>Ga0157376_10001169_pt1 | contig 17251 bp, 10 predicted proteins | sample M45metaG_FD_121801 | JGI IMG/M metagenome (GOLD analysis project Ga0157376, IMG submission 121801) | Miscanthus rhizosphere microbial communities from Kellogg Biological Station, Michigan, USA - M4-5 metaG | ecosystem: Host-associated > Plants > Roots > Rhizosphere > Soil | place: USA: Michigan... | reverse complement strand
TTAAGGATTTATTTTTCAGGAAATGATTTATGGGAGGCTTCTCATATACGTGATGGATGGGATCCTGAAGCAACAAGAAGCGTAGGCCGTGCTAATAATGAATCTGCCCTTTCACGCTATCCTTTTTACCGGTATATGACTTTTGGTGTAAATGTTACCTTCTAATTCTAAATGTAAATGAAATGAAAAAACTAACAACAATATACATGACAGCGGCAGCAGTGTTAATTGCGGCTACCCAGTACAGTTGTAATAAGACCCTTAACTTAAAACCGCTTGATCAACTTTCTGATGCCTCTTACTGGCAGACGCCCAACGACTTCATGCTGGCTGCCAATCAGTTTTATACTTATCAGCGTACGTTTACTGATGTACAGCAGGATAATCCACATTCTGACGCGAGATCCGATTTTGGAGGAATCAATGCCTTCAGCCGTGGTGTAAATACCGCATCTGCCACCGATGGTATATGGAATAACAACTATATTAACAATGGTAGTTTACCCACAGGTGCCTGGAGCCGTATTCGTGTGATCAATTATTTATTGGCCAAAGCGGCTGCCTACCCTAATCCGGCAGATATCAAAAAATATGTAGCCGAAGCAAAGTTCTTCAGGGCTTATATTTATTTTGATTTACTCCAATTATACGGGGCCGTCCCATTGATTACAAAACCGCTGGAAACAACTTCACCGGAATTAATGATTCCGAGAACCAGCCGCGATTCTATCGTTGATTTTATCGTTTCAGATTTAAACCAGGCTATTCCGGATTTGCCGCTTGAAAGCGCTAACGCTTCTGTTGATAAGGGCAGGGTAACCAAAGGTTCGGCACAGGCTTTTCTGTCAAGGGTAGCATTGTATGAAGGCACCTGGCAAAAATTCAGGAGCGGCACTGCAACAAGGTATAATGCTTTGCTGGATCTCGCTATATCGTCCAGTAATGCAGTCATCATCAGTAACGAATACGCGCTTTTTGCTCCTGCCGTGCTGGGCGATTCTGCACAGAAATATATGTTTATTCTGGAGAACCAGAAATCAAACCCTGCCGGCATACAAAAATCCGCTAACAAAGAATATATACAAGCCAACAGGTATGACCAGGCAACAAGGCAAATAAGGTTTAATGTTTCGCATACCGGTTTCCCCGGCTTTACCCGCCGCGGAGCCAATCTATATCTTTGTAATGATGGATTACCGATTGAAAAATCACCACTATTCCAGGGATATTCAACTATGGCGTCTGAATTTGCAAACAGGGATAACCGTATGCGTTATACCATGAAAAAAGCCGGTGGATATTACTGGAGTGGTAATAATAACTGGCATATTAACTGGGATTGGAGTGCGCCAGACCTGGCGAATGCAGACGCTTCTCCCTTTAAACCCTACGCGAATTCCACCTCCGGATATGGCGGTCAAAAATTTGTTTCAGAAAGACAGGTGCCCGACAATGAAGAGGGAGAAGACTACCCGGTTATACGATACGCGGAAATATTACTGAACTATGCAGAAGCAGTATTTGAACGTAATGGAACTATTACTGATGCAGATCTGGATAAATCTCTGAACCTGGTACGTAACCGTGTAAACAAAACAATGCCAAAACTCAGTAATGCTTTTGTTTCAACCAATGGTCTTGACATGAGAAGGGAAATACGGAGAGAAAGAACCATAGAATTGGTAGGAGAAGGATTCAGAACAGACGATCTGAAACGCTGGCATAATGCGGTTGGTGGCCCCAATCTTGGCGGCGATGATGAGGATCCGCTGATTGGGTCTAACGTAATGCTGCAAGCTGTACTGGGTATTAAATGGGCTGGTACTGAGTTTCAGACTGCATGGCCCTCACAATCTGCTACTTCCAAATACAGCAGTTCCAATACTTTCCTTGATGGGGCATTAATTATTGATGGTGCAAGATCGTTTTCTGAAAAAAATTATTTATTACCCATACCTACAACACAAGTACAATTAAATTCAAACCTAAGTCAAAATCCAAACTGGTAACCATGTTTAAACAGGAGTTACCGGTTACCCAACATAGTTTTTGTTAGCGTATAGTTATCCGGTATTTGCAAAAACAAGGCGGCCTTCAGAAAGAGTTTATCATAATTGCAACCTGAAAGGCCGCCTTTTTATTCCGTAAATGAAAAAAAAATTATCCATACACGATATTGCTAAAGCCCTGAAGCTGTCCGCTTCAACCATTTCTTTTGTTTTAAATGATAAAGCAGAAGAGAAAAGAATCAGCGAATCTGTAAGAGAACGTGTATTGAAATATGTTGAAGAAGTAGGATACAAACCAAACGTGCTGGCCCAGAGTCTTCGAACCGGAAAAAGTAGAATATTGGGTATGCTGGTGGAAGATATCTCAGATTCTTTTTTTTCAAGTATTGCCAGGACGGCAGAATTGCTGGCGGCAAAAAAAGGGTATAAAATTTTATTCTCCAGTACAGAAAACGATACAGAAAAAACAAAGGAACTGCTAAGGGTGATGCGTGAAAGACATGTAGAAGGGTATATAATTGCGCCCCCACCAGGCATTGAACAGGAATTGAAAGAGCTGCTTAATGAAAAAATCCCGTTGGTGCTTTTTGACCGGTATTTTCCCGCATTGCATACGCATAACGTGATAATCGACAATTACCTTGGGGCGCTGCTGGCAACGAAGCACTTTATAGATAATGGGTATAGACATATTGGTTTTGTAACATTGGATTCCAATCAGACCCAAATGTCTGAAAGGTTACAGGGTTATCAATATTCAATAGATACGCATTCACTTAGCAGCCATATTTTTAAAATACCCTATAACCAGGATGAACAAACAATTATTTCGGGTATTACCGGCTTTCTTACAAAAAATACCCTGTTGGACGCAATTCTGTTTGCAACAAATTACTTGACAATAGGAGGAATAAAAGCAATGAAGAAGTTACAATTCAAAATACCCGGGGATATTGCTATTGTAGGGTTTGATGACAATGCCCATTTCCCAATATTGTCACCTGCAATATCTGCCGTGGCCCAGCCCGTAGAAGATATAGCTGAAAAAAGTATCAGTAAACTGCTGAACATACTGGCGGGCAGGGAGCCTCATACCTGTGTATCTACTATTGTGTTGCCGGTAAAGTTGCTGGTAAGGGAGTCTTCTGTGGCAGTGAACAATGTTTTACCGGGATAAAATATTTTTTTGGATGAGGCAATTCGGTTGTGTGCAAAAAATAGCTATTAAGTATTTAAAGTGTTTGAACATGATATATTCCATTTGCAAAAATATGCTGCGGTCTGGCGGGCTATCAGCTATTATTACTATTATTTCCTTTTTTTCTGCCAACGCACAACTTAATACCTACCCCGCACCTGCTGGTGCAGCATTAAATCCAACATTCACAATTAAAGTAAGGTTGGCAGGAAAAAAGGAATGGCAACCGCTAACCGCTTATTCAGTAAAAGTTGTACATACAAAGTTGCCTGGCCAAACAGTGGAAAATGCCTCTATGGCATATTTCAGTTTTGATGGGACTGCAGAAGTATCCGTTAGTTTTAATGAAGGTAAGATTGATTCATATCGAATCCGTCCGTTTTCTGATAATATACCATCTGTCGTAGAAGGAAATACCATTCGTTTTACGCTTCAGCAACCAAGTAACATATCTATTGAGACAAATGGAGATATATTTCACAACCTTCATCTTTTTGGAAATCCTTTGATCAGTTTTGTACCCAATGTAAAAGATAGCAACCTGATTTATTACGGGCCCGGGATTCATGAAGTGGCAGGCGGCGTTTTAGAAGTGCCTTCGGGTAAAACAGTTTACCTGGCCGGGGGGGCCATTCTTAAGGCGCATGTGGTTTTCAACAACGTTCATGATGCAAAATTGATTGGAGATGGTATGATAGATCAGTCTGAGCGTGGTGGAATCAGTATAGAGCAGTCCAGGAATATAACGGTACAAGGTGTTTTTTGTGCCCGCTGTTTTACCGGCGGTTCTCAAAATGTGCATATCAATAATGTGAAAGCCATTAGCTTTTTTGCATGGGGCGATGGCATGAATGTGGTGTCAAGTAATGATGTGCTGATAGAAAATGTATTTAACAGGAATTCTGATGACTGTACTACCGTTTATGGAACCAGGGGAAAATACAGCGGTGGTTGCCGCAATATTACCATGCAGCATTCCACTTTGTGGGCCGATGTGGCGCACCCCATATTAGTTGGCACGCATGGCAGTACGCCCAATAAGGATACCCTGCAGGATCTTTCTTATATTGATATTGATATACTCGATCACAATGAAGCGCAAATAGACTATCAGGGTTGCATGAGCCTTGATGCGGGCGATAATAACCTGATCCGCAATGTGCGGTTTGAAAATATACGGGTAGATGATTTTCGCAGAGGCCAGTTGCTGAATCTGCGGGTATTTTTTAACAGAAAGTATTGTACTTCCCCCGGTCGCGGTATTGAAGACGTTCTTTTCAAAAACATTGTGTATAATGGCGCTCATGCAGGCATGTCTGTTATTGATGGTTATAATGATGAACGGAAAATAAAAAATATTGTTTTTGAAAACCTGCAAATAAACGGTACCGTTTTTTGCGACACCATGAAGGAAAAACCCGGTTGGTATAAAACTGCCGACCTGGCTGGCATATATGTGGGCAACCATACAGAGAATATTGTGTTTAAAAAAACAGAATAGTATTCTAATCGCTATTGGGATTGAATTAAAAAATCATCTATCGCATGCGTGTCATTACTGAACCGGCAGTAAAAATATTTCTGGTTGAACTGGTAGTTTTTTTTCCAGTCATTGCAACAAGCCAGGTGTTTGTGCATCCTGATTCTGACCGGGTATGGCAATGGTCTGTGCCTGTGCAAAAAGCCAGGAATGCAGCTTCACGTGCTTTTTTATGGATACCGCCGGATTGCAAAAAAGTAAAGGCAGTAGTGGTTACCCAAAACAATATGGAGGAGCTCAGTATTGTTGAAAATGATTATTTCCGTGCGTCCATGCAGCAATTGTCGTTTGCCATTGTTTGGGTATCGCCCATCTTTGATAACCTCTTTCGTTTTAATGAAGGCGCAGGTGAAGTATTTAATGGAATGATGAATGATCTGGCAGATAGTTCTGGTTATACCGAATTAAAATATGCACCGGTAGTTGGTATGGGACATTCTGCGGCAGCCAGCTGGCCTTACTACTTTGCTGCATGGAACCCTGCGCGAACATTGTGTGCTATTTCTGTAAGCGGGCAATGGCCGTGGTTCAGAAGTCCGCAGTTTGCACCAGATATTTGGGGTGATAGGAATATCGATTTTATTCCCTGTCTGGAAACAATGGGTGAATATGAAGCAGCTAATGAATGGAGCAAAGAAGGATTGAAAGAAAGAAAGGAACATCCACTAATGCCTTTGAGTATGCTGGCTTGCCCGGCGGAAGGTCATTTTGCCGCAACAGAAAAAAAGATTCGGTTCATTGCGTTTTATATTAAGAAGGCAGCGCAATACAGACTCCCTAAAATTTATCCCGCTGATGGGCCACCTGCTTTATTGGCTGTAAATCCAACTACTACCGGATGGCTGGCAGATAAATGGCGCATCAATGAAACGCCGGCAGCTCCCGCAGCGCCAGTTGGTAAATATACCGGAGATGCAACACAGGCATTTTGGTTTTTTGATTCAGCAACAGCAAAGGCGGCGGAAAGATATCAGTCTGTCTGCCGCAACATGAAAGCACAACTACTCGGCTATGTGCAGCATGATACCATTATAAAGCAGCGCAATACACATTTACAGGCAGAAATGGTATTTAGCCCGCAGGCAGACGGCGTTACGTTTGTATTAAAGGGCAGTTTTTTGGATACAGTACCAGGTGAAAGCGAACGGCCGGCTATGTGGACAGGTTTACGGGTGGGTAGTGCCGTTAGTCATGCTGCCGGAAATATTCCCATTACTATTAATCATGTAGTGGGGCCTTTTAAAAAATTAAATGATACCACTTTCCGGTTGGATATGCAAAAGGAGACATTGTACAATGCCAGGAATTATGTTTTTACATTTATTGCCAATCACCCCGGAGATACTGAATATAAACCTGCCACACAGCAGGGCGAAATGATTGCTCCGGCACGAAATACAACAGGAGTTGAGCAGCATATCCGTTTTCTTCCGATAGCCAATCAAAAAACAGGAGGGCAGATAGTACTAACAGCTCTATCAGACGCAGGCCTGCCTGTCAGATTTTATGTAAAAGAAGGACCTGTAATGATAAAGGATAGCAAACTATTTATTACAACAATTCCACCGCGTGCAAAATTTCCTATGAAAGTAACTGTGGTTGCCTGGCAGTATGGCAAAAGCGCAGAACCAGCCGTGCAAACTGCAATTCCGGTAGAGCAAACTTTTTATATAATGAAATAACGCAAGGGAAAATGAAAATAAGAGCAATATTTTTTTTACTCGTCATACTTTCTGGTAGCATATTGTTTGCCCAGGATATTAAGCTTCCGGCTGTGTTTACTACTGGTCATCCACGCTTAAATGTAAAGAAAGAGGGCAGGCAACAGGTGAATGAGGCGATTCAATCGGACAGTGCAGCACAAAAAGTCTTTAACCAGTTAAAGGAAAGCGTGGATCAATATGTAACAAAACACCAGTCAGATTCAACATGGATGGTGTCACGGTTGCAGATGTATTGGAAAACAAAATCAACTGATGTTTTTATTAAGGGAGGAGTGTATGATCACGCAGAAGGTGAAGCGCCGGTTGCCACGGTTCGCTTTCCTGGTACAAGAGATAATGTAACCGTGTATGGAGCGCCAAAGTTGGAGGAGATGTTGCCTTATGCGGATGACCCCAGAGGCGTTTATTTAGTAAATCGATCCAAACCAGGTCAGCCAATGGAATGGGCCGATATTGCAAAAACCGGACGAACTATTGAAGGTATTAACGCACAGATTATGGCAATGTGCAATACGGCGGCATTGCTTTATTGGATAACCAATGAAGCAAAATATGCAAAGTTTTCATTTGATCTTTTTGATACTTATATGACAGGCATGTACTACCGGAAATTGCCGGTAGATATTACACATGGTCATCACCAAACCATTACTGGTCTCTCTACTTTTGAAGTAATTCAGGAAGCAAATATTTTAGCCAGTATAACCGGGGCGTACGATTACCTGTATGATTATATTAATGTGCATGCGCAGCAGAAAATGCCACTATATACTGAAACATTGAAGCGTTGGGCAGATGTGCAAATCAATAACGGGGTCGCTTTTAATAACTGGGATTTGATTGAAGCCCGCAATGTATTGAATATAGGGTCTGTGCTGGAAGACAATAAACAATACGCAGATGGAAAAGGCCGTGAATATTATATTGATTTTATTCTGAACAAAAATGCGGAGCGGCAATGGAGTATCAGCAAATTATTAAAAGAAGGATATGATGCCAATACGGGGTTATGGTATGAGTGTCCGGGTTACTCGCAGGGTGTGCTGGGCGATTTCACCAGTTTGGTAGCATTGTTCGACAGGCAGTTCAATCACGATATATTGCCCGATATTCCCATTGTTAAAAAAGCCGTGCTGGCTGCCGCGCAATATCTGTTTCCAAATGGATATACTTCATCATTTGGCGATTCGCATTATGGCCAGTTGTCTGTTAACCCTGCCATGCAATTGATTGCTAACGCGCAACAGCATAATAAAAAAGAACAGGAAGAAGTTTATACAACCTATGCAAAGACTTTGAATGATTTTTACCAGCGGGTCAATCCGCGGTTGAACACTGCATTACCTGTGGGCGGCAGAAGGGAAGGAATGGGTGCACTGCTTTCGCAAGGAGGGTTAACAAAACTAAAAGAGAATATTCCCGCAGGGAAAATGGAAGATTATGTTACCCCGGTTTTTTATTCTCCCAATGTTAGTTATCTCGCTCTGCGCAACGGCCTCGATCCAAAAAATGGTTTGATGGTGGCCATGTCCGGTTCAAAAGGAAATCACCAGCATGCGGGCGGTATTTCGATGGAGATGTTTGGGAAGGGATATATGCTGGGCCCGGAAAGCGGTATTGGTACTACCTACTTTCAACCAGACTATGCAGAATACTATTCACAGTTTCCTGCACATAACACAGTAGTGGTAGACGGTATTTCTGCCTACCCGGTCATGAAAAGCAATCATGGTTTTGAACTAAAAAGTGCTTACCCGGCTTCCATGCAGAAAGAAGGTTTTTTTGCTGATGTAAGTTTTGGCGAATTGAATTTTATAGAACCGGAAACACAATCAGATCAAAACAGGCTTACCAGTATAATCAGAACAAGTGATACCACCGGCTATTACGTTGATATTTTTCGCTCTAAACGCAGAGACGGTAAGGATAAGATGCATGATTATATCTATCATGACATGGGGCAGGAATTAGCTGTAACAGATGCAACAGGCAATGCTTTGAACCTGCAACCCACTTCAGAACTGGCTTTTGGCGGAGGACATCTCTTTGCCTACGATTATTTCTGGGATAAAAAATCGGTAAGTACCAGTCAAAATATCAATGCTGTATTTAAACTGGATATTCCCGGTCAGGAACAGGTGCAAATGAATCTTTGGATGAAGGGAGAAAAGGACAGGGAAATATTTGCTATGAAAGCGCCTAAGTCGACAAGCATTGACCGTATTGGACTGCCAAAAGAAATAGCCGAACTGCCTATGCCAACTATATTGGTAAGACAACATGGTGAAGCCTGGACAAAACCTTTTGTTGCAGTGTATGAACCAACTACCAGTTCGCAGCCTGCATCAATCATTTCCATCGCTTCATTTACACCGGCCAATAGCGCGGCTGATTTTGAAGGATTGATTATTGAGGGCAAACAGGGGAATAAGCAATTTATTTTTTCGGGAGCGACAAGTACAAAAGAAATTGGTTATGCCGACAAATCTTTTATTGGTGCGTATGGCGTAATCAGTGAAGAAAAAAATGAATTGCAATATTTATTTCTTGGTAGCGGAATTAAAATAGCAAAAGCCGGATATAGTATTGTTTCCAAAACAATTCCTGCATCTGCCGCACTGGAGCACAAAAACAATGAATGGTTTATTGCCGCTACACAGCCGGTCGCTTTTACTGTTCCTGCTGCTTTGTTGTCCGGGAAAACGAACACTGTTATCTCAAATAAAGAAATCGCAGGAAAAAAATCTGTTCAGAACGGAATGGCGATATTATCATTTAATGTACCGGCTTGCACCCGTACAAAAATTATTTTTAAATGAGAAAATTATTAAGGGGCTGTCTGATGATGGTTTGTAGCAGTATTGGATTCAGCAGCATTGCCCAGCTTAACGTGGACAAAGAACTGGCATATTGTGCTAATCAAACTTCAAAGACGCTAAGCTCCCTGCATGGCTACCATCAAATCCCCAGAAGTATCACCAACAGTAAAACACACTGGAATATGATAAGTTATAAGGACTGGTGCAGTGGCTTTTGGCCTGGTGTATTGTGGTATGTTTATGAGTACACAAGAAAAGATCAAACCAAAACAGCAGCAGAAGGCTTTTCACAGTCGCTTTACCCGTTGGCAGACACGGCTGCCATTGATCACGATCTTGGTTTCCAGACATATTGCAGTATTGGAAACGGATACCGGTTAACAAATAATAGTAACTATAAAAAAATTTTACTAAAAGCGGCCGATACACTGTCTAAGCTCTTTAATCCCAAAGTGGGCACTATCCTGTCGTGGCCAAGAAAAGTACCGGGTGTTGACTGGCCGCTTAGGCACAACACCATTATGGATAATATGATTAACCTTGAATTGCTGTTCTGGGCATCTAAAAATGGAGGTGGCAGAAAACTTTATGATATTGCTGCCAGTCATGCACTGACAACGATGCACAATCATTTTCGGCCAGATTACACATCATACCACGTAGTAGTTTATGATACGGCTACGGGGAAAAAAATAAAAGCCATTACCCATCAGGGTTATTCCGATTCTTCTATGTGGGCGAGGGGGCAAAGCTGGGCTATTTACGGGTTTACTATGGTATACAGGGAAACAAAAGACAAAAATTTTTTAGATTTTGTGCAAAAGGTGACAGATGTTTATCTCAAAAAACTTCCGGCTGATTTAATTCCTTATTGGGACTTTAACGCACCAGACATACCCAATGCACCTAAAGATGCTTCAGCCGCTGCTGTCACAGCTTCTGCATTGCTGGAACTTTCCACTTTTATAACCGATAAAGCAAAGGCAGATCGGTACAGGGAAAAGGCCGAACACATGCTGGCGTCGCTTTCTTCCGGTATGTACCAAAGCAGGAATGTAAACAATGCTTTTTTACTACATAGTACCGGTCATAAACCGAATGGCGGAGAAATAGATGCTTCAATCATTTATGCCGATTATTATTATATAGAAGCGCTGTTAAGACTAAAGAAATTGCAGGAAAAGAAAAATATTTATTTAAAATTATAGTATGCTGAAAATTACAGGATGCATTATTTTTTTATTTTTTACCATAATTACGACTGGTCAAAATAAGATTATTGAGGAAACAAGATCGCTAATACTGTCTCCCGACAAAAACATTGCCGTTCAGTTTTACCAGAAACAGTTAACTGATACTATCAGGGCCATGTATTACACCGTTAGTTATAAAAACAAACCGGTTGTATATGAGTCATTACTTGATTTGCAGACAGACAATCATTTAAGTGAACAGGCAATGGCCATTAAAGCAGACAGGCATGTAAACTGGTGCGATGACCTGCAATATATTGGTAAAGAAAATTTATCAAAAGACAGTTCATGGCAACCCGTATATGGAGAAACCAGCAATGTACGTGATAACTATAATGAACTGGTTGTTCATTTTGTAAAAGCAGATAATAAGATATATAAGATTGATGTAGAAATAAAAGTTTTCAATGAAGGCGCGGCGATTCGTTATTTTATTCCTGAAAATGAAAAAGGGACTTATTACCGTATTATGAATGAAAATACGGAATTTGTGCTGCCGCCTGCTACCAACGTCTGGTTTACAGGATGGGCGCAGGGAAAGTATGAATTATTGCCATTGGCCAACTGGCCCCAGGAAGCAGAAAGACCGCTCACGCTGCAATTAGGAAATGGATTGTATGCATGCCTTGCTGAAGCAGGCATGGTTGATTACGCAAGAGCAAAATTCAAACTAAGTGCTAAAAAAGCAAATACTATTGTAACTTCTATGTATACGCCGGCCGATCTGATTTCTCCGGTGGCTACGCCCTGGCGTGTAATTATGATAGCAGAAAAGCCGGCTGATTTAATAGTCAATAATAGTATCTTACTTAATCTTAATGCGCCTTCTAAAATAAAGGATGTCAGTTGGATAAAGCCCGGCAAAATTATGCGGGTAATGACGCAGACTACTCAGGATGCAAAAGAGAATATTGATTTTGCAGTAAAGCACAACCTGCAGTATATTCTGTTCGACTGGAAATGGTATGGCCCTGCATTTAGTTTTTCTTCAGATGCTACAAAAGTGGCAATACCCAATTTTGATTTGCCGGGTATTATTGAATATGGAAAACAAAAAGGAGTAGGCGTATGGCTGTATTGTAATTTGCAGGGTTTGTATGCACAATCGGATTCTTTGTTTCGCGTATACAAAAGCTGGGGTATTAAGGGTGTAAAGTTTGGTTTTGTGCAAGTGGGTTCTCACCGGTGGACAACCTGGATTGAAGAGATGTTTAAGAAGGCAGCCGAAAATGAAATAATGGTGAATGTACATGATGACTGGCGACCAACGGGTGAACAGCGTACCTGGCCAAATTTAATGAGCGCTGAAGGAATTCGCGGTAATGAGGAAATGCCCGATGCCACACATAATACGGTATTGCCTTTTACCAGGTATATAGCAGGTGCCGCAGATTATACCATTTGCTATTATGATAAAAGAATAAAGACAACCCATGCGCATCAATTGGCAATGGCTGCGGTTTATTACAGTCCAATACAGACATTGTACTGGTACGATAAACCATCGGCTAGCGAGAATGAACCGGAGCTTGAATTCTGGGATAAAATACCCACCACATGGGATGAAACAAAAGTGTTACAGGGGGCACCGGGGCAATTTATTACAACAGCAAGAAGAAGCGGTAATGATTGGTTTATTGGAACACTCACAAATAATGATGCAAGAACTGTCAATATAAATTTTGATTTTCTGCCAAAAGGGAAAAAATATATTGCCAAAATCTATTCAGACGATCCATCAGTAAATACAAAAACAAAAGTAAAAGTAGAAGAGAAGGAAATTGATGCATTCACAATTCTTGCAGTAAATCTGCAAGCAGGCGGAGGACAGGCTATCTGGGTGAAACAGCAGTAAAGGATACATTCAAATGAACAAAGCAAATGCAGTGTAAGCCACTTATCATATTTGCAATTATGTATGTTTCCTGTCTTCGTTTGACAGCGCAGGAGCCTGGTTATGATTTTTCGGCCGTGCAACAAAAAATACAGGGCTGGGTTGATAGCGGCTATTATGCAGGTGCATCTATCGTTATAGCAAAGGATAATAAAGTTATTTATAAAGGATACTTTGGCAACCAGCAACCACAAACAGTTGTATTTATTGCGTCAGCGGGAAAATGGCTGGCAGCATCTGCCATTGCTGCTGTTGTTGACGAAGGAAAATTAAACTGGAATGATAAAGTAAAGAAATGGATACCGGCATTTACAGATGTTAAAGGAGAAGCAACATTGGCGCAGCTGTTATCACACACGGCGGGCTATCCGGACTATCAGGCAAAAGAAAAACCAACAGATATCTATCAAACCTTACAAGCGTCGGTTGCTCATATCATTGATCTTCCGGCAGACACCCTGCCCGGTACAAAGTTTAAATACGGGGGTCTGGCCATGCAGGTAGCTGGCAGAATGGCCGAGCTGGCAACGGGCAAAGACTGGGAAACTTTATTCCAGCAAAAGATAGCCGGTCCACTGGGTATGCATTCAACCCATTTTACACCGGTTGATTCTTCCGGCGGTCATGCGCCGATGTTAGGCGGAGGCGCCAGGAGTACTTTGCAGGATTATGCCAGTTTTCTTTCGATGATTTTTAACAATGGGGTATTTAATGGCAGGCGAATTTTATCGGTCAATGCTGTCAGAGCAATGCAGGCAGATCATGTGTTGGGTGCCAAATTGAACAGGAGGGAATTTGTTGAAAGTGTAAGAGGCAGTTTGCGAAAAGATGTTTATGGTCTGGGTGAGTGGCGCGAAGAAGCAGATAATAACGGCAATGCGATATTAATCAGTAGTCCTTCCTGGGCCGGTGCCTATCCGTGGATTGATAAGAAGAGCCATGTGTATGGGTTCTTTCTAACGCATATCACCAATTCCAAAAAAGGGTTCAACTCTTTTTATGCCAGCCCGGTGCTGGCGATGATGACAAGAGCGGTAGTTGGAAAACCCAATCAAAAAAAATAACCTATACATGTTTGTATGAAAAGAGCAACCTGTTTATTAATTGTATTCATCAGTATAAGTTTGTCTTTTTGTGCTGTTGCACAATCTCATTATCCCGGTCAGCACGAGGGTAAGTTTGCCATAAAAGATAAATTGATACCTGCAGTATATAGTTTCGATTTGCAGGATGTAAAACTACTGGACGGCCGTTTTAAGCAAAATATGGAAAGAGAACAGCGATGGCTATTGTCGATTGGAGCTAATAATTTGCTGCATAGTTTTCGTACCAATGCGGGTGTTTACAGCGGGAATGAAGGAGGTTACTCTGGCAAAAAGCTTGCAGGATGGGAATCGCTCGATTGCGAACTCCGCGGTCATACCACCGGCCATATTCTTTCCGGTCTTGCTTTAATGTATGCTTCTACCGGAGATGAAAAATATAAAATTAAAGCCGATAGCATTGTTAAAGGGCTTGCCGTGGTGCAACAAGCGCTTAACCAGGATGGTTACCTGAGTGCATTTCCACAAGAACTAATCAATAGGAATATGGCGGCCCAGCCTGTATGGGCGCCCTGGTATACGCTGCACAAAATTTTATCGGGGCTTATTGATCAATACCTCTATTGCAATAACCAACAGGCGCTGGATATTGCTATAAAGATGGGTGGATGGGCATATAAAAAATTACAACCTGTAACAGCAGACCAGCGTGTCAAAATGTTGCGAAATGAATTTGGAGGCATTAATGAATCATTCTACAATCTCTATGCAATCACTGGCAACAATGAATACAAATGGCTGGCAGAATTTTTTTATCACGATGAAATGCTGGACCCGTTAAAAGAAGGCAAAGACGTTCTTGAAGGAAAACATGCCAATACTTATATACCAAAGCTGATTGGCCTGTCGCGCGATTATGAGATTGAAGGCAAAGGTGGTGGCGATTCCATTGCTGCGTTTTTCTGGAATACCGTAATTGATCACCACAGTTTTGTTACTGGCAGCAACAGCGACAAAGAGCATTTTTTCAAGCCAGATGATCAATCAGCACATTTGACAGGGTATACGGGCGAAAGTTGCAATGTATACAACATGCTAAAGCTAACAAGGCATTTGTTTGAACATACAGCCAGCATGAAATATGCGGATTATTATGAAAAAGCTTTGTTCAATCATATATTGGGGCAACAGGATCCAGCCACGGGAATGGTGGCCTATTTTCTGCCGATGCTCCGGGGGGCAAACAAAGTGTACAGTACACCGGATAGTTCTTTCTGGTGCTGTGTGGGCAGTGGTTTTGAAAACCAGGCAAAATATGGGGAAGCAATCTATTATCATAACGGCACTAATCTTTTTGTAAATCTCTTTATTCCATCAGAACTGGACTGGAAAGAGAAAGCAATCAAAGTGAAACAGGAAACAAATTTTCCGGAGGACGGTAATATTACATTCACCATTGAGACTGTGGAACCAACCAGCCTGATGTTGAATATCAGGTATCCGTCATGGTCTGTGGCTGGCGCAATAGTTAAAGTGAACGGTAAAAAGGTTTCAATAAAAAACATGCCTGGCTCATATATAACGCTGAATCGCAGTTGGAAAAATGGTGATATTGTTGAAATTAATTTCCCCATGACATTACACATGGTTTCCACCAATGACAACGTTAATAAAGCTGCCATTCTTTATGGACCTGTTGTACTGGCAGGTGAAATGGGAACAGCAGGTTTTACCGGCCCGCAACCTTACAGTAACCCGCAGTTGCACAACGACTATTATACCTATGATTATCATCTTCCCGCGGGCATATCTACATCACTTCAAATAAATGCGGCTACTATAAATGATGCTATTAAACCGGTTGCAGGCGAAAAACTGACTTTTAAAACGGTGAAAGAAGGTTTCCAACTGAAGCCATTGTATGATATTCACCGGGAGCGTTATGTAGTTTATTGGGATGTAAAATAAATTTTGTCGCAGCTGTCTGAAAAAAGTAAAACAGCCCGCATCAGGCAGGCTGTTTTACTTTAATAATTCTTGAAAATTTATTTTTTTACTGCAAGGGCGGCTTCCACAATTACTTTTGCTACCGCTTCTGGCTGCGACATAAATATTACATGACTACCTTTTACTTCGGTTACTTTGGTATTGGAGCGTTTATACATGGCATGCTGTATGGATGGGTCAATGCTTTTGTCTTCTGTTGCAAGACAGGCATAGGTTGGTTTGTCTCTCCATGCGGCATGGGTAATGGGTGTTGTAAAACCTTTGGCATAAAATGCGCCCTGTGAAGCATACATAAAATCAGCTTCTTCCGCTGAAATGTCTGCGCAGAAGCCAGCATGGTATTTTGCTTTGTCGTAATAAACAATTCCTTTATCATCGGGAGGCAATACGCCATTCTCAGGTGCCGGCGGTGCTGTTTGCAACCATTGCAGTGCAGATTCGCCATTGTCTGGCTGAAAGGCGGCAACATATACCAGTGCTGCTACTTTTGGATGATTACCGGCTTCGGTAATAACAGCTCCTCCCCATGAATGGCCAACTAAAATAGCAGGACCATCCTGTTTGTCCAGCGCCACTTTTGTGGCAGCTACATCATCTTCCAGTGATGAGAGCGGATTTTGAACAACGGTAACATTGTACCCTTTTTTTGTAAGTACACTATAGAGTGCTTTCCAGCCGGAACCATCCGCAAAAGCGCCATGTACAAGGACTACGTTTTTTACGCCTTGTGCATTGGTGGTAGATACTGAACTGCTGATTGCGGCTGCTGCCATAAAAGTGGTGATTAACTTTTTCATTGCTTTTGATGTTGAAGGTTTTGTTTGCATCAACGATACAAAGGTGCATCAGCGGGTGCCCGTGGAGAATGAGCGCAAGTCCCGGTTACTTGTAATTATTTCCCGTTTCTGAAATCGATCGGCGAAAGGGCAGTATGGCGTTTAAAAAAATTGCTGAAATAGGCCGGGTCTTCAAAACCTAGTTCGTAGGTCATCTGTTTGATGGATTTGTCTGTGTAGGAGAGCAGTCTTTTGGCTTCAATGATGATGCGCTCATGTATCATTTGTACGGGTGTTTTGCGGTTATACAGCAGGAAAACATTGGCAAGCGTCTTCGGCGATTTATTTAGACTGTCTGCGTAAAACTGTACAGAATGTTCTTTATGAAAATTTGCTTCCACCAGTAAATTGAATTTGCGGAAAATATCTATTCTTTCATCGCGCAGTTTGGGATTAGGTATATAAGCTTCTTTGGCGATACTGGTAACAATGATGATCAGCCGTTTTAATAGCATGATCAGCATGTCATTTTGAATATTGTCTTTTGTATTGAGTTCGTGGATGAAAATATGCATCAGCAGTTGTAAACGTTCCTGTGCGGGATCATCCAGGTTGATAAAAAGTTTATCGCCCATGCCAAATAAAAAACCCACGCAGCTTACTTCCGCATCGTGATCTATAATACAATAAAACTCGCGGTTAAAAAGCCAGGCAACAATATCAGCCGGCCTGTCAAATGTAAATGACTGGTTAAACATTAGCGGAAGGATGTTATTGGATGCAAATCGCAGTGGTTCGCCATCAATGGAAATGGTCTGCTCACTGCCACGGTTCCAGGCAATGGTGAAATATTTTTTGCCTTTATCGCGGCTATAAAAAAGATGGTCAAGATCGGTTTCGTCTTTCAGCAAAATAAGATCACCCCCGGTTTTTTTATCTGTGATGGCTAATTTCATAAGCGCGTAAAGATAGGGAATGTCAAAAAAAT
>Ga0157376_10001168_pt1 | contig 17257 bp, 20 predicted proteins | sample M45metaG_FD_121801 | JGI IMG/M metagenome (GOLD analysis project Ga0157376, IMG submission 121801) | Miscanthus rhizosphere microbial communities from Kellogg Biological Station, Michigan, USA - M4-5 metaG | ecosystem: Host-associated > Plants > Roots > Rhizosphere > Soil | place: USA: Michigan... | reverse complement strand
GCGGCCGTCGTAATATGGTTCAGCAGTGGAGCTGTATAGGTAGGCATGGTCGCCTCTCAAATGGTTAGAGGCGCGCTCCTTCCCGTGCGAACCTGACTGCTTCCAGCAGCGTGTTCGGCTCGGGCGAATTCGCGCCGGCGGTACGTCCGGTGCTGCTCGGGCTTTTGTATGTGGCGCGGCGCTGGGGTGCCCAGGCTTTGAACTGCTCGTTGACCCGGCGATACGCCTCCTGGGCGATCTGAATGCCGTGTTCGGGCGACCGGGGAGCGCCTTGCTCGCGCATCACGGCCCACATCATCTGCTGAACAGCGTTTTTCTTCGCCGCGTAGTCGGGGTCTCTGCGCGCAATTTGCGCTTCCCAGGCATTGACGGTGCTCGCCACCTGATTTGCTAGCACTTCTCGCTGTGCCGTCTGCTGCTGTACTGATGCCAACTGCTGGTGCTGCGTAAGCGCAGCCTGCTGGCGGACCACGTTGGTCTGCGCCATCGCCTTGTCCATGCGCTCTTTCGAGAACATGGCCGCGGCCTGAGTCGTCATGTGCCCCTGAGCGACCTGCTGCTGCAGGTCCGGGGGCAACGATATGCCGAGGTATTCTTCGCAGAGCTTCACATAGGGCATGACCCCCTCGTAAAACTTGCGGAACTCACCCCGCCGCATCGCAGCCATCAACTCCAGGCCCATCAGGAAATCATCCTGACCAATGTCATTGGTCCGAAGATACTGGGTGACCTGGTCGGCAGCTTGTGCGCTCGGCTCTAACGCCTTCAACCGCTGAACTTCGGCAGCCAGTTTCATGCGCTGCTTGTTCAGCTTCGAGACTCGACGCTTCGCGCTTTGCGAAAGTTTAGCTAGCTCCTCCGGCGGTGCTTCTTCCGGCAAGTCGGAATCATCATCCCGCGCGACTTGGGCTGGCGAACCCCGGTCGCCGTCGTCATCACGGTTGGCGTTGATGCGCAGCTCGGGGACTGCGTCCTGCATCGCCTCGCGAAGACTTTGGCCGCCTGTACCGGGCGAAGGTACGTTTTCGACGGACGTGGCTATCGCGGTGGATAGCTTGTCGTCTTCTGCCATGGTGCGGTTCTCCCGGTGCCGTCTGGCACCTGTGGTTGATCAATAAGCCAAATCAGCTCGGCATGGAAGGCATCTTGACCTGTTGCGGCATCGGATGCGGCCGGCCGGGCTTCATCCCCTCCAGCGTTGTGCCGGCGTCCGGCGCGCCGCCGGGGGCGGGGCCGCCGGGTGCCGGGCCGTTCATCGGCCCCTGCGCGCCCATCGCAGCGCCCGCACCGGCGCCAGCGCCGGGCATGGTCGGCCCCGGCGCGCCGCCGCTCATGGCGCCGTTCATCGCCACGATCGACGGGAGTGCGCTCTTAAACGCCTCCGTAAGATCGAGCCGATCATCCAGGCGTCGTAACACATCCTTTGCGAGGAATTCCGGGTCGATGCCGGGCAGCTGGATGAGAAGCGGATAGAGCCGCTGGGCATTGGCAATCTCTTGTGCCTGATTCGGGCGGCCCATGCTGCCCGCTTCGATTTCCAAGAGGATTTCATTGGCTACGTTCTGCGCCTCCGGGTTGGCGGGCCATACCGCGCCTTGTCCGACCACCTGCTTGACCCGCTCCTGGCTCATCTCACGCAGGAGTATCTGGCCGCCGTTGCGAGCCAGTTGGGTAAGCAGGTCGTTGAGTTCATCGATGTTGCTGCCCATGCTGGTCATGCGGCTGCCTTCCGCGATCTGAGACTGGGTCGCGGTGGTGTTGCTGGTGCCGCCGAGGTTGGCCTCCTGGATACCGGTGGTACGCAGGATGTCCTCGTAGACGGGATTCACCTCGTAGAGGTTGGGGTCGACACCGGCGCCGGCGTAAGCCTGCAGCAGCTGCTTGATGTCCTGCTGGGGCTGCAGTGCGTTGAGCTGGATGATCGCGTTGGCTTCGCGGTTGCTGATCTTCTCCAGATCCTCGGCATCGAGCGCGCCCGCCACCACGCCAATGAACGGCCGGCCGGCGATGCGCTGTTCCTTCAGCCCCTCGCGGCAGCGGTTATACTCCAGTTGCATATCGCGTATAAGACGCACATCAGACGGCGGATACAGCTCCTTCTCGTCCTCGATGCCGTTAAAGAGAAGTCCGTACCACGGGTAGAACCGCTCGTTGTATACGTCCGGCGACATCGGCTCGCGCAAAAATTCCTTGTAACCATCGCAGACCACATAGACCAAGCCGTCCTTGCGGGAGTAGATTTCCCAGACGATCGCGTTCTTGTCGCCGCGGTTCTCGGTCTTGTCCTTGGTGGTAGACCAGCTGGCCATCATCGCCACCGGGTCGTTGACGTCGTTGTCGCCATACTCGGTGCAGTGGCCGCGGACGTCGACGCCGTAGATCTCTTCGATCTCCGAGGTAGAGAGCAAGAACTCTTCGCAGACCCAGTCGGCGGCGACCCAGTTCTTGAGGTCGATGCACTTGATGTCGGGGATGATCTTGGTGGATTGCGGGAAGTCGAAGGTCAGGCCCTCGCGCACCACCGAACCCTGCTGCGCCATCAGATCTTGCAGCAGCAGCTTGATCTGCTCGGCTTCCATGTCGTTGTCGTCGGTGATGTCGTCGGCGGCGTCGGCGGCCAGCCGCTCCAGCGTGGCAAGCCGCTCGTTGGCGTCCGCGATGCCTTTCTCCAGATCCGGCCGCTGGCTCATCACCCTTTCATATCCTAACTTGACGTAGGCCACGCCGTTGGTCACCGCCCGTCTGACCGTCATCTTCAACATGCTCTTGAAGGGGTGCGGCTGGTTGTCGACCTCGTAGGCGTAAAGCAGCTCCAGGGTCCGGGCCAGCTTGTCCATCATGATGTTTTCGTTCTTGACGCGGGCGGCGTCCATCATGATGTCCAGCCCGCTGCCGAGCGCCTGCGCCATCATCGGCGACCCCGGCGGCACCATGCCCTGGGCGGCGCCGGCGGCGGCGGCCATGCCGAGCTGGTCGCCCAGCCCAGACCCGCCGCTCATGGCGCCGGGGATCGGCCCCGCCCCCATGCCGGGCATGGTAGCGCCACCAAGCTGGCTGCCGACGGCGGCCGAGATCGCGTTCAGGCTGCCGCCTGGCGGGCCACCAACAACCCCGCCAGGCGCGCCACCTGACGGGGCGGAAGGAGCACCGCCGGCCATCAGAGCGTCGATCGAAGTGTTATTGGTCGCCATCGGCATCGCGCCGCCGATCGCCCCGGAGGCGGCCTGCATGACGCTGCCCATCATGTCCGGGGGCATGCCGGGCATGCCGCCGCCCGCCATGCCGGCCATCTGGGCCTGCTGCATCATCATGGCGCCGGACTGCATCAGCTGGTTCAGCGTGGTCTGGCTTTCGTCCCAGGATGTGGCGTTAAGACGGGGCCGCTTCTTGGCCACGGCCTTGGGATTCTTGGCGTAGAGGAAGGCCGTCTTCTGAGCCACCAGACGTAGCGTGAGGTTCGCGACGTAGCGGCGATCTGATGCGTCTTTGGACCACTGCTTGCCAAATGCGAACTCCTGATCTTCCCGCATGCGATCGAATGAGGGCTTCCAGAACCGCTTGGCCTTCTTGACCTTGTCGGTCCAGGAACTGACCAGCCGGTGCCGCCGCTGCGGCGGCTCGGGCTGGTTGCGAGGAATAAGGTTGGGCCGGCCGGTCGAGGAATTGATGTCGGCGGCGCTGTTGGTGTCCGGGCTTTCGCCGGTGAACATCCCCATCGTGGAGTTGTCGAAGGTGTCTACCATCCTTGCAAACTCCTGGCCCGGCGGCTCTGGCCTTCGCGGCGGCGGGTCTGCTGAAACATCTCAGCGAACGAGCCTTCCTGGATGTCCGGCTCCGGCGGCCTGTTCCGGGTCCGGCCATGCATCTTGGCTAGTCCTAGACCAATTAGCGCAAGCGCGTCGACAAAATCGTCCTTGGAGCCGTGCGGAAACTTCAGGATCTGGTCCTGGGCGTCGGCCCACCAGCGGGTGAAAGCCGGGAAATGCACCATCTTCATCGAGCAGCGGGCCTGAATGGATTGCGCGCGCTGCTGCTTGTCCGCGGCAGGGTTGATCGGATCGATGGCGCAGAACACCTGCTTCTCGATCATCCGCTTGCGCAGGAAAGGTCCGAGGCTCTTGGTGATGGCGCCGCCTTCCGCCCACCAGAACTGCGGCTTGTACTTCTTCATCAAGGCGATCATGCCCTCGATCGCGGCGTGGCTGTCGAGCTTGGCCCAGACCACGTCCGGCATGATCCAGATGTTGTCCTTCTCGTCCACGCCGACCACCATGAGACAGGTCTTGTCGGCCACACGATCGGTCGACACCGCGTGGTCGCTGGCGCCGTAGAACCGCATCTTCTGCCAGGACGGCATGTCGTCCATCTTGTTGTAGGCGACGAGGTCGGTTGACTGGAAGAACGCGCCGCCCTGCGGCGATGGCTTGCCTTGATACAGGGCTGAGAAGCCGCGGGGGTCGGTGGCGCGGATCTCTTCCAGATATTCCTTGGTGAACCGCTCCGGCCAAAGAGGTTCACCAGGTTGGCGGCCGAGGATGTCGTTGTCTTCAGCCAGGGCGGGTAAATCAATTTTACGCCAGCCCTTGGCTTCTTCCGGGTTGTAGTACGGGTTCATCGGGTCGATCAGTCGGCCGACGAGATCGTCCTCGGTCCATCGCGTCTGAACGATAACAATCGTCCCGGTGGAGTCCATGAGCCGTGTGCGGAGCACCTGGTTGTACCAGGTCCACAGCTTCTCCCGCACCAGCATCGAATCCGCCTCCGTTCGATCCTTGATCGGGTCATCCAGAAGGATGCAATGACCGCCCCGACCAGTGATGGAGGAGCCTCGCCCGACCGAAAATACCACACCATCTCGCGTAGTCTGGACGCGGTTGACTGCACTGGCGCCTACCTTGATCTCCACCGCCGGAAACACCTGAGCATACTCCGGGGTAGCCATAATATCCCGTACCCGGCGCCCCAGATCCCAGCTGTAGTGTTCGTTGTAGGTGGCGACGATGATCGATCGCTCGGGATGTCGACCGATATACCAAGCAGGAAACATCGCGCTAGCAAGGGTAGTCTTGCCAAACCGTGGCCCCACATTGATCATCAACCTCCGATAATCGCCGCGCTCGACCTCCTCCAGGGAACGGCCGATAACACGATGGAACTGTTGCGGCAGGTACAGTGACTTGGTGACGTCATCGTCGTAATTAGGGTCCGGCATCATCAGCTGCGTGAACGCGATCAGATCCTCACGCGCGGTGAGGATGGCGCGCTTGCGCCGCAGCAGTTTGAGCTGCCGCTCCCTTTCAGTCGTCATGCTTGTACTTGGCCTGCGGCGCGTCCGGCAGGGTGCGGATCTTGGCCCTCGGCGCGGACGATACAGCGTTGACGCTCTGGTCCACCGCCTGCGGGCCTTTGTTCGGCGAGGTGTGGTGGCTGAACGTGTCCTGGGTCTTGGAGAAGTTCGGCGGCGGCGCCTTGATGCCGGGCGGCGGCTTGATGTTGACGGTCGGGGCTTTAACCATTTTAGCCATGATTACGTCCTCTGCTCCTGGGGTGCGGGTTGTGACATCATACTGGCGGCAAGACCGGTGCCGAGGCCCGGCGCGGCCGGAACGGCATATTTCTTCAAGACCTCGACATTGCTGAGTTGGCCAGGGAAGACAACGATATTGTTGGTCGGCGTCACTCCCGGCGCGATCCGGCCCGGCCGCGAGAACTCGTCCAGATACTTGATGCCGGGCACGCCAAGGCTCTCCAGATAGGCCGCCGTGTGCTTGGCTTCGTTGGTGCGGCCGGTGAACCAGCTCGACCCCGGCAGCTCGGCCGGCAGCGATTCATGGACGTCGGAATTCTTCAGCATCTTGTAGAGCTGTTCACCCGTGTATGCTTCCGGCGCATCCGTTGGCCCGTTGAAGCCGCGCTGGTCGGCAACGTCATCCAGTGCCGCCTTTACGTCGGGGTGCAACCGATCCAGCAGTTGCGGCTGCTGGTCCAGCGTCTTATGCCATTGCAGCATGTCATTGGGGTTGGCGTGGATGGCGACCTCGTAGGTCCGCGGGCCGATCTGGGCGCCGGGGTCGCGCAGCTTCGCCAGCGCCTCATTATACTGCGCAAACATCTTCTCGTAGACATCCATCTTGCCCTGCTCGACGTAGTGCGGCCGGGCCTGAATCATGTTGTCCAGATATTCCTGGGTCCACGCGGCGGTCTCCGCGCGATCGAAGTCGTTGGCCTTAAGCCGCTTTGCCAGCATGTTTTCCCGGAAAGGCATGTCCCTGCGGAACTTGTCCCAGTAATAGCCGCCCTGCCCGCTGACCGCCGGGTTCTCGGCGAAGTAGGCGCCCTCGCCGAAGGCGCGGTTGCCCTCGCCGGTTCGGCCGACATCCTGGAAACTATCGAAATCGTGGCGCGACGAATGAAAGGCTGGAATCGGATCGGCGCGGCGGATGATCGGTCCCGACCCCAGCACGGCCTCGCCGGCGGCGCGGCCGACGCCGACCAGCGGGCCGCCCATCGCGGTCAACGCGGACTCGACACCGGGCTTGGGATTATAGGCGCCGCCTGCCCGCATCTCCTCTGAGGCGCCCAGCGCGGACTTCGCCAGGTGCCCGACGCCTTGATATATTGCGCCGAGCAAGTCGCCGAGGCCGCTCGGCTGCCCGGCAGCTTCAGCCGGACTGCCGACGCCGAATGGCAGCCTTGCCGTGTCGTCTGCAACCGGGTCGGCCATCGGCCATCACTTCTTCTTGCCGCCCTTCGGCGGCTTGCCCTGCCGCGCGCTTTGCACGGCAGCAGATGGCTTGACCGGCTTGCCGACGGCGGCGGGGCCTTTGCCGCCTGATTTCTTTGGCATTACGTTAGTCTCCCTAGTTTGAAGCCCCCGCTTCCGCCCAGTACCATCTGAACCAACCACAGAATGGCGATCAGCGCCACAATGACCCAGATCAGCTGGATCACCTTGGGCGGAATCGGGAGGCCGATCACGTCGCGCAGGACGTAGATGACGAGGTAGATGACGATCGCTAAAACGCAGATCCAGATCAGGAACGTGATTACCGAGGTCAGCATGGCTACCTCCCGTCGCAGCGTGCAATTTGCACCAGGTTGCGGGCTAAGAGCCGGCACTCCGACCTGGCGTTGAGGGCGTCTACTTCAGATCTGGAGTAGAAGCGGAACTGATAGGTATCATCGATCCGGCGCTGCTCATCGAGGGTGAGACAGCCGCCCAGCGGCAGCGCGATCAGCAGGGCCTTCCACATAGCGGGCCTCCTACTTTGCCGTCTCCATCAGTTTACGAACTTCCGCACAGGTTTCTGTCACCGTAACGAACCGGCCGTCAACCATATTGACCTGGCACCGCACGCCCTTGGCAAACACGCCACTGTTCGCCGGCTCCGGGTTTCGGAGGTTCGTCACCAGTGCCGGGTTCAACTCCAGCGGCGTGCCGGAGCCGCTGTGGAGTATGATCAGCACCAGCATCGGTATCATTTCGGCACCAACGCCATCAAAGCCTCGCACTTCCGGTCATCGTAAAGTTTTCAACGCCGATAGCACCTGCCGCAGTCGAGGTGGTGTACATTCTCGCGCTTGCGGGAGTGTGGCTGTCAAAAGTAATGACGCCGTTACTGCTTAACGCAGTACCACCAGTAGCAAGTAACGTCGGATTAGTACGCATGGTCACCGGGAAATAGATGGCGTCTATAGCGAACCCGCCAACATTCGGAACGTAGCCATACAGCCCGCTAAGGCGCTTGAAATAATACCGCTGGCACAACGCCAGCTCGCTGACGTAATCCGGCACCACGAACGGCGGCGCGACGGTGCCTTCGGTGAGGGAGACGTCGAACAGTTCGAAGACGTTGTTGAGCGTGCCCATGAAGTTGGTCTGGTTGGCGCTGCCCATGAAGTTGCCCGTGGTCCACGCGCCCGGCGTCGTGCGGTAGGTCGAGCCGCACATGAACGCCCAGGTGATAAAGACGCCGGTAGCAATCCCGAAATCCCAGTTGTTCGTGCCGCTATCCGCCGTAAGCGTTATCGTCTTGACCACGTCGGTATTGGCTTCACCAGCGGCGATGGTGTACTCGGCAACGTATGAGCGCGTGGTGTTGAAGTTGCGGAACGCCACGCAATAGGTACCCGCCGGGGCCTTGACGCCGAACCGCAGCGTTATCTGTTTCGGCACTGGTTGCCATAAAGCGATGTAGCGATTGCCCTCGATAGCGGTCTGGAAGGCCGCGAAATCCCCGGCGTCCTGTGTGGCGTCAACTGTGTAGGCTACCGTAAGCCTGATGCGATGGGACGAACCGCCTGGTGTCCCCGCCTGAACCTGCCCAAACGCCACGCCAGCGGCCGTATTAACCCCGGTGTACATGAACATGTCTGCCGGGTGCTGCCCGACGGCCCCCAACGGCAACGTGCCGTTCTCCTGGCTGATCTGCATCGCGCCGTTGATGATGTAGTTTTTCTTGACCAGCAGCGAGGTGTTGATCGGGTGGACGTGGTCCTCGCGCGCATATTTAGTCGTCGTACCGACCAGCGCGGTAAGCTGGTCCATCAGCGGCAGCGCGCTCGCGGGCGCGGCTGTGGTAACCTGGGCACCGACGGTGGTCCACTTGACGCCGTCAAAAGTGTATTGCGGCTGGCCGACAACGGCCGGCACCGGGTACTTGTCGCCGATGAGTGGCGAAGCCGGGAAGTCGAGCGCAGCCATGGTCGTTATCCCTTCCGCTTCGGCAGCACCTTGCGCTGCGCCGGCGCCTCGCCGCGCGTCTTGGCAACGAAGTCCGCCACGCTTATCGGCGGCAGGCCTTCCAGCGCCAGGATGCGGTTCTCATGCTCGAATGCGATCTCCTGGCCTGGCGTCGGTTCGGGTGGCATCGGCTCCGGCGGCACATAGGGATCGGGCACGCCGCCGGCCTGCTTCCACTGGACGTAGCCAGGGCGCATCGTATCGCCGTTATAGTCGCGGTTGGCCATGTCGGGCGGAATGCAGGCGCCGTCTTCAGTACGGATGACGCTGCAGGGTTCTTCGCTTGCAGTGAGTGTATATTCGGCCATCAGAACCTCGCATTCACGATTACGCCGCTGGCCGGATTGCTTACAGCAGCCGCTGTCTTTCCTGTAGGTACAGCCTGATCTGTGCTGACATCAACGATCCAAGCCGTTGAATTGCTTTTATTGGAAATCACGGCGAGCACGTTAAAAGCCTGTACGTCAGTGGTGAAACCTACAGTCCCGAGGATCGACGCTGAAGGGGATGCTCGCATCTCGACAGGGAAGGGAAAACCCCAGTCATAAACCCCGGCACTGCCATTCGAGATAGCTGTCCCCGGTGGGTTTATAATCTTCTGATAGTACCGTTTGCATATTATCAATTCCTGATCGTAGGGCCGCATCACCAGCGGCGCTTTGGCCGCGGCCGGCAGCTCGATGCCGGGCAACACGATCAAACCGCTGATGCTCATCCTATTATCGCTGGTGACGCCATTGATGGTGGTGGTGGAGCCGAGCGCGTTAGCGGCTGTCCAAGCCCCCGCCGCTATCTTGAAGGAGCTTCCGCACATCATCGTAAAGTTTATGGAGATACCGACACCTGCCCCGGTATCCGGGGTGCCCGCAGTGTCGCCGGGGATCGTGATGGTTTTCCATTCCCATGCACGCGATGCGTTGACCGTGAAATTGAACACATACGAACGGGAGTTGTTGGAGTGGCGTACCGCGCCTGAATAAACCCCCGGTACCAGGGTCGCAACCCAGAAGCCTATCGAGATTGGCTGCGCATTCGCTTTGCCCCACGCCAGTCGCGCCGCCCGGTACCCTTCCAGGAATTGGGTAATGAAGAGATAATCATTAGCGCCGGGAGAAGGATTATAGACATTAAGCCACACCGAGACGGCATTGATATAGCCCGGAGGCTGCGTGGACGGCAGTGCCGCCGTCAGCGTCGGGTCCGCCGCCCACGAAATGCTTTGCGCGCCAATGCTATCTATCCGCCAGCCATCTGCGATGTACTTTGCGACCGCCGTGCCGCCGGGGCCGCCGTAGATAGAGGTGGCGCCGTTCTCCTGGCTGACGCAGGCATCGCCGTTGACCTGAATTCCCGAATACGCCATCGCGTCGAAGGGTGCTGCGGCGATATTCTGCCGCGCCTGGCTCTTCTGCGGGTCGGTCAGCGTTTGCGCCACGTCGTAGCGCACCGCGGCGGCGGCGATCGCGGAGCCGATCATGTTGGTGTAGTTCGACGCATCCGGCTGCGGGGCGGCGATCACCCAGGTGGTCGAGTTGCCGTCGTTATAGCGAATATAGAGCTGGCCATCGAGCGTGCAGTACCACAGCGTGGAGTCGATCGGATCCGGCGCCGGCTTGACGTCGGAGACGATCACGCTCGATTTCAGCGCAATCAGCGTGTCGACGTAGGTCTTATTGGTGGCGTGAACGCCGGCGGTCGGGGCCGCAGCTGGCAGTGACAACGCGCCGGTCATAACGTCGCCGGCTTTGGCGACGTATTGCGGGTCGATGGTGCCAACCATCATGGCCCAGTCGGCGGGGACGAAGGCGCCGGGGCCGGTGGCGTTCTTGGCGCGGAACAAGGAAGTGCCGTTAACGACGAAATCGTTGGTGGCGTACTGCGCGGTCGTATCGAAATAACGGATCGCGATCAGCAGCTTCGGCGTGCCGGTGGTGCCGCCGGCGGCATCGCCAACGGCGATCTGGCGGTTGGCGGTGTTGACCGCGATCTCGCCTGGCTCAATGACAGGGAAAGCTACCGTCGCAACCGAAGTGCGGCGGTGACGATATTGGCTGGTCATCTCAAGCCCTCAATCAATCGCGTTTGTAGTAACCACGCTTGATCCGATCGCGGATCTGGACGTCGACTACATGCGGTTCAGCGTACAACACCGGCTGGCCGGGGGAAATAGGCCCCTGCACCGGATCTGGCATTGGTCGATTCGCCGGCGGCACTGGCGGCGGCACGTCGGCCAGCACATAGGGTGGCGCGACGGTGCCTTCCGGCAGGACCACCGGCGGGAAGTTGGTATCGTACTCGGTCTTCTCCGCGGCGATCGCATTGGCCGCGTCGGCGGTGGCGTACAGCTCGTTGAGCACGTTACGCGGACCCGTGAAGTCGTTCGGGTTGGTCAGACGATTTGGCCGTACTGGATCGGTCATGACAGCGCCCATAGCGCGGTGAACAACATCACCAGCGCGAGTAAGGAAAGAAATATAACTACTTTGCCGTTGTTCACTTCTTGCGTTTGACGCCTGGCTTGTCGGCGTCTTCTTCCTCGGCTTCGGTGTAGATCGGCGGCGGGTCGGCGCGCGCGCCTTCCCCGTGTTCATGCGTCATGTCGTTGGTGTCGTTGTTACCTGGCCCTGACACCGGGACGTACTCGCCGGCGGCGCCGGGCGAGCCGCGCAGGTCGATTTCGTCGCCCTGCGCCTGGCGCATCGCCTCGGTCGGCGACAGCGGCGAATTGGCCGGCGTGCCCATCGGGTCTTGCTGGTCGATAAAGGCGCCAGCCGGCTCGCCGGAGGGCGTCAGCGGCTTGTCGGGATTGATTTCGGAGGCGCGCTCGCCATCGCGCGGATTGGCGGTTTTGGCGGAAGCGGGGTCGGTAGCCGTGTTTTCCGGCTTCTTTGCCGCTGCTTTTCGCTCGTCTTCGCGCTGATTCGGCGTTTTGTCTGATCCAGCCATGGTTTTAGCCCTCTTTTTCGGTTGTGAGCGTTTCACGGTGGATTTCTTGACCTTGGAAGCCGCTTTAGCCGGTTTTTTACCCGGTTTTTCGGGCTTTTTGCCCTTTTTCGGCTTCCTGGACATCAACTCCTCCGCTTTTTAGTCCCGCCCTCGCGGGCGACGTCCGTAAACGTCAAAGTCTGGCTTGCAGACACAGAAGGGCCAGTCCTGACCGTTACAGCAACATCTCCAGCGGCGAAAAGTGCCGGCGAAATCGTTGTCGTCAGCGTGGATTCGTCAACAAAGGTGGTTGGCGCGTCAGTACCGTCCAGCGCGATGACGCTTTCGGCAAGAAAATCGTTGCCGGTAGCGGTCAGCGTGAAATCCGGGTCGGTGATGACAGCGGTGTCGGGCGCGATGCTGGCCAGCACCGGCGGTTCGACGTTTTCGCCGGGAGCGCCGACCAGCGGTATGCTGCCGGTCTTGACGATGATGTTGGCCGGACCCTGAATGACGAGGGTCTTGCCCTCCAGGACTTCGTAGTGCTGCGCCATATTCGTTTCCTCGTTACATCAACACACCAAAAACGCCGCCGTCGATGACTTGCGGCATGCTGTTTACCACAGACCAAGCCAGCGACTGCCTGGCGTATTGCTGGCCGTCGTTCGGCGCATCAGGGAAAGTAACCCCCGGAATGCCCTGAATGCCCTGCGGCCCCTGCGCGCCGGTGGCTCCTGTCGGTCCTGGGTCGCCCTGATCGCCTTTCGGCCCCACGGGGCCGATGGCCCCCTGCGGCCCGATCGCGCCGGGCGCGCCGTCCTTGCCGTCGGCGCCGGGCGCGCCGGTGATGCCCTGCGGCCCTGCAGGTCCGGTGGCGCCGGCTGCGCCGTTGGTGCCGTTGGTGCCGGGCGGGCCTTGCAGGCCGGTGTCGCCCTTCGGCCCCTGCGGGCCGGTTTCGCCGGTGAATCCCTGAATGCCGCGCGGTCCCTCCGCGCCGGTCGCGCCGGTCGGTCCCGGCACGCCCTGGATGCCTTGCGGGCCGGTCAGGCCGGGGTCACCCTTGACGCCCTGCGGCCCCTGCGCGCCGGTCAGGCCGGTATCGCCCTTGGCGCCGGTGGCGCCGGCCGGCCCGGTAGCCCCGGTGTTGCCGGTGGCGCCGGCGGGGCCGACCAGGCCTTGAATACCCTGCGGTCCCTGTGGGCCGGTGGCACCCGGCGTGCCCGCGGCGCCGGTAGCACCCGTGTCGCCCTTGGCGCCTTGAAGGCCGGTCGGGCCGGTGGGGCCGGGCGGCCCGACCAGGGCCAGATCCTGCCAGCCGCCGGAGGTGCGAACGCGGACGGGATGCGCCATCACAGCCCCCACTTGGTGCGGAGGTAGCCCTCGGCCTGAATGCGCTCGGCGTCGGCGAGGCGGCGATTGTAAATCAGCACCTCGGCGACTTCGCTGTCGCAGGTTTCCTCAACGCCGGTTTGCGAATAGCCCGACAGATGATAGCGGTTGTGCAAACCTGCCCCGGAGCCGATGCCGGTGTCCTTCAAGACGCCATCGACGTTGAATACCCACTCATAAATGGTGCCATCGTGCGAGGCAGTGTAAGTGTACATGCGCCACGGTGTCGGCCACGATGGAATAGCTACGACCGAACCACGAAAAGCCCCGTCATAGGCCACGTCGTAGTTGGTCTGGTGGTAGCCGACGAGGAAGTTGGTGTATTCAGGATAGGCCCCGGCAAACACCCTGCCGCCGCCTGTCACCATGCGCGAGACGTAGATGATGGTGTAATTATAACCCGGCGCGGGTAAGCCACTCAGCTGTATGCCGGTATTGCCGCGCACCCGGCCCTCGTTGATCTTGGTGCGAACCACCGCCTTGCCGTTCAAGGCGTTGGCACGAACCACGGGCAGCGGCGTGCCGACGATGGCTCCGTCATTGTGCTGTCCACTCAGGTCGGGCCACGATGTCACCGCAGCACCGTCGGCGAGCGCCAGTTGCGAGGCGTCGAGCCAGACGGTGAGGCCCGCAAGCGCGGTCGGCAGCCACGCGCCGCCGGTCTTTTCCCAGACGAGGCTCGCGCCCGCGTAGACCCTGTCGGCTTCCAGATCGCCGACGTAGACAGCATCTGCTTCGTTCAGCAGGGTCATCCCACCACCACATAGAGCGTGTTCGCATCCTTCGGCGTCAGCGCGTCATAGGCCGCCTGCGTCCCGGACCAGCGTTTCCACCCTTCCGCTTGCGTCATCATATCGACGGCTTCGGGCCAGCCTTCTTCCGCCGTCGCCGTCAGCGAGAATATCGGCTCGATGTAGTAGCCGTTAGTCGTGTTGCTGCCGGGAAAAGCTCCGGGTGTCGGGGAGTAGGTGCCCGCGTTGGGCGGAAAGCTGAAATCCGGGGTGCTGCGCACCGCCGTATGGAAACTGAGCGAGTGGGCGACACCCTCGCTGACGCAATCGAAAGAGACGACATACGTCGTGCCCGCCGTCACGGGCTGCGGCGTGGTGAATATCTTGTTGATCCACTGCGAGGTATCGGTCGGCTCGCCGCCGATCAGTTCCCGGTGGAGGTTGGTCCCGGTGCTGCCCCACATCGTGATGTTGCGGCTGGTGCGGGTGTTCTCGCTGGTCTGGCGATACCAGTGAACCCCTAAAATATAGCCGGTCTTGGTAGCCGTGAAGACCGTGCCGACCTCGTAGTTATTCCCGAGGCCGGTGAACGTATTGGGCAGCGAGCCGTCGAACACGCTGACGGAGCTTACCCCCTTCCGCGGGCCGTAGAAGATGCCCGTCTCCGTGTCGATGTAGACATCGCCGGGGTTACCGATGTCGGTGGTAGGCGGCCCGCTATCCAGCAGGACGCCGCTGCTGAACAGGATGCCGCTGCCGCCGCCGCCGCCGCCGCCCGAAGGCGCTTCCTCGTCGGTGTCGATCCAGAGCGCGCCGATCTCGACGCTGCCGGGGTCGTTGGGCTGTTCGTAGATTTCCTGTTGGCCTTCCGGTCCCCGCGGTCCGACAGGTCCGGTGAGGCCTTGCAGTCCCTGCGGGCCGGTGGCGCCGGTCGGGCCGGTGTTACCCGTGTCGCCCTTGTCGCCTTTATCGCCCTTGACGCCCTGCGGCCCCTGAATGCCTTGCGGGCCGGGGGCGCCGTTCAGTCCGGGGTCGCCTTTCGGCCCGGTAGCGCCCGGCACGCCTTGCGGTCCCGGCGGTCCCGGCGTGCCCTCGGCGAGCGAGAACGCGGTCGGGATCACCTTGCCCGCGCCGGAGATCCCGGTGACCGAGATCACCTCATCCGGGTCGGCGTCGTCGGTGGTCGGAATCCACAGCGCTACCCGGACATTCTGGCTCATGGGCCGGCCTGCCGTGTCGCCACGATCAGATCGCTGGCGTGCCAGGTGCCCCAGAAGCGGGAGTTGAGCAGCGGCGCCTCGGACATGGTCAGCGTATGACCATTGGACACCGAGAAATCCACGCTCGGCTCCTGCACGATGCCGTCGAGCGAGATGTTGATCTCGGCGACGTTGTTGGCGGCGGTCGGCTGCTGTCCCAGCGTCGGGTTGGAATAGCTCATGCTGAAAACGCGGTTGACGCCGTCGGGCACCGGCGACATCTGGATCTTGAACACGCTGATGGCGCCGGGTGCGAGCTGACTGGTTTCGACCAGCAGATCCCACTGCACGATCGAGCCGGCGGTAGCGCCTACGGTGAGATGCAGCGAAGATGTCGGCTGGTCGATCGTGTAATCGGTGACCGGCACCAGGCGGATGCCGTTGAGATGCACGTCCGACGGGTTGTCGGTCACGATCGGGATCTTGCCGTCGCGGTCGGGGCCGGTGAAGACGGTCTGGCCGGCGGTGGCGATATAGACGAAATTATCCTGATAGGCCGGCGACAGGCTGATCGGCGATTCCCATTGCGTGCCGTCCCAGATGTAGAGCTGGCCGTTCTCGGTGTTGTAGTAAAAGCTTTCTGGCGCGAGCGGGTTCGGCGTGGTGACGCCGGTTTCGGGATTGGTTGAGCCGGGAAACGGCGGCTCGGCCCAGGCGCCCAGGTAATAGAAATTCCAGTTGCCGACATACTGCATCGCCTGCAGCGCCCACCACTTGGCGGACCATAATCCCGCGAGGCCGCCTTCGACGGGCTGATAATAAAGCCCGTGGCCCCAGGGCGTGGACTGGATATATGCCGGCGCCTCGGCGGGGTTGACCACGGGTCCGGCCAGATATTCCGCCCAGGCGGCGGCCTGCTCCTGATTTGTTTCTGCGACCTCGGCGTGGGCCTGGGAATAGCTGGCCCAGTTCTCCGAGTCGGTCGCCCAGGTGTCCACCGTCTCGGTGGCGTTGATCGCCTTGTGGGTGTTGCTTTCGATCAGCTCGTTGGCGGCGTTGACCGCGGTCAGGAACTGGGCGGCGCTGACGGCGGCGCTCTCGGCGTCACGGGCAAAGCCCGAGGCCTCGCGCACCGTGGTGACGATCCGGGACGCGGCCTGCTGGGCCAGCTCGGCGCTGCGGGTAATGCGCGCCTCAACGCTGTCGATTTCTTCGCGGGTGTGCTTGAGTTCGGTGGCGAGCTGGCCCTGGCCCACACTGTTGGCTTTTAACTTGCCGTCATCGGCGCGGATGTCCTTCAGCGCGGCTTGCGTAGATCTGATCGCCTCGATCAGGTTCTGGATCTGGGCGTCCAGGCGATCGCCGGGAAACGGCCCGCGCGGGTTGTTGCGGGCGATGTCGGCAAAGCTCACCTGTTGGGTCGGAGGTTTGAGGCCAGCCATATGCTATCTTTCAACCCGGCCTGCCGAAGGCCAACACAGGCGAGGATGATTTATGGCACCTGACGCACCAGAAAGGAAGCCGCTGGCGGCGGAACATCTCGCCGCGCTGCAGGGGCTGGACCGCGGCGTGGCGTTCAACACCACGCACACGATCGCGCGCGAGCTGATCGCAATGGGCTATGCCACCTCCGACTGGGGGCGGCTTGCCATCACCGAGGCGGGGCGGATCGTTGTGCGTCAGGCCGGGCGATCATTCACCGTGATCGATGACAGTGTATGCGAGATGTCGGCGGCGCGCGCTGACATCGACCAGATGACGGCGCCGCATCTGGTTCACTCTTCGGCTTCGAAGCTGGAGCGCAGCGCCATCGTGTTGATTGAAGAAGAGCCTTACGAAGATTTGCCGCCGGCGGCTGACCGGGTACAGAAGGCGATGCGCGCCGCTGGCGTAGCCAGCGGCAAGACCGGCGTGTGGGTTGATGATGCATGGGTGCATGCATTCATCGATGCATTCGATGATGACGCCGTTGAATGACAATCAACTGCAGTGGGTGATCGCGGCGGTGGTTACGATCGTCTGGTTCATTGCGATGTGGAAACTGGTTGAATGGCTGACGTCGTAACAAACCACCAGAAATAAAAAATTTGCCACGCAGCATTGCGTTTCCGCAGGCGCGCGGCGCGCGCCGCCGCCGGGGGGTGATTATCTCGCATGCGATCGAGTCGCATGCGATCGATCGATCTAGACTGTTCGTATAATGGCTGGTTTACGAACAGTCACCGAGCAAGGCCATTGAAATCATTAAGCTTTTTAGATCGACCAGGATT
>Ga0157376_10001165_pt1 | contig 17263 bp, 11 predicted proteins | sample M45metaG_FD_121801 | JGI IMG/M metagenome (GOLD analysis project Ga0157376, IMG submission 121801) | Miscanthus rhizosphere microbial communities from Kellogg Biological Station, Michigan, USA - M4-5 metaG | ecosystem: Host-associated > Plants > Roots > Rhizosphere > Soil | place: USA: Michigan... | reverse complement strand
TTTGCACACATGAGCAGCATTGAAGAACGCGTCAAGAAGATCGTTGTCGAACAGCTTGGCGTCAAGGAAGATGAGGTAACGCCGAACGCGTCGTTCGTTGACGATCTTGGCGCGGACTCGCTCGACACGGTCGAGCTGGTCATGGCCCTGGAAGAGGAATTCGAGTGCGAAATTCCCGACGAGGAAGCCGAAAAGATCACGACCGTGCAACAGGCCGTCGATTACATCAAGGCTCACGTCAAGGCCTGATCTTCCGCTTCTATCCTTACGTACTGCGCCCACGTGGCGCAGTTTGTGTTTTTAAGTCAGGGCTGAGGGCCGAGGGCTGAGGGCTGAAAAGCGGCCAACCTCGAATGCTCTTGATCTTCAGCTCTCAGACCTCAGCTCTCAGCCATGAACAAACGACGTGTAGTGATCACTGGACTGGGCATCGTCAGCCCGGTCGGCAATGACGTGTCGACCGCATGGCGCGCGATCGTCGCCGGCGCCAGCGGCATCGGTCCGATCACGCATTTCGATGCGAGCACTTTCCCGACGCGCATCGCCGGCGAAGTGCGCGAGTTCGATCCGGCCAGATTCGTGGCGCCGAAAGACGTCAAGAAGATGGATCCGTTCATCCACTACGGCATCGCCGCATCGATCGATGCGCTGGCCGACGCCGGGCTGCATCCGCATGAACACGACGCCGAGCGCATCGGCGTCGCGGTCGGTGCCGGGATTGGCGGCATCCACACGATCGAACGCACCAGCATCATCTATCACGAGAGTGGCCAGCGGCGCATTTCGCCGTTCTTCGTGCCGAGTTCGATCATCAACATGGCCGCGGGCAATCTGTCGATCATGCTCGGCCTGAAGGGGCCGAACATCGCTTGTGTCACGGCTTGCACGACGGCCACGCACAATCTGGGTTTGGCCATGCGCATGATCCAGTACGGCGACGCCGACGTCATGGTGGCCGGCGGCGCCGAATACGCAACGACCGGCGTCGCCATGGGCGGATTCTGCTCGGCCCGGGCAATGTCGACACGCAATGACGATCCGCACAAGGCCAGTCGCCCGTGGGACAAGGATCGCGACGGCTTCGTGCTGTCCGATGGCGCCGGCGTGCTGGTGCTCGAAGACTACGAGCACGCGCGCAAGCGCAACGCGCGCATCTATTGCGAACTGGCCGGGTTCGGCATGAGCGCCGACGCGTTCCACATCACGTCGCCGAGCGAAGACGGTGACGGCGCGGCGCGCTGCATGGCTGCGGCCATGAAGGATGCCGGGATCAATGCCGACGAGGTCGGCTACGTGAATGCGCACGGCACCTCGACCCAGGTCGGCGATCTTGCCGAGTGCAACGCGATCAAGCGCTGCTTCGGCGACGCATCGAAGAAACTCATGGTCAGCTCGACCAAGTCGATGACCGGCCATCTGCTCGGAGCCGCTGGTGGCGTCGAGGCAATCTTCTGCGTGCTCGGCATGCGCGATGGCATCGTGCCGCCGACAATCAACCTCGACGAGCCGGGTGAAGGCTGCGACCTGGACTTCGTGCGGAATACCGCGCGACAGGCCACGTTCGATATCGCGTTGTCGAACTCGTTCGGCTTCGGCGGTACCAACGGCACGTTGGCGTTTCGACGCATATAGGCTTGCGCGCCACGCGCAGTGCCGCGATGACAAGGGCGTCGCCCATCGTCATACGCACGCTTGACGGCGCGCGCGACCTGTTGCCGGTCGCCGCCGCCAACCCGCAGCGTTATCCGGGCTTGCTCGAAAGCAATGTGCGCGGCCCGCATGCGCGCTACGACATCCTGTTCGCCTGTCCACAGGAACAGCTTGCGCTGCACGCTGACGGCCACCTCCACGATTCCGTCGGCGCCGCGGCTGACAGCGGTTTTCTCGACGCACTGGATCATGCCTGGCAGCGTGAGCGCATCGCACGCGACACGGACATGCAGCTGCCGTTTCGGGGCGGTTGGCTGCTGTTCCTCGGCTACGAGCTGGCCGCACAGATCGAGCCGCGACTGCGTTTGCCGATGACACCCGACGCAGACATGCCGGTTGCACTGGCGCTGCGTTGTCCGGCCGCGATCATCGTGGACCGGGAACTCGAACGCACGCACGTCGTCGCGGAGCGCGCGTTCGCGGGCCTGGCCGAAACGCTGTGGGCCGATCTACAGTCCGCACCCGAATTCACTGCGACTTGCACCGCGAGCGCAATCGATGAAGATGCGCCGGAGAAGTTCCTGCGTGGAGTGGCGACGATCCATGAATACCTGCGAGCCGGCGACGTATTCCAGGTAAACCTGTCGCGCGAATGGCGCGCGCGCCTGGAAGGTGACGCGTCTCCCGCCGCACTGTTTGCGAATCTGCGCCGTGCCAATCCCGCGCCGTTCGCCGGACTGCTGCAGTGGCGCGACTGCGCCGTGATCAGTTCGTCGCCGGAACGGCTTGTCGATGTGCGTGGCGACGCCGTCACGACGCGGCCAATCGCCGGAACGCGCGCCCGCATCGGCGGCGACGATGACGGCGCGCGCCTGCGCGAGTTGATCGGACATCCCAAGGAGCGCGCTGAACACGTCATGCTGATCGATCTGGAACGCAACGACCTCGGTCGCGTCTGCGTGCCGGGCAGCGTCGAAGTCGACGAGTTCATGACGCTGGAGAGCTACGCGCACGTCCATCACATCGTCTCGAACGTGCACGGCACTTTGCGCCGGGACGTCAGACCGGCTGCGATTATCCGCGCCGTGTTTCCCGGCGGAACGATAACCGGCTGCCCGAAGGTGCGCACGATGGAAATCATCGCCGAGCTCGAAGGTATCGGTCGCGGCGCCTATACAGGCGCGCTCGGCTATCTCAACCGCGACGGCGACATGGACCTGAACATCCTGATTCGCACATTGTCGCTATGCCAGGGCAACGTGCGCCTGCGCGCAGGCGCCGGCATCGTCGCCGATTCGATTGCCTCGGCCGAACTCGACGAGACCCGCGCCAAGGCCCGCGGCATGCTGCGCGCGCTCGGCGTTCACGCATGAGCCGCGCGTGCGGCGGCCAGCTTCGGGCACAATGGCGCAGGGCGCAGCGAACGGAACGGTGATCGGATGACGCGGTGTGACGACATGCGGCGGAACAGGGGACGCGTCCGGCTCGCTATCGTTGTTTTTCTCGCGCTTATCGCTGGCGTCGCGACGTACTTCTATCGCGACTATCGGCTATTTTCCGAGGCCCCGCTGCCGCAACCGGCCGAGACGATCGCGATCGATGTTCCGCTCGGCACATCGGTAACCGGAATAGTGCGCATCCTCGATCAGCATGGAATCGCCACCGGGAATCCCTGGTATTGGCGCGTGCTGGCGCGCGAACTGCACGTGGCCGGGCGATTGCACGCGGGCGAGTACGCGCTGTCTCCAGGCCTGACTCCAACCACCCTGCTGCAGAAGATGGCCGCCGGCGATGTGCTGCAGCATCATTTTACCATTGTGGAAGGGTGGACATTTCATCAGCTGCGCGGCGCATTGGCGCAGGATGCCGGCCTTCAGCAGACGTTGGGCTCTGTCGACGATGCGGAAATCATGCGCCGCCTGCAAGTTGGCGGCGCGCCGCCGGAGGGCTGGTTCCTGCCCGAGACATACAGCTACGTGAAGGGCATGAGCGACTTCGACATCCTGCGCCGCTCGCATGAGGCGATGGCCAAACTGCTCGATGACTCGTGGGCCGCGCATCCGGCGGATTTCGTGCTGGAGTCCCCGTACCAGGTGCTCACGCTGGCCTCGATCGTCGAGAAGGAGACCGCACGTGTCGAGGAACGGCCGCTGATCGCCGGCGTGTTCCTGCACCGGCTCAGACTCGGCATGCGCCTGCAGACAGATCCCACGGTCATATACGGCCTGGGCGCGCGCTACGATGGCAACCTGCATCGGCGCGATCTCGACGCCGACACGCCTTACAATACCTACACGCGGGACGGGCTGCCGCCGACGCCGATCGCGCTGCCCGGCAGGGCGGCGGTCGAAGCGGTTATGCATCAAGCCCCGACCGATGCGCTGTACTTCGTCGCGCGCGGCGACGGAACGCACGAATTTTCCGCCACGCTCGATGCGCACAACCGCGCGGTCGAACGCTACCAACTGCACAGGAATCGATGAACGGCAGATTGATCACGCTGGAAGGCGGCGAGGGCGCCGGCAAGAGTACGGTGCTCGAAGCCGTTCGCGCGCAGCTCGCGGAGCGCGGCATCGATGTGCTCGTCACGCGCGAGCCGGGCGGGACGCCGGCAGGCGAGGCGATACGGTCGGTTCTGCTCGACCCGAAGCTCAAGGGCCTGTGCGCCGAGACTGAGCTGCTGCTGATGTTCGCGTCGCGCGCGCAGCTCGTGCGCGATGTGGTCTTGCCGGCCCTGGCTGCGGGGCGTTGGGTCCTGTCCGATCGCTTTACCGACGCGAGCTTCGCCTACCAAGGCGGCGGCCGCGGCCAGCCGGTCGAACGCATCGCGGAGCTCGAGCGCTGGGCCGCCGCCGGTGTGCAGCCGCACCTGACGCTGCTGCTCGACCTGCCGGTTGCAGACGGCATGAGGCGCGCGAACGGGCGCGGTTCCGCTGATCGTATAGAAATGGAAAATGTCGACTTTTTCGAGCGCGTCCGCGCCGCCTATCGCGCCCGCGCCGCGGCCGAGCCGGCGCGCTTTCGCGTCGTCGACGCGAGCCGCCCGCTCGACGACGTGCTGGGCGACGTGCGCGGCAACGTCGATCGGTTCCTGCGCGACTGTGGAGTCGGCGGATGACGCTGGCACCGTGGCAGCAGGAAGCCTGGGCCAAGCTCACGGCGCGCGCGGAAAGCGGCGGGCTGCCGCACGCGCTGCTGCTCGTCGGTCCCGAGAGCATCGGCAAGCGCGCGTTCGCCGAGCACATGGCGGCGTACCTGCTGTGCCAGCAGCGCGATGCCGCGCCGTGCGGGCGTTGCCGGTCGTGCGAATTGTTCGCCCTGCGCGCCCAGCGCGATCCGGAAGAGACGCGTCCCGACGGCAGCCTTGCCCAGCCAAACGGCCACCCGGTGCACCCCGACGCGAAATTCGTCGGCTACGCACTGAACGACAAGTCGAAGAAGATGTACGGCGAAATCGTCGTCGACCAGATTCGCGCGCTGTCGGCCTGGTTTTCGCTGACGCCGCAACTCGGCCGCGCGCAGGTCGCCGTGATCGAACCGGCCGACGCGATGAATGCCGCTGCGGCGAATGCACTGTTGAAGACTCTCGAGGAGCCGAGCCCGGGACGCTATCTTCTGCTGGTCACGGCGCACCAGGCGCGATTGCCGGCGACGATCCGCAGCCGCTGCCAGCGCATCGTATTTCACTTGCCGGCGGCGCCGGTCGCGCTCGAATGGCTGACTCGACAGGGCCTGAACGAAAAGCAGGCGACTGCGGCACTCGAGGCCACCGGTGGCAATCCCGGACTCGCGCTGGACTGGGCTAAGAGCGGGCGGCTGGCGCTGCGAGATGAGGTCGCCAGCCAACTGCGCGCGCTGCAGCATGGCAAATCGAATGCCGTCGACGTCGCCAATGCGTGGGGCAAAGCTGAACCGGACGCGCGTCTATGGTTCGCGGCCACGCTCGCGCAGAGCGAGTCGAACGCGCTGAGTCGCGGTGTGCGCGGGCCGCTTGCCTTGACCGCGGGTGCCGATTTGACCAAGCTATCGGCGTGGTTCGATCAAGCCAACCGCGCGCGCGAACTTTTGCGTGGCCCATTGCGCGCGGAACTGGTCGTGCTCGAAGTCCTGCTGGCGTGGACGCAACTGGTGCGGTCGCGCTCTGCGGGCAAGGCAGCGCGCGGAGCTTAGTGTTCCTGATTCACGGAGTTTCATGCAGATGCGCTTTGCGCTGGCAAGGACCGGAGAGATGACATGGCTGGACCGATAGGCGGCTTGCCGCGGCAGGGCATTCTGTCACTGGCGATCAAGGACAAGGGCGCGCTGTACAATGCCTATATGCCGTTCGTCAAAGGCGGCGGATTGTTCGTGCCGACGGCGAAACGTTATGGTCTCGGCGACGAGGTCTTCATCCTGTTGACGCTGATGGAAGACAAGGACCGCCTGCCGATTGCCGGCAAGGTCATCTGGGTCACGCCGCCGGGCGCACAGGGCAACCGCACGGCCGGCATCGGCGTGCAGTTCAACGAATCTGCCGACGGCGAAACCGCGCGAACGAAAATCGAGTCGTTGCTGGCCGGCATCATGAACGCCGACCGCCCCACGCACACGATGTAGCCCGATCCACGCGGCGCCCATCCGAAAGAGCGAAAAGTTTCACCACGAAGGCACGAAGAGCACGAAGAAGAGCACAAGATCCGACTGTTATTTTCTTCGTATCCTTCGTGCCTTCGTGGTGAATCGCGTGCTCTTGCTCTTGAATACCCATCAGGCTGACTAATGACGGCAAAGAAATATTTCGGCACTGACGGTATCCGCGGCCGCGCCGGCGTGGAACCGATCACGCCGGAGTTCATGCTGCGCCTCGGCCGGGCGATCGGCCGCGTGCTCGGTGACGGCAACGCAACCGTGCTGATCGGCAAGGACACGCGCATCTCCGGTTACATGCTCGAATCGGCGCTCGAAGCCGGCCTGGTCGCGGTCGGCGCCGACGTTCGCCTGCTCGGCCCGATGCCTACACCGGCCGTCGCTTATCTGACGCGCGCGCTCGGTGGCACGACCGGCATCGTCATAAGCGCGTCGCACAATCCGTATTACGACAACGGCATCAAGCTGTTCTCGGCGCAGGGCGAAAAGCTCGACGATGACGTCGAACTTGCGATCGAGCGCGAACTCGAGGTCGTGTCCGCGCCGCATGCGCCCGAGCGGATTGGCAAGGCCGCCCGCGTCGATGACGCCGCGCAGCGCTACCTCGAGTTCTGCCTGCGAACGGTTCCCGGCGTCGACCTTCGCGGCAGGAAGATCGCCGTCGATTGCGCCCATGGCGCGACCTACCACATCGCGCCCAAGTTGCTCGCCGATCTTGGCGCCGACGTGATTGCGATCGGCGTGCAGCCGGACGGCTACAACATCAACCAGGAGTGTGGTGCGACGCACATGCAGGCGCTGCAGCGCTGCGTGCGCGATAACGCAATGGACTTCGGCATCGCCTTCGATGGCGATGGTGATCGCGTGCAGATGGTCGACCACACCGGTGCGATCGTCGATGGCGACGACCTGCTCTGGATTCTCGCCAGCGACCGTCACGCTGCCGGCACGTTGAAGGGTCCGGTGGTCGGCACGTTGATGACGAACTACGGCGTGGAGCGCGCGATCGGAACGCTAGGCGTCGCATTCTTGCGCGCCGACGTCGGCGACCGCTACGTCCTGCAGGCGTTGAAGCAACATGGTGGCCTGCTTGGCGGCGAGGCATCGGGCCACCTGCTGTGCATGGACAAGGTTACGACTGGCGACGGCATCATCGCGGCGCTGCTCGTGCTCGATGTGCTGCAACGGCGTGGAACCACGCTCGCGCAGGCGCGCGCGAGCCTGCACCGGGTGCCGCAGACGACGCTGAACATTCCTGCTGCCGGAGGCGCGGCGCTGGTTGCGCGCGACGTCGTGCAGCGCGCGCTGGCGCAGGCGCAGCAGACGCTCAGCGGCCGCGGCCGCGTCGTGCTGCGGCCGTCCGGCACCGAACCGCTCGTCCGCGTCACGGTCGAAGGCGAGGACGCCGGCGAGGTCGGCGCTCTCGCCAGCGCGCTGGCCGAAGCCGTAAAATCCGCGAGCGAATCCGCTGCCTGACAACCTGATCGACCGACGCGATGAATGCGCAAATTCCCACTCTCGACATCCGCCGTTACGATTCCGATCGCGCCGCCTTCGTGGCCGAACTTGGCGCCGCCTATCGCGAATGGGGTTTCGCCGGCATCCGCAATCACGGCATCCGGCAGACGCTGATCGATGACGCGTACGACGCGTTCGCGCGCTTCTTCGCGCTGCCGGCCGACGTGAAGATGAAGTATCACCTCAAGGGATCGGGCGGCGCGCGCGGCTATACACCATTCGGCATCGAGACGGCGAAGGACTCGCGCTACCCGGACCTGAAGGAGTTCTGGCACATCGGACGCGAGCTTCCGCGCGACTCGAAGTTCGCGGACATCATGCCGCCAAACGTGTGGCCTGCGGAGGTCTCCGGCTTCCACGAATCCGGAGACGCACTATACGAAGCGCTCGACGCGCTCGGCACGCGTGTGCTGCGCGCACTGGCGCTGCACATTGACTTGCCAGAGCACTTCTTCGACGACAAGACGAATGTCGGCAATTCGATCCTGCGGCCGATCCACTATCCGCCGATCACGACGCCCGACGTTCCGAACGTGCGCGCCGGCGCGCACGAAGACATCAACTTCATCACGTTGCTGGTCGGCGCCAGCGCCGCTGGTCTCGAAGTCAAGTCGCACCAGGGCGAATGGGTGCCGTTCACGGCCGAAGCCGACACGATCGTCGTGAACATCGGCGACATGCTGCAGCGCCTGACCAACCATGTATATCCGTCGACGACGCACCGCGTCGTCAATCCGCCGGGTGAACAAGCACGCAAGCCGCGCTATTCGGTGCCGTTCTTCCTGCATCCGAACCCGGATGTCGTTCTCGACCCGCTCCCGTCGTGCATCACGCCGGACAATCCGCGCCGTTACGACACGTCGATCACCTCGCACGAGTACCTGCTCGAGCGGCTGCGCGAGATAAAGCTCATCTGACTCCGCGTCGCGGGCCGCGGTTTACGCGATCAATCGCCGGTTTGCTCCCGGCAGCGATGTTGCCCGGCCTCAGTCGAACGTGCCGTGGAAAATGCGGTCGATCGTGTCTTTGTACAGTACGGCCCACAGTTCGCGGCCGTGTGCTCCGTCATCGGCGGTGAAGTAGATGTAATCGCCGACCAGCGTGATCTGGTCTGGGCTGGAGCTGGCCGCGCCCGGCGCGATGTCGACGAGCGGCGAGTCGGCTGTGCCGGACGCGGAATTGAAGCGGCAGAGCTCGCGGCCCGTCGCCGCATTCCAACAAGACATCAACGCGTCGCCGCCGGGAAAGACGCGCAGTTGATCGATGCCACCGACGTTGGTTCCGGCCGATATCTGCACCAAGCTCGTCAAGGTATCCTCCAAACCCGGACGAGCGTCCGAAATGCAAAGTCGGTTTTCGGTGCCTTCGCAGCTGTAATAGATCCGGTTGCCGTCGAATTCCGCGCGCGGCGGATCACGCCTGGCGTTACCGGGAAACGTCGGCGTCTGCAGGCCGACCAGGCTGTACGTCGCGTTGTATCCCGAAGACAACGGAACAGCGCTGTTAAGGGTACCGTCGCTCCGCCACATGCGGCGATTGTATGTCGGTGGCGAAAAAGCGCTGAACACCAGCGCGTTGCCAACCCGCGTAAACGACAGCGGTTGTGAACCATCGCTACCGGAATTCAAGTCGCCGAGTGGCACGGTACCTTGCGCGGTGCCATCGCTGCACCACGGTTCTTCGTCGTCGGCACCGTCCTGTTTCGCCGAGAAGCAGGCGAACTTGCCAATCGAGACAAACCGTGTAGGGCGCGACCCGGGAAGACCCGGCGCGATGTCGCGAACGAAAGCGGTGCCCGCCGCGGTCCCGTCCGTGCGCCACAGTTCGCTGCCGCGCGATGCGTCGCTGGCCGTGAACACAACCTTGTTGCCGGCACCCGCGAAGCCAGGTATACCAACGAGGCAAGAATTGCCGGTCATGCCACCGGGATTGATGTCCAGCGTCCCGGCGTCGGTACCGTCGCTGACCCAAGGTCCCTCGCCTTTCCCATCGTTTCCATTGGCATCGAAGTAGAGGCGGTTGCCGACCACGCTGAGGCAACCAAGATAAACCAGATTGTTGCTGACTCCGAGGTCCTTCAGCGGATGTGTTCCGCCGGGCGTGCCGTCGCTGACGTAGACAATCCTCAGGCCTGGCCCCGATGTCGGTGGCGCGACGAAAAACAGCTTGCCGTTAAACGCAGTCAGGTCGGTCACATTCGTTCCGGACGCGCCCGGCGTCAGATCCATGACCAGCTCAGCCCCGAGGTTCGAATCGACAACCTTCCACAACTCGCGTCCGGTGGCATCGCTGAAGGCGGTGAAATACAACGTGCCGTTGACGTTGGTCAGCGATTGCGGGTCGCTGTAGCCGAGGTCTGGCGCAATATTCTTGAGCAGGCTGAAGGTGGCGCTTGTCGGCCCGGCGATATAGGGCTCATTGCCGGTGAATCCGTCACTGGCGGTGACGATGATCTTGTTCGTGCCGACCGCTCCGCCGATGCTGAGACCGGTGAAATTGGCGTTGCCGTAATCCTTGACGACGCTGGTGCCCGCCACCGTGCCGTCAGTCACATACAGCCGCTTGTTGGTCTGGTCGGTGAAGTAGGCGAGGGAGCCGCTGACGGCGAGACCACTAAGGTTGCCGCCGCTGAAGATCGACGTGGTCGTCGCACCGCTGATGCCGTCGCTGACGTACAGCGACTTAAAGGAATTGCTTCCGGTTGGGCTGGCGATAAACAGCAGACGCAGGCCTGCAGCGGTGTTGAGCGTCATCAGGCTTAGCGGGGAGCCGCTGCAGGTTCCCGCGCAAATGTCCTTGAAGAGGCTTGTTCCGGCGCCCGCCGTGCCGTTCGTGCTCCACAACTCGGTATCGGCAAAAGACGCGCTCGATGCTCCGAAAAAGATGCGCCCGTTGAACGCGACCGGCTGGTAAAGATTGGAACTGAACTGTCCCGGCAAAATGTCTTTGAGGAAGGTCGTCGTCGTCGCTGTCGTGATCCAGGGTTCCCTTCCGCTCGCTCCATCGTCGGCGCTGAAAAAGACGGTGTCGCCGGTAAGCGGCGCAAATTGCAGCGGTGACGAGTTGCCCGTGGAGTTGATGTCGGAGCGCAGCACGGTGCCCGCGGCCGTACCATCGGTGATATACAACTCGGCCCCGCTGGCCGGGACAGTGGCGCCGAAATACACGCGCGTCTGGCCTGCGCCGATACCGTTCGGGGATGAACTCTGCGTGCCGATATTGATGTCCTTGATCAGAACGGTGGTCGCGCCGGTGCCACTGGTCTTCCACAGTTCCGTTCCGCTGGCCGCAGTGGTCGCAGCGAAGTAGCCGACCGTCGGCGAGGCGCCGGTCGACACCAGCGGTGACAAAGAGTTGACCTCTCCGCCGGGATTGGAGCCAAGCGCGCCGGGATTGATATCCTTCACGAGCGCAACAACACCGGCACTGGAGACTTTCCACAATTCCGCGCCGCGCGCGCCATCGTCGGCGGATACGTACAGCGTGCCGAGCGTAAGCGCGTTTGGGGCGTTCAGTGGCGTCGGATTGCCGCTGCAGGCGCCTGGGCAGAAGTCGTACAGCAACTGCGTGTTGGCGCCGGTACCGTCGGTGATCCAGAGTTCGCGGCCGTGCACCGGGTCGAAAGCGGTAAAGACCGTCAGTGTCGCCGTCAGGCGCACGAAGCTGCCGGGATCGGACCCAAGCACCGGGCCGTTGCCGGTGTTGATATCGGCGATCATGATCGGTGTAGGCACGGCGCCGACAACGACGAACGAAGCGAACAATGCGAGGCTTGCCAGAGACGCCGAGGCGGCAAGACAGCGATGTGAACGGGTCGCTACTGACTGCATGACGATCTCCGACTCCTCCTCAAAGTTCACCGCCTCTGTCTCTTCTTCAGTCGACAACGGAGCAACCGCCTTCGAATCCGTCCTGGAACAGGAGATCCGGCGTGCCGAAACACTGCGAAAATTCCGAGGTGTTGCCATCCGGATCGGTCGCGGTGGCGGTGAACACGCTATGTCCGGCCGGCATGCTGAAGGGGGACGAGTTGAAGCTCGCATTGCCGCTCGCATCGGTCATCACGGCATCCATTGCGCCGATGAAATGGCGGCCCTCGCCGTTGCCCGACGCGTGGCAACCGATGCCGGAAAAGAATTCGATCCGGAACGGCTTGCTCGGCGTGCTGTTCAACGTGCCGGAGATGCTCACGGATCCGGAAGAAACCGGCGCCGACGTGATGACCGGATAGTTCTGCAGGTTGTTCGGCCCCGGATCGCCGTCGCCGGCATCATTCGGCTGCGGCAGTCCGGTAAACCCCAGCCTGATTCCGAAGCCGTTGTTGGAGTGGATTGAATTGCCGAGAATCGGCCAGCGCGTGTAGTTGGCGCTGTTGTCGAAAGCGATGCCGGCGCCACAGGTGTAGGCGATCGTGTTGCCTTCGCCGGGAGCAGTGCCACCGACCTTGCTTTGCGTAGCAGTCAGCGCCAAGTCGACGCCAGGCGAACCGATGTGGATGCCGGTACCGCTATTCGGAATCGGGTGCGTGCCGGTGCTGTCGGAGCCGATCAGGTTGCCCTGGATGACCGTGCCCGGTTCCGCCTCTCCGCTGTACGTCGTGATCGCGTCGCCGTAGCCGGATATCACGTTGCCCGCGCCGACGCCGCCGATCGTCGTGTTTGTCGCGCCGATGATCATGATGCCGTAGCCGCCTCCACCCAGTGCGTGAGAGCCGGTTGCATCGGTACCGATGTAGTTGCCCTGGATCACGGTGCCAGTGATGCCAAAGCGCATGTGGATTCCGTATGCGGCGCCGTAGATGACGTTGCCCGCGCCAGGCGCTGCGCCGCCGATCAGCGTGCCTGACGAGGTGCCCAGAAAACCTAGGTCGATCGCATAGACCGGCGCAGCAGTTTGCAGCGCGCTGGTTCCGTCCGCGCTGACGCCGATGTAGTTGCCTTGCACGACGTTGCCGGTGCCGGCGATCGAGATCGTGCCCGATCCGTATCCGTGTCCGCCGGCGATGACGTTGCGGTCGCCGGGATTCGTGCCGCCAACATGGTTGGAATTTCCGACCACGTTTACCGGCACGCCGACGTTGACGCTGTCCGCGAAGGTATTGCCGGTGGTGTCGGTCTCGACGTAGTTGCCGCTGATCGTGTTGCCATTGTGACCGTTTATCCAGAAGCCCGTGGTGTTGGACGCGAGTTGGTTGATCACCAGGCCGCGAATCGTCGCGCCGTCGGTGTTGACGTTGAACAGGATTGCTCCCGATGGGAGCGCGCTGCAGTTGATTTCGATCAGCAACTCGGCGTCCGTACCGATTGCTTGGGTGTTGGGGCTGGCGTTGCCCTGGGTGTAGCCGTCGATGACGACGGCCACGGTGAGAGGCGGCAATCCGCTTGTGGGCGTGATTGTCTGTACGGCGTCGGCGCCACCCGGAATCGCGAAACGGATCTCTGGAGACGCTTGTACGGCCAGACATTCGTTGGCCATGGCGCCCGAGGCGACGTTGTTATTGGCCGAATTGATTGCCTCGCGGAGCGTACAGACGCCATCGTTCGCGACCGTGTCGAGGGTGCTGTTGACGGTGATGGTGTCGGCGGCGGCCGGGTCCGCCAGGGCCGCCAGCACGAGCAGCAACGCCACTGCGACAGAATTGGGTTGCCGGTTCATGGGCGCCACCTCCAATCGATTTCGGATGGATGTTCCGGTCAGGTTCCGCCGGCCATGGAGCAACATGCGCCTTCCGCCGGAGCAGGTCCTGACGGATTCGGGAAGGATTTGGGAAGGATTTATCCCGGCCCGGCCACAGCAGGTGACGCAGGCGCAGTACAATGCCCGTGGGGTCTGGAATTGGGGTGTCATGCGCGCGACTGCCGATACGCTGCCGCCGTCGCCCGAGGAGTCGTCGGGCGTCTGGTCGTTCGGCCGTGCCGAGCTGGACGATTATCGCCACGAACTGCGCGTCGACGGCCACCCGGTACCGCTCGAGGCCAAGCCGTACTCACTGCTGCGAGTGCTCGTTCAGCGCGCTGGCGAAACGCTGTCGAAAGACGAACTGATCGACACCGTCTGGCCCGGTCGCGTCGTGACCGAGGGCGTGCTCGCCAAGTGCGTGACCAAGTTGCGCAGCGCGCTCGGCGACGACGAGCAGCAGATCATCCGCACCGTTCACGGCTACGGCTACCGCCTCGCTGCGGAAGTGACTGCCCATGTCGCGGCGACGAGCGGCCAGTCCTGGTCGCCGCAAGTCGGTGACACGGTGCCGACGCGGCCGAACTGGCGCTTCGCGCGCGAACTGCACAGTGGCGGGTTCGGCAAGGTCTGGCTGGCAGAGCATCTGAAGACTCGCGAGCTGCGCGTGTTCAAGTTCGCCGGCGACGGCGCGGAACTGCACGCGCTCAAGCGCGAGATCACGCTCTATCGACTGCTCAAGGACAGCCTCGGCGATCGCGCGCGGATCGTCCGCACGCTCGACTGGAACATCGACGAGCCGCCGTACTTCACCGAGGCCGAGTACGTGGCGGGCGGCAACCTGATCGAGTGGTGCGAGGCGCAGGGCGGCGTTGCGAACGTTTCACGTGCCGATCGCCTCGAGATCATCGCGCGCATTGCCGATGCGCTGGCGGCCGCGCACTCGGTCGGCGTGCTGCACAAGGACCTGAAGCCGGCCAATGTGCTGATCGAGCCGGTCGCGTCGGGCTGCCCTGCGGTCCGCCTCGTCGACTTCGGCAGTGGCCGCGCGCTTGAACCCGAGCGGCTTTCGGCGCTGGGCATAACCCGGCTCGGGCTGACGCAGACGCAAGTCAGCGGCGACTCGACCAGTGGCACACCGTACTACCTCGCGCCCGAACTGATGGCCGGCAAGCCGGCGACGGTGCGCGCTGACATCTATGCGCTTGGCGTCATGCTGTACCAGTTCCTGGTCGGTGACTTCCGTGCGCCGCTCGCGCCGGGCTGGGAGCGTGACATCGTTCCACAGCGTGGCAAGGCGACGATTGAGGACGAACTGCTGCGCGAGGACATCGGTGCTGCCGCCGACGTAGACCCCGAGCGCCGGCTTGGCGAAATCGCCGAACTCGCACGCCGATTGCGCGCGTTGCAGGAGCGCGCGCGCGAACGCGCGAACGAGCGCGCCGAGGCGGAAACCGAGCAGCGGCACGAGGCCGAACGATTGCGCTGGCAGGTGCGGCGCCGGTGGCTGCTCGCGTTATGTGCGATGTTCGGGATTGCCGCCGTCGCAGTCACGTCGCTTTACCTGCGGGTGCAGCGCGAAGCCGCGATCGAGAAGGCGGTCAACAGCTTCCTGACCGACGATCTGCTCGCGGCGGCCGACCCGTATGCGACACAGAGTAGCGACCTGCGAGTGCGCGAGGTGCTCGATCGCGCCCGTGATTCGGTCGAGAAGCGGTTTGCCGGCCGGCCCGCCGAAGAGGCGGCAATCCGCACGACGCTTGGCAACAGTTACCGTGGCATTGGCGCCTATGCCGAAGCGGACAAGCAGCTTGCGCAGGCGTTGCGATTGATCACCGCCAGCGAAGGCCAGGGCAACGAGCGTGCGTTCGCGCTGCGGCGGTCGATAGCTGACCTCGCCGTTTTGGACACGCGCTACGATGATGCGCGGAAAGCCTATGACACATTGCTCGCCGACATGATCCGCCGCGATGGCGCCGACGGCGCAGCGGTACTCGACTTGCGCTACGCCCAGGCACACCTCGAACTGCACCAAGGCCACGATGAAGCGGCGGCGAAGGCACTCGAAGCGCTGCTGCCGCGCCTGCGCGAACGCAATGGTGCGCAATCCGATGCGACGCTGGCCGCGCTCAGCGACTACGGCCAGGCACTGCGCGAAACTGCGCACTTCGACCAGGCCGACGCGGCCTATCAGGAAGTCTACCGGGCACGCCGCGAGCGCTACGGCGACACGCACTCGCTGACGCTCGAAACGCTGCAGCACCTGGCCCAGCTCGAACGCGCGCGCGACCGGCTCGACAAGGCAGTCGAACTCGAGAAGACCGTCGTTGCGGGCCGCGAGAAGACCTTCGGCCGCGAACATCAGGAGACGCAGAACGCGCTGAACGAACTGGCGAGCATGTATCAGGACCAGAAGAAGTACGACCTCGCCGAACCGTTGTTCCGCGAAGTGCTGGCGACGCGCGAGCGTACGCTCGGCGAGCGGCACGAGCACACTCGCAACAGCATGAACAACCTCGGCCTGCTGCTGTCGCTCGAAGACAAGCTCGACGAGTCCGAGGCGCTGTTCCGGCGCGTACTGGCGATCGAGACGCAGTTGCTCGGCGCCGACGACCTGCAGGTGCTGATTCTGATGCATAACCTTGCCGGCCTCGAACGCGACCGCAAGCAGTACGACGCTGCGATCGCGCTGCACAACGAGGTCGTCGAGAGGGCGACGCGCACGCTCGCACCGGGCCGGCCCGAACTCGGACTTTTCCTGGCCGGTTACGCGCGCACCCTGCAGGCGCAGAAGCATTTCGCCGAGTCCGACGACGCGTTCGTGCGCGCACGCGCGATTCTCGTCGCCGCCTACAATCCCGAGCACGCGCGCGTCGTCAAGCTCGACCAGATGCGCAAGACGTTGTATCAGGAGTGGGGCCGGCCGATGCCTGCGGTGGAATAACGTGGCTGGCTGCTCCTGTCAGCTATCCGGACAGGACGGTCCGAGGCGCAAAAGCATGAGAGCCTTCGCGAAGCCTTTCAGGCTTTTTTCGCGATCGCGATGAAGCCGGGAATCGGTGATCCGCGCTCGAATCTCAGTTCGATGCTCTCGATCGCACAACTTTCGAATCCGGCATCGCGGCAGAACGCCTGGATCGAACTGACCATATGCGCGTAGCGTTTGCTCGGACGCATTACCAGGGCATTCTCCGATTCCTGCGCTGTTTCGCACGAAAAGATCAGCACGCCTCCCGGCCGGATCGCGCTGAACGCCGCCGGTATCACGTCGGACACGTCGCCGACGTAGATGAATACGTCATTCGCCGTGACGTAGTCGTAGGTGCCGGCAGGCGTGGCACGCAGGTCGTCGAGCACGTCGGCCTGGCGCAATTCGGTGTAGACGCGGTGCAAGGCGGCCCGCTCGATCATCCTGGCGGAAAGGTCCACGCCGACAAACGCGCCGGCGATGGGGCCGAGGTACACGCCAAGCAAGCCGGTCCCGCAACCCAGATCGAGAATGCTCATATCGAGCGCAGGCGAGCGTTGCTTGATGAATTCGGCGACGCGGCGCGGCACGCGATACTTCAACGCGCCGACGAGTTCGGCATCGAAGCGAGGAGCGTACTTGTCGAACAGTTCCTGCATTACTTCTTTCGGTTGCGTGCGCGGCGTTTCACCGCGGGCAATAGCCAGATGGAATTCGAGGCTCGGCTCCCCGGGCAGCAACTCCAGTCCGCGTTGCAGGGCGTCGCGCGCCTCTTCCATCCGGCTGAGTTCGATCAGGCATCCGCCGAGCCATCCCAATGCGAGT
>Ga0157376_10001164_pt1 | contig 17268 bp, 30 predicted proteins | sample M45metaG_FD_121801 | JGI IMG/M metagenome (GOLD analysis project Ga0157376, IMG submission 121801) | Miscanthus rhizosphere microbial communities from Kellogg Biological Station, Michigan, USA - M4-5 metaG | ecosystem: Host-associated > Plants > Roots > Rhizosphere > Soil | place: USA: Michigan... | reverse complement strand
CGCTGCTGGCGGCGCACGCGGCCACGCACACGCCGGTGAATCCGAAGTGGGCGCTGCTGGCGACCATGATGACCGAGGTTCAGCGGATGCTCGCGGCGCTGCCCAGCCCGAACGAGGTCGAGCCGGAGCACTGCCCGGAGTGCGCGGCCGACTACAACGAGATCGAGGGCACGGGCGAGTATCTGGAGAACGACGATCAGCAGCGCGAGGTTTGGAAGTGCGTGGCGTGCGGGTGCGAGTGGGTGCCCGAGCCGGACTCCGAGGAGCGCATCGCCGTGCTGTGCGCCCTGTCGTTCGTGCAGGGGGCGCTCTGGGGCATGGGCGTCTGCACCGAGGCCGACCTGATTCCACGGGAGATACCGGAGGCGGAGACGCCAGCGCCAGCGGAGACGCCGCCGTCGGGCCGACTCCTGCCGTTCCCGTTCCTCGCGACCCGCGTAACCGACGAGGACAAGTGACCGAGGCCGAGGAGCGGACCTATCGCGAGGGCCAGCGGCAAGCGTGGGTCCGACTGCTCCGGCTGGCGTGTCACGAGCTTGGCTACGACGGCAACGGCGAGGCGCACGCGCAGTGGATCATTGAGCGTGAGGAGGCGGTGGCGCAGCTACGCATCGCCTGCCGGAACCACGGCGACACCGAGTGGGACGACCACGATTATCTGGCCGATGTCATCGAGAAACATCTCGCTCGCCATCTGACATGAGGGCTTGACTTTCAGGAACGGTGAGATTACCATTAGAACATGGTGACGACGACGGCGACGACGAATCCGGACCAGCAACTCCACGTGTTCAAGACCTTTCTGGGCCTCCCGCCCGATGCGAACGACCCGCCGGTGTGCGGTGCGGTGCTGACCTCGGCCTACAACGGCCGGAACGCGCCGAAGTGCGCCGCCTGTCTGGTGATCCTGAAAGCAGCGCGGGGAGAGCGGTCATGAGCGACCACACCATCAAGATCGAGAACGGGCACGTCCAGTTCGTGTACGACGACGCGCTGGGCGATCTCTTGGCCGAGGGCACCGTGGCCGTCTGCCGCGTCAGCGACGTGGAGCCGGACCCGCGTGGCGGCTGGTCGGCGGATATGACGAAGGCCGGAGCGCCGGGCGTCCTACTGGGGCCGTTCCCGACGCGAGCGGAAGCCCTGCGAGCGGAGCGCGAGTGGCTGACGGAGAATCGCGGCCTGTGAGGTCCGTCATCAGAGGCTTGACTTCCGGGTTCATTGCCCGTATCATTGTTCCTAGAAAGGTTGGATAGCAGAGTGTCCCACGTAGCAGACGTTGATATTCAGATTCGCGACCTCGACGCGTGCGCCATCGCGGCGAAGGCGCTGGGCGGCGAACTGGTCATCGGCCAGAAAACGCACCGATGGTTCGGCCAGTTCATGAACGACTGGAGCGACGAGCAGGCGGCGGCGAACCGGCGCGACCCGGCGACGTTCGGCAAGTGCGACCACGCCATCGTGTTCCCCGGCATCGACTACGAGATCGGGCTGTGCCGCGAGGCCGACGGCTCCTTCACGCCGGTGTACGACTCGTGGGGGTCGGGCCAGCAGATCGCGAACCGGTGCGGTGGCCTGACGCTGCCGAAATTCCGCGATGAATACGCTGCCGCTGTTTCAACACGCGTCCTCGCCCGGAAGGGTTTCAGAGTCACGAGAACGACTGGCACCAAAGGCGAAATCGTTCTGAAGGCATCGGCCTAAATATGGCGCTCTGCGAATGTGGCTGCGGACGAGAGACGACGGTGTGGCGTGGCGTTGAACGCCGCTACATCATCGGGCACCGTGGCGGTCGCACTTCGACAGTCGCTGAGTTCTGGGCAAGGGTGGCGAAGTCCGACGGGTGCTGGATATGGACCGGCGCGACGGACGACAGGGGTTATGGGAAGGTCGGGTGGGAAAGCCGACAGTGGCTGACACACCGCCTTGCATGGGTGCTGACCTACGGGCCGACGGACCTCTTGGTTCTTCACCATTGCGACAATCCGCCGTGCTGTCGCCCGGACCACTTGTTCAAAGGAAAGCACGGAGACAACTTGGCCGACGCGATAGTCAAAGGCCGCGTGAATCGGCGTCCTGATGGGACGTTCAAGAAATTAGGAGAGCAGTGATGGCGACAGTGACGGTGGTGATTCTCAACGGCGAAGCGACGGTAACAGCCGACGGCACGAAGACTTCGTGCGATGCGACCACGGCTGTCGAGAAGGCGATGGGCAAGACGATGAAGTCAACGCCAACCGGCACGCGGCCGGTGGACGCGAAGCTGGTGCAGAAGTGAAGCTGGGGCCGGGCCTCACTTTTTCATGGAAGCGCGCCATCGGCCTCACGCAGGCGCGTCGGAACTTCGCCCGGAAGACCGGCATCCCGACCACGCGCACCGGGATCGAGCGCAAGGTCGGCGGCTTCCTGATCAAGACGCTGCTCAAAGCGGTGACGGGTAAATAAAATTCCCGTCGCCCTTGACACGGCCGGAACGGTGGCATTATCATTAGGGCATAGGAGATGACGATGGAGACGACGATGACGGACACGACGAACGAGACGGCCCCGACGGCAGGCCAGTTGGTAGCGGCGAAGACGATCTGCTTGGTGCTCAAGATCGGCCAGTTCGGCAACACGAAGCAGGCACCGCTGGCCGGTGCGGTGTTGTCGGCCGATGACCCGACGCAGGAACCCGACAAGAAGTTGCTGCGTCTGTCGAAGACGCTGATCGTGTCGCCCGAACTGGTGGCGATTCAGAAGCACGACTCGGCGCTGGCGGCGGCGATTCGTCGGCTCGCGTTCTCGTCGCTGTTCAAGGGCGGCGTCTACATGATTCCGATTGCGATGGTCCCGGACATCGAGGTGATGTTGCAGGAGGCCCAGACGCGTCGGCAGGCGCTGGTGGACGCGGCCGTCGCGGCCTATCCGCTGCGCGTGCAGGAAACCACGGAGCGCCTCGGCAGCGCGGCGAACGACCGCGACTACCCGAGCACGGAGCGGTTCCGGGCGGCGTTCTACCTCGAATACAGCTACGTGACGTTCGACACGCCGACGCGGCTGAAGGCCATCAGCGCGGCGCTGTTTCAGGCCGAGGTCGAGAAGCAGCGTGCGCGGCTGGAGTCGGTCGCCGGGGAATGCCAGCAGGCGATGCGTGCAGGGCTGGCCCAGTTGGTCGATCACCTCGCGGAGCGCCTGACGCCGGGTGAGGACGGCAAGCCGAAGCGGCTGGCGCATACGACCATCGGCCACCTGAACGACTTCCTGACGATGTTTGAACTGCGCAACGTCACGGACGACGCCGAACTCGGAGACATCGTGGTCAAGGCGCGTGCGGTCATGCAGGGCGTCGATCACAAGACGCTCAAGAGCGACACGCTGATCGCCCAGAAGGTCGCGCAGGAACTGGCGGACCTGAAGGCCGCGCTCGACCCGCTCATTACCGAGAAGGGCAACCGCCACATCTCGTTCGAGGACGAGGACGCGGTGGCCTGAGACACGAGGAGAAGCGAAGTTTCCCGCCGGGAAACTTTGCTTCTTAGTTCCGTGCTATTATCAATATCATTGGTCGGTCATGGGGCAACTGCAAGCGGACGCGACGACGTGGGTCTTTCGTCGCGGGGACGGCGAGATGGAAGCGGTCAAAGTGACCGCGATGACCGACTCGCATCTGTTCCGGTGGATCCGCTACTTCCGCAAGAAGTGGCGCGACAACGGCCACCCGAACGTGCCGGACGCGCAACTGGACACGTTGATCAAGCTGGCGATTGTGACCGCGCCAGCGATTTATGCCGAGGCCGTGAAGCGAGGCGTGTATGTCGTCTCCCCCACGGTCACGGTGAGTCTCCCTCCGGACATGGACGCGGCGCAGGCCGGACCCGTGCCGGGGGCGAGACGCATTGACTTGAACGAGGAGTAACCGATGCCGAGACACGCGACGATTGACATTCCGAAGCAGGGCAGCGAGAAGGAGCGGTCCCTACCGGGAGCCGTCTCGCTGTTTCGCGGCAAGGTCCGCGCTCCGGTGAGCCTGACCCTGACGCCAGAGCATCACGAGAAGGTGCGCCGCGCGACCCAGCGGCTGAACCTGACCCGTGCCGACCTGATTGCGCTCCTGATTGACCGCTACGCCGACGAGGTGAAGATTTGACCGAGACACTACTGGACGCCGAACTAATGGACGACGGGGCTTCGCGCGGACTGGTGCGGCGAGCGCCGGGCGATGTCGTGCTGATGCCCGTGATGAACGTGCAACTCGCCAAGCGGCGCATGGAGGAGTTGCAGGAGTTCTGCGCGGGGTATCTCCAAGAGTCGAAGGACGGCGGCACCGACGGTGGCGACTACGGCATCATCCCCGGCGCAGGCCAGAAGAAGGTGCTGCTCAAGTCCGGGGCCGAGAAGCTGTGCGACGTGTACGGGCTGGCCGACCGGTATCGCATCCTGTCGAAGGTTGAGGACTTCGACCACGGCTTATTCGACTACACCATCGAGTGCGTGCTGGTGCGCAAGACCGACGAGATGTTCGTCGGCTCCGGACTGGGCACGTGTTCGTCGTATGAAGCGAAGTACCGCTGGCGCGACTCGCGGCGCGTCTGCCCACGCTGCCACAAGGACGCGATTATCAAGGGCAAGGCCGAGTACGGCGGCGGCTGGCTCTGTTGGAAGAACAAGGGCGGGTGCGGCGAGAAGTTCGCGGACACGGACCCGGCCATCATCGGGCAGGCGACGGGCCGCGTCGAGAACCCGGACATCGTGGATACGAAGAACACCGTCCTGAAGATGGCGAAGAAGCGAGCCAAGATCGACGCGGTGATTGGTGTCACCCGGTCGAGCGGCATCTTCTCGCAGGATCTGGAGGAGCACCTCACGGCGGAGGCCGACGAATCTCACGGTACCGTGAACGGCACACCGACGGCCGCGACCTCGACGCCCCGCGCGACGACGGCTCCGGCGCAGACGGCTCCACCGGCGAACGAGACGCACGAGCAGAAGATCAACCGCATCAAGGCGGAGGCCGCTGCGAAGTTCGCCAAGCAGCCAGCGCAGGCTCAGCCCTCGTCGCCATCTCCGTCATCACAGGCACCGAGTGAGCCAGCGACGACTGAGCCGACGCTGCCGATGGACCCGCCGATGGAACCGGTTGCGGCTCCGGCAGGGAAGGTGTTCATCACCGGCATCAACGTCAAGAACGGCGCGATGGTGGTGAAGGACGGCGTGACGAAGCCCTCGTGGGGGCCGCTCTACATCATCACGTTCAGCGCGAAGGTGCAGGCGACGGACGGCCAGATGGTGGCGGATGCGACGACGTTCGATGAGGTGATTGCAGCGGCAGCGGAAACCGCACGGGACGCGCAGACGCCCGTGACGCCGCGCGTGGATCCCGGTAAGAAGAAAGGGTCATTCACCCTGATGGAGTTGACGACATGAGCGCGGACATGGATACCCAGACCGAGCCGGAGGTACTGACCGACTACCTGCTGATTGCACGGAAGTACGGCAAGGGCGAGGCTCGACGCGAGCGCCGGTTCCCGGACCTCCCGGCACTGGAACGCGCGATTGATCGCTGGCGCAAGGACGGGTTCACCGAGTGGTGGATCTTCGCGCCGCGCGTGCCGCCGAAGAAGAAGGGCAAGGCCGCGCCTGTGGCGATGCCGACCTCGCGCCGTCTCGTGCGCCAGTGGAAGGATTAACGATGCTCGATTGCGCTTGTGGGTGTGGTGAACGTCCGGCGCGTGGCGAGTTCCGGCCCGGTCACGATGCGAAGAAGATCGCGGAGATCACGAGACGCGCTGGTGGCTGGCGGAAGCTGGAAGCACTGGTCGTGCGGATGGAGCGCGGCGATCAGGAACATTCTGAATTTTGTATTAGCCATCATTGCGATTGTGATGGACAACCCCAGCCCGTCGAGGAGACGCGATCCCTGACCCCCGATCTGCGAAACCGTGCGGAGCGAGCGATGTCCACGTTGCGCTGTGAGGTGCCAGCGTTCGAGGAGGAAGCCGACGTGATTCGCGATCTCCTACAATGTCGCGGTGCAAGTGCGGTATCGCGACGAGACGGGACGGGCACTGATCAGCGTGACCCAGATCCTCACGCTGGCAAATCGGATTAACACCGACTGGTTCACCCCGGAGGCGGCGCTCCGGGGGCAGATCGTGCATGACCTCACCGAGCGCGTGGATCGCGGCGAAGCGGTCTATGTGCCGCCGGAGGTAATGGGCTACATCGAGGCGTACCAGTTGTTCTTGACGACGGTGCGGCCGGTCTATCAGGCGAGCGAGGTCGCGGTGCGCAATGCGATCCTCGGCGTCGGTGGGCGCATCGACCGGGTGTGCGCGGACCTGTTCGGTGCGCCGGGCCTCTTGGACTTCAAGACCGGCGAGCCGTATCCGTGGCACGGGCAACAACTGGCGTTCTACAACCTGCTGAAGCCCACGGGGGCGCGGTGGGGGTGTTACCTCGGAGCGAACGGGCGCTTCCGGTTGAAGCAATACGACGACCCGCACGACCATCGGCAGAACATGTACGACCTCGCGCACGTGCGCGGCACGGTCGCCGCCGACGGCGATTACTGGATGCCCGTGGCGTAACCCGCACGGCAGGAGACGACGATGACGAAGGCGACGACGGACCTCTACGAACCCGATGACACCGCACTGGCGACCCGGCCAGCCGACGCGGAACTCGACACCCAACTCACCAGCGTGCAGGCGGTGGACCGGCTGGCGACGGCGCTGCGCAACGCGGCGTTCGATCTCGATCCGGACGACCTGATCACGATTGCGACGGCGGACGCACTGGTGATCTCCGACGCCGACGAGTACGCGCGGGGCTACGAACTGCTCGATGAACTGGCGCAGATCGAAGTGCGCTGCACGACGCACTACAACCGGTTCGACAAGCCGCTGAACTTCCTGATTCAGGTCGTGCGGAAGTTGAAGGGACCGCAGATCGCACAGGTCACGCCGACGAAGCAGGCGCTGGCGAAGCGTCTCGGGGCATGGAAGCAGAATCAGGAACGGCTCGACCGCGAACAGCGCGAGCGCGATCAGGCGCTGGCCGATGCACAGGCCAAGGCGGCGCAGGCCGCGAAGGCGGCGGTGCTGGAGCGCGTGGCCGATGGGGAACCGGACCCGGCGCTGGCGAAGGCGTTCCAGACCGAGGCCGAGGCCGTGCGCAGCGTCAACGTGCATGGCGCACCGGTCGCGATCCGGTCGAGCGTCCCGGCGATTCCGGGCGGCTACACGCGCTCGACGTGGAAGTGCGAATTCGATGACGTGAAGGAACTGCTCCGCGCGTACGTCGAGGGCCGCTGCTTCCTTGACGAGGAGGCCATCAAGAAGGGCTTGCAGTCCTCGATGGACGACAACGCGTCGAACCTCACGGTGAATCTCGGGAAGGCGTTTCCGGGGACGCACGCGGTGCAGGGCACGACGGCGGTGCGCCGTCGGACGCGATAATGCCGCGTGCGCGAGCCGTGGCGCGATGCGTTCGACATCTGGATCTTCCTCGCCCAGTGCTCACTGGCGATCTTCGCGATCTACCTCCTCGCGTTCGGCGTGCCGCTGCTGCTGGTGCTGATTGTCTCGGCGCTCCTGCATCTCGGGCGTCTCGTGTGGTGACGCGAGATGTCGCGTCATGACGCGCGAGGTAGCGGCGACCATTGCCCGGTCGATCATCGACGCGGTGCATGCGGAGTACGGGCCGGACATCTCGATTGGCGAGGGCTACGCGAGCGATGCGGCGCTGGTCGAGGGCATCGTCGTCGCGCTGCTGGGCACGCCGACGCCGGTGCTGCTCCTGAGCGATCAGCTACTCCTGTCATTTGCCCAACACAAGCCCGATTGTGCGTTCGTGCTCGTCCACGCGAGCGGCGCGTGTACGTGCGGACTTGACGATCTGCGCCTCATGTTGACGGCTCGTGGCGTATCGAGTGCAATCAGCCCGTAGCGGTGCGCGTGTGCGCGACATCGCTATCTAGGGGCTGGACCCCCGGACCCGGAACGTGGCAGTCTGGGCCTTCCCCCGCACGCTGTTGGTTGGCGACGACGCCCTGTTCCGCACCGCTTCAGGAAGGCTCTCGACCCATGACAGAGATGATTGGCTCGTCGCGTCAGGCATAGCTCATGGCTGGCGCGGCACTGGAACGAGTCCTTCATCGCCTCACCGGCGTCAAGCCCATCGCGGACGGGTGGGTGGCCCGATGCCCCGGCCACGACGATCAGCATCAATCGCTGCAAATCTCTGAGCGCACCGATTTGAGCGTCGGCCTGCACTGTCACGCCGGGTGCGAGAAGACCGCGCTCCTGACGGCGATGGGGCTGAAATTCGGGGATCTGTTCGCGTCCACCGACAAGGGCAAGCAGGCCATCGCTCACTACGACTACCGCGACCTGAACGGCACGCTGCTGTATCAGGCCGTCCGGTTCTTCCCGAAAGAGTTCCGTCAGCGCCGTCCCGATGGAGCCGGGGGCTGGACGTGGAACATGCTGGGAGCCAAAGGCAAGCACGTCGCCTATCGGCTCCCGGACCTGAAGGGCCACAACGTCGCCGTGGTCTGCGAGGGCGAGAAGGACGTGAATCGGCTCTGGTCCCTCGGGATCGCGGCCACGTGCAATATCGGCGGCGCTGGGAAGTGGGGCCAGAGTGAAACGAAAAGCCTCGCTGCCGCTGGCGTCACGCGGGTCATCATCCTCCCAGACAACGACGAGGCCGGATCGAAGCACGCGGAGATGGTCGCCCAGTCGGTGAAGCTGGCGAACCTCGCGGTCAGCGTCGTGGAGTTGCCCGGCCTCGGGTTGCATCAGGACGTGAGTGACTGGCTCGATGCCGGGCACACCAAAGACGACCTCCAGAGCCTGCTGGCAACGAAACCGTACATCCTGCCTGCCTCCACCCCTGCCCAGCCTGCCGTCGCGCCTGCGCCGATTGTCATCGAGATGCCGCTGGCGCAGCCAGACGCGCTCCTCGACCCGCTCAACTACCCGCTGACGCAAGCCGGAGCCTCCGACGCGCTGCGCGACCGGTTCGGCCATCGGTTGCGGTACGACCATCAGCGCGAGCAGTGGTTCATCTGGGACGGGCAACGCTGGCGACCGGACGAAGACGAAGCGGTGATTCGCATGGCGCTCGACCACGCGCGGCGCTGGGCTGGCGAGATCATCCAGTCGGCCGACTTTCTCGCCCGGAAGAAGTGGCAGGACTTCACGCTGAAGCTGGAGAAGCGTGCGGAACTGATGACGATGATCACCGGCGCACGCTCGCTGCCGCCGATCAGCGTCGGGGCGAACCCGTGGGATCGCGACCCGTGGATGTTGTGCGCGTCGAACGGCGTGATCGATCTGCGGACCGGCACGCTGCGGCCGGGCAACCCGGCGGAGAACATCTCGCAGCAAGTCGCGGTGCCGTTCGATCCCGAGGCCCAGTGCCCTCGCTGGCAGGCGTTCCTGCGCGAGGTGTTCATGGACGACGAGGAGGTTGTTGGCTTCGTCCAGCGAGCCGTCGGCTACTCGTTGACGGCGGACATGCGCGAGCAGTGTTTCTTCCTCTGTATTGGCACCGGCTCGAACGGCAAGTCGATCTTCCTGAACGCATTGGAGTCGGTGATCGGCTCGTACGGGACGCGAGCCAGCATGCGGTTGTTTATCGGGGACGCCAGCGAGTTCCACATGGCCGATCTCGCCGGAGCGCGGATGGTGTTCGCGTCCGAGGCCAAGCCCGACACGCGGCTGAACGAGCACGTGATCAAGGCGCTGACCGGCGGCGAGACGCAGAAGGCCGAGCGCAAGTACGGCCACCCGTTCACCTTCCGCCCGGTCGGGAAAATCTGGTTGACCGTGAATCACGTGCCGAAGGTGGTCGATGACTCGTTCGGCTTCTGGCGGCGCGTGCGCCTGATTCCGTTCAATCGCACGTTCACCGGGTCGCAGGAGGACCGTACGCTTCGGGACCAGTTAGCCGCCGAGGCGTCCGGCATCCTGACGTGGGCGGTGTATGGGGCGCACCTGTGGCAGACCGGACACCTGAATGCTCCCTATTCGGTGACTAAAGCGACCGACGAGTACCAGAACTCCGAAGATCCGCTCGTGGACTTCCTGTCGGATCGCTGCGTGTTCGCCCAAACAGGGATCGAAACATTCGCGGCGCTGTCCACGGCCTATAACCGGTGGGCCGAAAATCAGCGCATCCCGAAGTCGGATCGCCTCTCAAGGCGAATCCTCGGCACGCACCTGAAACGGCGTTTTGAGACGGCCGATGTGAATGGTTCCCGAAGATACAGGGGTATCAGCCTGAAGGAGTCCGATATGTGGGGGTCGCAGCCGCCGAACCTGTATGAGGACGAGTGAAAAGATCGTCTTGAGATCGTCTCGACCACTAACCGACTGTGATGAGAACAACTTGCGGCGAAAATCAAAAACAAGGTAGACGTATTTCTTTACTTTCCGTACTAGCAGAAGAAGAAGAATCCTCGTAAGGAGTTTCTGGAAAAGTGACGAAGTTCGTCTACATCTCTGGTGACGGAGCGCGGGTACAGGAACCGGCGATGCAGCCGGGCAGTTCTGATACGATGCAGAAATTGAGGAGGCGGCGGCGGCGATGGCGCGGAAAGCAGATGACCTCACGGGCCAACGGTTTGGCCGTCTCGTAGTCGTCAGACCCGAAGGAAACTGCCGTCATGGGATGCGCTGGTTGTGCCAGTGCGATTGCGGGACCACTCGTGTGGTGATTGCCGGGAACCTGCGCCTCCACACCAGAAGTTGCGGGTGCCTTCAGCGTGAAGGACGCCAGCCTGTTCACGGTGACACCATTGGCGGATGGACGTACGAGTACCGCGCATGGAACAACGCGAAGCGGCGGTGCTTCTACCGGGCGTCGAAGAACTGGGCCGACTACGGCGGTCGAGGCATTACGATGTGCGAGCGTTGGCGCACGTCGTTCGCGAATTTTCTGAAGGACATGGGTCGCCGCCCAGCCGGGATGTGGTTGGACCGGAAAGACAACGACGGCCACTACGAGCCGGGTAACTGTCGGTGGGCCACGCCGGTTCAGCAGCAAAACAACAGGCGACCACGACGATCACGCGCCGTTATGGCGAGTTTGTAGGAGACGACGATGGCTACAGCGCATGCCGCACTCAAAGGCACGATTAAATCCTTAAAGAAGGCTGAGGGCTACGGGTTCATCACCCACTCGGCCACCGGCGAAGACCATTTCTTCCATCGCAGCCAAGTACTGGGCGCGAACTGGGACGATCTCGAAATCGATCAGCAAGTCGAGTTCATCCCGAGCGACGGCCCGAAGGGACCACGCGCTATCGAAGTCCGTCCGCGCTAACCGTCCGTCGTGACTGACGTGGACGCAACGGACTTCTGGAAGATCCTCCGTGCCGGGATCGCGCTCATTCTCGTGGCTATCCTCTGTGGAGTCGCATGGGGATCGTGCAAAGCGGCCTCGGTGCTGATTCAGCGACTGGCGCAATGATGCTGTTCGTGGGCGTGGACGTGGGCGCACACGGCGGCATCGCGGTCATTGACGACAAGGGCCGCGTCCTCCGGGCGGTGGCGATGCCCGAAACCGACCAAGACATCCTCGACGCGCTGTTCTGGCCGATGCGCGAGATGCCGCTGCTGCCGTGCCGGGCCACGCTCGAAAAGGTTGCCAGCAGTCCGCAGATGGGCGTCGTGTCGGCGTTCAGCTTCGGCGGGTGGTACCGGGCGCTCAAGATGGGCCTCACGGCGGCGCGGATTCCCTTTGACGAGGTCGGTGCCTTCAAGTGGCAGCGACGGCTGGAGTGCCTCTCCGGCGGCGACAAGAAGGTGACGAAGGCGCGAGCGCAGCAACTCTTTCCGGGCCTCAAAATGACGCACGTGATCGCGGACGCGCTCCTCCTCGCGGAGTACGGACGGCGCGAACACACCGGCGTCCTTCACGGTACCGTGAACTCGCGATGACGACGACGACGAAAAGGTTCCACGTGGAACGTAACGCGCTCGACCTCGACGCGCATCTGGTGACGAGGGTCACGGAGAAGACCGCGACTCGCATTCTCCGCGCGTTGCGGCGCGAAGTGAGAATCTGCATCGCCCTCCTCGAACCGTTGCGGCGCGACCCGCGAGCCTGCGGCCAACTGGAAGCGTTGAAGCACGTCGATACCGCCCTGCGGACCCAGTTCCCGTTGAAGAAACGGACGGCCCGTCGATGATTCGCCGCAAGACGCGCACGGCGCTCCAGCGGGAACTGTTGGCCTACAAGCAACTGGCCCCCATCGGCATCGGGGAGACGCGCGAGGAGCAGTCGGCTCGCGAGCACGTGGACGAAGCCGAGACGATTCAGCAAGTCCACGACTACATCTGGCGCACGCGTTCGACCTGTCAACTCTGTCGCGGCCGACGGCGGGACGAGTGCCGGGGCTTCCCGGATGAGATGCACGAGGAGCCGCCCCGCAGCGCGACACGCGGCCTCCCTCCGGCCGAGCGATTCAACCTATTGGTGTGCGGCAGGTTGTGCAAAGCCTGCCACGCTGACGTAACCCACAACCGCCTCACCATCGTGTTCCTGAAGCCTGCGCTGGGCTTCCTTGGCCCCGTGCGCGGTGAACCCGTGTCATGACGCTCGACCGCAAAGTCTGCAAGCGGTGTCGGCACGCGGTCACGCTGGTGACGACGGTGGCGCTGCGAGCGGCGCTGAAGCAGCGGCCGAATGAATTCCCGATGAGCGGCGTGCTGCTGTTCCTGTGTCCCAAACACGGAGAGTTGCCGTGGTGGGAGATCACGCACGGCGAGGCGGTGCGAACGGCGGCGGAACTGGAGAAGGAGCAACCATGCCTGAACTGGACGACCTGATCGAGAGCTTGCAGGAGATCGACCCCGAGGCGGTCATCGCGCAGCACGGCCCGTTCGTGCTGACGAAGACCGGGATGCTGTCCACCGGCGATCCGACGTTCGAGGAATGGGAAGCCGCACTCCAGTGGTCGCAGAAGGTCGAGAAGTACTCGCCGTTCTGGGTGGGCGATCTCATCGCGTACGGCGAGGGCAAGTACGGCGAGATGTACGCGCAGGCGATGGACGCGACCGGGCTGGAGTACGGCACGCTCGCGAACTCGGTCTATGTCGCGCGTGCGGTGCCAGCGGATCGACGGCGACCGGCGCTCGCGTTCGGGTTTCATCAGGAGGTCGCGCCGCTGCCGCCGAGCGAGCAGGAGCACTGGCTGGCGGAGGCTGAGGTGAAAGGCTTGTCGCAGACGCAACTGCGGCACGCGATCAAGATCGCGAAGGAGGAGGCCACCGGGAAGGCGCTCGACTGCTGGCTCTCGGTGCATTGCGCGGACCCCGCCGATCAGGCGGAACTCGCCTGGCGCATGCAGGCGGAAGGGCGGTCGGTGAAGATGCACATCAAGGAACTGGCGGCACCCTGATGGCGGACCTTACATGGGCGGTGCTGATCGGGGACGTGCGCGAGCAACTCCAGCGCGTGCCGTCGGCGTCGGTGCAGTGCGTCGTGACGAGTCCGCCGTACTTCGGCCTGCGCAACTACGGCCACGCGGGACAGATCGGGCTGGAGCGGTCGGCCGACGCGTACGTCGCGGCACTGGTCGCGGTGTTCCGCGAGGTGAAGCGCGTCCTGCGCGACGACGGCGTGCTGTGGCTCAATCTGGGCGACTCGATGGAGGCCAAGCATCTGGTCGGCATCCCGTGGCGCGTGGCGTTCGCGCTGCAAGCCGACGGCTGGTGTTTACGCAGCGACGTGATCTGGGCGAAGCCGAATCCGATGCCGGAGAGCACGACCGACCGGCCGTCGAAGGCGCACGAGTACATCTTCCTGTTGACGAAGGCGGAGCAGTACTACTACGACGCGGAGGCGATCCGCGAGACGCCGAAGCAGCGAGCGCAGGCCAAGGGTACGAGCAACTGCCGCAGCGTGTGGACGATCACCACGCAGTCGTACCCAGAGGCGCACGTCGCGACGTTCCCACCGGAACTGCCGACGCGCTGCATCCGTGCCGGGTCGAGCGAGAGCGGCGCGTGCCGGGCGTGCGGTGCGCCGCTCGCGCGAGTCGTGGTGAAGGGCGCACCAGATCGCGAGCAGCAACGCGCCAGCGGCGGCGACAAGGACGGCGCGTATGCCGGACAGGCGGTGAAGCCTTACGCAGGCACCGGCGCACAAAACCCCAGCGACGTGAAGCGGCGCATTCTGAAGGGCATGACGACGCGGACGACGACGCACTGGGTACCGACGTGCAAGTGCGATGCAGCGCAGGCCGGAGACATCGTGCCGTGCGTGGTGCTCGACCCGTTCGCGGGGAGCGGGACGACGGGTGCGGTCGCGATCCAGTTGCAGCGGTCGTTCGTCGGCATCGACCTGAACCCGGCGTACGTGGCACTGGCCCGGAAACGGATCAGCGTCGTAGCCCCGCTATTCGCGACGGAGCTTGACTTTCCGGGAACAGTGGCAGTATCATTGGAACATGGCGACGACGACGACGGCGGCGGCGGAGACGGCGGTGTGGAGCGGGTTTGACGCGGTGCTCGCGGAGTTCGACGCGGCGCACGACGCGTGGCTGTCGGGCACGGTGACGCGCGAGGCGTTCCTCGTCTACGTGACGGCCCGGAAAGCGGCGCTCCTGCGGGTGCCGGACTTCGCAGGGTATCTCACGGCCCTCGGAATCGCGTAAAAACAGGCCGGAAAAACGCGCAAAATAAACCCGAAAACAGGGCTTGACTTGCTCCTCTATTGGGATTACCATTGTTCTTGTAAGGCTTTGGTGACGACGGCAACGACGACGAAGGAGACGACGACAATGGCGACCGCGACCCCCACCGTTCACAACCCCACGAACTTTGAACCCTCGGACTACGAGGTGCTCGACTATCTCGACAACCGCCGCCCCGCGTACTACGGCCAGTCGGTCGAGGGCTACGCGTTCGAGGTCGCGTCATGGGAAGCCGACATGCTCGCCACGCTGGGCGCGAACTGGCGCTCCAAGGCTGGACACTGCGTCCACTGCGGCAACGGCAACGTCCGCTGGATCACGGCGGTGCATCACCAGCCGACGGGCGAGACGGTCGTGTTCGGCAGCGACTGCACGGAGCGCCTCGGGTTCGCGAACAAGGTCGCGTTCAAGCTGGCGCAGATTCAGTCGAAGGCCGAAGCCGGGCACGCGCGACTCAAGGTGTGGAACAAGCGCGTGGCCTTCCTCGCGGCGAACCCGGTGTTCGCGGCGGCGGTCGAGCAGGCGAAGAACCCGATCCACGCACGCAACACGTTCGCGCACGACGTGATCGGCAAGCTGAACACCTACGGCGACCTGAGCGAGCGCCAGACGGCGGCGGTCATCACGTCCCTCGCGAAGGACATCGCGTTCGCGGCACGCAAGGCGGTCGAGGCGACCGAGGTCAAGGGCGCGGCTCCCTCCGGCAAGGCGACGGTCACGGGCGAAGTCCTGAGCACGAAGCTGGTCGAGGGCGCATACGGCACGACCCGCAAGATGCTGGTCAAGCTGCCGACCAACGCGAAGGTCTGGACGAGCGTCCCGAAGGCGGCGGCTGGCGTGCAGCGCGGCGACACCATCACGGTGACGGCGACGTTCGAGGTCAGCAAGGACGACGCGTCCTTCGCCTTCGGCAAGCGCCCCCAGCTTGTCGCGCTGGTGGCCGCGTCGGCGGCGCTGTAAGACGGTGCCCGGCGGTTCTGACCCGCTACCTAGCGGGTTGGAACCACTGGGAACATTGACACTCTCATTCACGTCTAAACCATCATGAAGACCACGACACGCTACTCCGGCATTGTGCAGATGGGCGCGACCTACGTCTCGCCGTATCCCTCGGCGGCAGGCTTCACGTTCAAGCCGTTCGCCTTCGTGCTGAAGGGCATCATGGTGCAAGTCACCGGCCCGAACGGCACCTACGTCGATACGATCTCGCGGTCGTCCTTCGCCGTCCTCACGGTGCAGGCGGCGTCATGAGCTACAACTGGCGCATCGGCCACGGACGCGGACGCAAGAACCTGATCGAGGCGCACCCGCAGCGACTGGAGAGCGCGGACGGCACGCGCTGGGCACTGGGGCGCAACGTCAAGCTGTCGCTGCCGGACCACCGGTACGACGCGGTCGAGGTCTGGACCCTCCGGCACCGCGTGGACGGCAAGGTCGTCACGGTGGGGATCCACCGGGGCAAGGCCGACGCCGAGGCGTGGGTGGCCGGGCAGTGAGGACCGTCAGCCCGAACAGCGACCACTGGGTGACGTGCAAGCTCCGGTACGACGGCCAGCGCGAATGGACGCTGGTCAGTTCGTGGAACATACCGGACGGCGGTCGGCTCGTGCGCGAGATGCGGCGAGCCAGCTACACGACCGACGTGCAGCACGCGCAGCGGTGGGCGCGGAAATACAAGGTCGCGTGCCCCGTGGAGCCGGAGCCGCCGCGTGCCTGAGTCGCACCCGCATGAGACGCTGTTCTTCCGGTCGCCCGGCGACGTGTATCGGCGCATCGAGAACGCGATCCGCGAACTGGATCGGCTCGACGCTGGACAGGGCGCGAGTGTGCCGGGGCACTCGATTCGCGATTGTGCGCACAACCTGCGCGTCCTGCGCGACGAACTGCGCGAGACATACAACGGCCTGCCCTCTTGACTTCGCGGAACATTGCCATTACCATTACGTCTAACAGGATATGACGACCATGACGACGGCGGCGGCGAAGGATCTGGCGCAGGCGCTCGCGGCCTGCACGGGCGCGACATGGGTGACGGTGACGGACGGTCCGGTGACGGCGACGGCGGTGCCGAAGGTGCCGAAGCCGACGCGGGTGAAGATCGGCGTGGTCTGCTTGGAGTGCGGCAAGCGGTGGAAGGTCGGCCCGAACGCCAGCCCGGAATGTCCGAAGTGCGGCGGCACGGACTTCGACGTGCGGGAGGGCTGATGGGCATCGTGGCCGTGCTGATGGCCGAGGCGAAGGCGCAGGGTTGGACGGTCGCCCGGAACGCCGCGCACCGGCGCACGGGGCTGCGGTGCCCGGCCTGCACGGCGTACGCGGCCGCAAAATCAGCGCCTGTAAAGCCTTAATCCGCAGGCACTTACAGGCATGGAACATTGACACTCTCATTGTCGTCTAACCAAGCATGACGACAGCGAAGACGATGACGGCGAAGTTCAGCGGTGTTTGCAAGGCGTGCGGCGTGTGGTTCCCGGCGCAGACGCCCATCCTCTGGGTGGCGGGTTCGGGCGCGACCCACGTATCCCCGGCCGCGTGTGCGGCGGCGAAGGCGGCGAAGCAGGCGGCGGTCGCGGCGACCCCGG
>Ga0157376_10001161_pt1 | contig 17331 bp, 10 predicted proteins | sample M45metaG_FD_121801 | JGI IMG/M metagenome (GOLD analysis project Ga0157376, IMG submission 121801) | Miscanthus rhizosphere microbial communities from Kellogg Biological Station, Michigan, USA - M4-5 metaG | ecosystem: Host-associated > Plants > Roots > Rhizosphere > Soil | place: USA: Michigan... | reverse complement strand
TGTAATCGTGAAATGGCCGCGCGCATCGGTGTGCACCGCATGTGGCGCCATTCCTGCGGAAGATTGATAGGTGACCGCAGCGTGCGAAACCGGCCGATCATTTGGACCAATCACCACGCCGCTAAGGACACTGGTGCCCTTGTGTTGCGGCGCAGCGAGAACCGCGCGTGTGGCGACCAGCGCGGTGGCCGACAGCGTGGCGAGAATTAGTAAGATAAAGAAAATGCGTTTCATTGGGGCGGCTCCATCCGTGCACTTCCAGTTTAGGTATGGCGGACGTAGCATCAAAGCGAATCGCGAAATTGTGTCGTGGCAAAAACCTGTCACGGCGGACAGGTAGGCCGGTGCAGGTTGCCATCAACGCTGTGCCGAAGTTTTAGAACGATGATTCGAGCTGCAGATCGTTGATCATCTGTTCGAGTTTTTCGTTGGCTGCGTCGCGCTGGGTTTCGGTGTCCTGGATTTTCTTGCGGAGACCGGCGAGCTGAGTTTCTTGATCATCGAGTTGTTTGGTATAGCGGAGCAGCAGCGCTTTTTCTTCGGCGCTGCCTCGCAAGGCTTTCATGTTTTCGCGTAAGCGGCCCTGGTCGTCGACAATGCGGTCGATATCTTTTTGGCGGTCTTCCATTTCCTGTTCCAGTTTTTCGACGACCGCCTTTTGAGCGGTGATTTGTTGCAGGGCTGCGGCCATTTCGGGAGTTAGCGTTCCATTTTTCAGAAACAGCTGAATCTGATCAGGGCCGAGATCGGAGATCTGATAGGTTACGGAAACGGGGCGGACTTCTTCGACGGGGAGAGCGGCGACGGCTTTGGCGGCGACGTTCACGCGGAAGCGGTAAGTGCCGGGTGCTTGCTCTTCGGGTTGCTGCGCGCCTTTCTTTAGTTTCCAGCCGAGCCGCGCGGGATGCTCGACGACCAACGCGCGCGATGATTCTTCCTGACTGCGCACGGTGTACAGGGTACGCTGCTCTTCTTCACTGACTTGAGTGAGCACTCCTTTAAAAATTTTTGCAAGAGTAACATGTTGTGGGCGGCTGCTCTGTACGGCTTCGACCAGAATGCCGAGATCGGTGGCGTACGAAAGCAAACGGCGTTCTCCGGGTTTGAGCGGCTCGGTGAGGCCTTCACCGGCGAAGACTTCGTTGTCGAGAACGCTGAAACTGCCGCCGTCCAGGGTGAGCGGGCTGGAGTTTTTGACCCAGATGGCGCGAAGCGGGCGTCCCGCACCGGCTGTGCCGCTCCACAGCGATACTTTTTCGGCTTCGATTTCGGTTTGGGCGATGGGCACGAGCGCGGATTGATTTTTCTTGAGGTTGACCCGGTCTTTTAGTTTGTATTCGAAAAGATCGCCCAGACCAGCGCCGTTAGCGGCGGCGCCGAGTTGCGCGATGGAATTTTCGACGATGCCCGGAGAGATCAGCGCGAAGGATTGGACGTTGCGGCCGTTTAGGGAAGCGCCGCCGACACTGCCTGCGCCTGGACCAACACCGGCGCCGCTCCCGGTAGAAGCGGAAGAACGAGGCCGGTTGGCTACGATGAGTTTGCCATACCCGGAGATTTCAGAGGAACTGGTATAGGTCGAAGTCGTGGCGGCAGTTACCGTAACTGTTTCTGCCGCGGCTCCGAGTTGCAATTGAGAGTTGACAAAGTTGTCGCCGGGACCGACGTTTACGCCAACGGTCTCATTTTTCTTGAATCCGGGGCGTTCGATTTCGGTGCGGTAATTTCCAGCGGCGATTCCATCAAAAGAATACTGGCCGATGCTGTCGGTGCTGGTTTGCGCGAGGATTCCGCCGTTTTCGTTTTTGAGAACGACGGTGGCGCCCGCGACGGTGGCGCCGGAGGGATCGGTGACTTGCCCGGAGAGCCGGTTGTTGCCGCCGAGCAAAGTGGCGGCATGAGTTTGCGGCGAGAGCTGAACGCTTTCCGGAAGATCGACGACCGGGCGACGGCCGTAGTAAGGCTCGGAAAGTTGTTGAATGAAAGAGTGCGGGGCGCCGGCGACGAGCGAGAGTTCGACATCACTCCAATCTTCGCCGACAGTATTGTCAATGACCGCCCAACCCTGCAGAAGCGGCTTTTTCCCTTCCTTGGAAGGAAGCACGATACGGTAGGTGGTTTTCCAGATAGGAACTTCGCTGATGTAACTCACGTAAAGATTTCGTTCGCCATTGCCGGTGGTAGAGATGGTCATGCGACGAACGTCCTGATCGCGAGCGGAAGCGATTAGGCCGAGATATTTTCCGATTTCGGTACTGAGATCGTGATCGGCGATGCGCACGCTGGTGGAAGTATTGAGATCGATGTTGCGAACCTCTCCGGCGTCGGTGATAAGAGAAATTTGCTCCATTTCGACGGAGCCGGCAGTGCCCATGCGGGTCTTGCGTTCGACGCTGAGAATTCTTCCAGCCACGGCGGGATTGGCGCCGTTGCGAACTTCGACGCGAGCGCCGCGCAGCGCGCCAAGAAACTCCATGACCGTGGGACGTTCGCCGAGAGCGAGGCGAAGAGTGGAAAGACGCCGAGCGAGCGGAGCTTCGCTGTTGTAGTCTACGCCCGTGATGCGGCCGCCAGAAAGATCGAGGACAGTGAGGGACTTGAGTGCGTCATTCAATTGAGCGCTGGTGAAATCGATGTGGACATCCTGGCTGCCGTGGACGTGGCCAAGATGTTCGAAGTAGCCGACGCCGTTCTTATAGAGGACGACACGGCGGATGGGGAGGTTGGCGGGTTCGACGGAGAGTGTTTGGGAATGCGGCGAAGGCTTGGATTTTTCAACCGGAGTTGATGAAGAGTTCTCATCGGCGAGAATCGGATTGGAAATTAAAGTGAGTAAACACACTACGGCCAGCGCTTTTTTCATAGATCACTCCCGCTTTGTGAAGACCGCTTGCTAACTGCTGCTCTTACTGACTTGTTAATCGAGATGCATGTAACGCAAAGCGAGTTGCCATGTACAACGATGCGGACGACACGGTTGGAACCTAAGAATCAGAAGTTCTTGCGAGTAGGAAGGAAGAGCGGGAAAAAGGAACGAGTTATGGAGCTACCATGCCCACTCGGAAAAAAACTGATAGAGCGGGAGTCTCGCAAGCGTTTACATGTCGCGAACGCGGAAGGCTGCGAAATGCCCGTTTCGCTTTGACGACGGCTCCCACAATTTTTCTACACTGCACAAACTGGAAGTGTGTACTCTAGCGGTTGAACCCGAACGAAACCTGGCTCGCCAAGTAAAGGTGAGAGATGAAAAAGCCGCGCGTTTTGCTGTCATTAATGACTGAAGAAAACGATTACCAGTTGGAGCAAGCGTCGGCGGCAAGGCAAGTGGCGCAAGGCCAGCCGGTGGAATTGCAGATCCTGTTCGCTGGGAACGACACCATTACGCAGAGCACGCAAATTCTGAGAGCAATACAGGGAGATGCATCGCAACGGCCTGATGCGGTCATTCTCGAGCCGGTGGGTGGGACCGCGTTGCCACAAGTTGCGCGAGCGGCGAGCCAGGCGGGAATTGGCTGGGGTGTGTTGAATAATATTCCCGAATATCTTTCCGAACTGCGAAGAGCAGCGCGTGCGCCGGTCTTTACGGTCAGCACCGACCATGAAGAGATCGGAAGAATCCAGGCGCGACAGTTTGCGGCGCTGCTGCCTAGAGGCGGGACCGTGCTGTATGTCCAAGGACCCTCAGAACACTTCGCTTCCAAACAACGGACAGTGGGAATGCAATCGGTGTTATCGCCGAACATACGCATCAGCGGACTGCGCGCGAATTGGACGGAAGAAGGAGCTGCACGGAGCGTGACATCGTGGTTGAATCTGACGGTCGCCAATAAACTGCGAATGGATCTAGTGTCCGCGCAAAACGACTTGATGGCCATCGCGGCGCGAAAAGTGTTTCAGGGAGTCAATAACCTGGTGGAGCGGGAGCGGTGGGTGAGTTTGCCGTATACCGGCTGCGACGGATTGTTGAAGACCGGGCAAGCGTGGGTGCGGGAAGGATTGTTAACGGCAACGGTAATGATGGCGCCGTCGGCCGGTCACGCGCTGAAGTTGATGTTGGACCATCTGGGGAAACCGGGGCAAGAGCCGGAGAAGAATTGGCTGCCCCCAGAGTCATTTCCGCCGTTGCATCAACTGCGTCCGGCGAATGTGGCCGCGCTATGAGGGGTATGAATCTCGTGGCAGGCGTGCGTCGATAAGAGCGAATCGGCAGATCAGCCAATCAAGGAAGCTTCATATCCAGCGCGTACAAGTCGGTGCCACCCCGATCCACGGTAGCGTAGATTGAACCATCAGGCGCGACGCCGGTGAAATGGCATTGCGAGGCCATCGAACCCAACAAGTGGTTGAATCCAAGAATTTTTTCCGGGGCAGAGCGGGTAAGCCGAACGCGGTAAACACCCTGTTCAGAATCGCCCAACTCCTGGTAATAAACAAAATTGCTGTCGGCGGACCAGCGCATCCCTGAGGCATTGTTGGCTTCGGCAAGCACGGACCAGGCTTTTTTCTCAACAGAATGCAAAATAATCTGATGTGATTTGCTGTTGATGGCAGCGATGTGCGATCCGTCGGGCGACCATCGAGCCTGCACCAGTCCTTGTGAGCCAGGAATGGATTGTATTGTTCCGGAGGCGCGATCGAGGATACGCAGATCGGATTCGCCGTTCCTGGCGAACTCGAACAAAATTTGCTTTCCATCAGGGGACCAGTCTCCGGAGAGCGCGGAGCCGTCGGTACCGCTGGGAAGAACGGCGCGGGGAGTGCCGCCGGCACTGGGCACAACGTAAAGTTGCGGTTTCTTTTCCAGGAAAAATGCAGTGAAGAGAACTTCCTTGGCGTCCGGCGACCATTGCGGCGCTAAAGCGCCGGGAGGAAGTGCAGTTAATTCGACACGTTCTTTGCCGTTGCGGCGGCTCTTCCACAAAGCGCCGTTTTCACGCAAGGAATACACCAGCCATTGGCCATCGGGTGTGACGTCGACGTCGGTTGCTCCGGCGTCGGGCAAGATAATGTCGTCGGTCGAAGTGAGCGGATTGAAGCGGAGCAGTTGATATTCAGGATGAGTGCCCAAAGCGAAAAAGCGGTCGGAATCACCGGTACCGGCGAGGTTGCGGTAGGAGACCGGACCGTGAGTCATTTCGGTGGTGGGGTGTTTGACATGAGAGAAAAAGCCGAGGCGTTCGCGCCGGGACCAAACATTGGAAACTGAGTCAACCACCTGACTTACGTGGGAGTCGGAGCCGGCGGTGAAAAGGAAATAGCGTTCGTCGCTGCTCCAAGCGCCAGTGGTGTCATGAAGTTCGCTGGCGGCGGTGGGCAGAATGCGACGAAGGCCCTTTCCGTCGATACCAGTTTCCCACATTTCGTCGGTGGCACGATCGGTGTTGGTGAGGGTGAAACGAATTCTGGCACCGTCGCCGGACCAAACCAGGGAATGAGGCACGGCGGAGAATTCTTGTAATTCGCGCGAGCCCGAGCCGTCGCGGCGCACGGTAAGCAATCGATTGCCCTGAGTGAAGGCAATGACGTCGCCAATTGGCGACCACGTGGCTTCGCTGGCGGTGACGTCTCCCAAACGGTGAGGAACGCCGCCGTGAGCGGGCCAGATCCAAACGGGAATGGCATCGCCCTCGTGGGTGAACGGGCCAATCAGGAGTTGGGTTCGATCCGGAGAGAGATCAAAGATGGTGGTGTTTTCAAATGGGGAGGCAATTTTTTCGACACTGCCGCCGTGAATCGAAGTGGTCATCAGCAAGTCCTGACCGCCCTCGCGTGAGACGAAATATAAGCGAGCTCCATCGGTGACGATCCGGCTGTCGGGAGCAATACGCCCGCTATGGGTTAATTGGGTGACTTTGGTGACTGCCGGTTCAGCGCCTGGCCAATAACGCCAAACCGCAGCAGAAGCGACGGCGACACCGGCAAGAAAGAGTGCCACGGCGGCGAGAGGCGAGATGCGACGGGTTTCCGGCCGAATCGGAATGGGAGCGGGAGGCTCGAATTGGTCATCGGGAGATGATGCTGGCGGAGCGGCCAGAAACGGCGGCTGTTCGGAGAGATCCGTACCTGGCAAGTTTTCAACTCGGTGCACGGGAGCAATGAAACGGTAACCCTTTTTGGGAACGGTTTCGACAAAGCGCGGATTTTCCGAATCATCATTCAGAACGGCGCGCAGCTTCATTAAAGCTGTGTTCAGACTGCCATCAAATTCGACGAAGGTGCCTTCGGGCCAGAGCCGGTTGCGTAATTCCTCGCGGCTAATGATTTGGCCAGGGCGCTCGAGGAGAAATCCGAGGATACGGAATGGCTGTTCCTGAAGCTTCACCGGGATGCCATGGCGTTTCAAAATGCCAGCATCGAGGTCTGCTTCGTACAAGCCGAAACGACAAATACGGTGCTCGGAGGTGGGCGGGTTCATCGCAATAAGGTGCCAGGATGCCAGGCCAGCTACTTTCGGCAATATGGATCGGTTGAGAGCTTTATTCAACCTCTGTATTTGCCGTAGTTTAGCAGATCATTCGTGCTTGAGACACAGTTCGTTTGACCCAGAAAGCGCTTGGGGCTCATCCTCGCACCACGGTTAGCAGTTATGAGCCCGGAACTCCAGGTCTTCGGGAACAGGCTGCTTTAAGAGACCGGAGGAGAATCCCTGCCAGAGTGGATTCTTCTCCGTGTCTTTATTCTATTCGAATCATTCCTGCCTGCAACGACTAACTTCGATACGTGAATGTCACATCTAAGGGCCATTTTTCCCCGGATTCAAGGTCTGCCGATGGCTTCGGTAATGGCTCGGAGGGACAACCGGATCAATTTTGTTAAAGCTAGCTCTACGCGGCGGTGGTGATCATGGTCTGGTAATAGAGTCGATGAACATCAAACTACTGCCTTTGCGATCGACGAGCTGGACGAAAAGTCTGCGAAATCGACGGTGAAGTTGCCATTTTTCGGTGCTGTTTGAAAATTACCCGAAAGGCTCGATGTCGCTCTTGCCTTCGCGCGCGCCGACATCCCAATAGTGATAATCACCCTGGAGATGTTTGGTGTTGCCCCGGGGCCATGGGAGCTTGCTCGAACTCCTTGTTTTCGGTTTTCGCAGCAATGGATGGTGCTGCCGGGAAACCGGGAGATCAGCGACGAATCCTTACATCCTTCCGCGTCGGTTTCCTGGGTCTGACCAGATGTCGAGAATATAGGCAATGCTGCGCAGATGAGCGATTTCAAGCAGGGTTTCGTCGCACAAGTTCTCCAGGTAAGGGTAAATGGTGGCTCGCACGGCTTTTTTGTCGAAACCGCCCGAAAGTGTAGAATAAAAATTGCTTCGACGGGAAAATTCCCGCCCCAATGATGCAGCAGCGATTAAGAGCGGCCGGACTGGTCTTGTTTTGGTTAGCAGTAGCTGGAGCACTGTCGGCAGGGAAGGTAGCGCTGCAAACGATACCGCGCGAGTTTGCGGAAGATCTGGATGGAAAGCCAGTTGATCCAATTGCAAGTTCGCGTGGCGCGCTCACCGTTCTGGTATTTATTCGAACCGATTGCCCGATTTCGAATCGTTATGCGCCAGAGATTCAGAGACTAAGCCAGGAATTTCGAAAGCAGGCGAAGTTCTGGCTGATTTATCCGGAAAGAGCGGAGTCACCTTTGCGCATTCGGGAACACGGCGAAGAGTTTCACTACACGATGCCGGCTCTTCGCGACGTTCACCATTCGCTGGTAACGCGGGCGGAAGCTACGATCACACCCGAAGCGGCGGTCTTCGAGAGATCGGGAAAGCTGATTTACCACGGCAGAATCGATAATTGGTACGAAGAGCTTGGGCGATCGCGTGCGAAGCCAACGACGCACGAGTTGGAAGACGCGATTCGCAAAACGGTGGCTGGCGAGACGATCAGTGCCGCTCACGCGAACGCCGTAGGATGCTACATTTCCGATTTGAAATGAGATCTACTGCGACCGAAAAAATGTGCGCCGGGATTGTGGCGATGGCAATTCTGGTAATTGTTTCGGAATTTCCGGTGGTAGGCGAATGGCGCCCACGCCGATTTCCAGACGCCGCACGGGTGACGTTTTCTCGCGACATAGCGCCGATCGTTTTTCGTTCCTGCGCGCCGTGCCACCATTCGGGAGAAGCTGGGCCGTTTCCGCTAGTCACCTATGGTGACCTGAAATCGCACGCGCGGCAGATTGCGGACATCACCAGCAAGCGACGGATGCCGCCGTGGCTGCCGTCGAGTGACGGATTGGCGATGGAAGAAGACTCGCATCTCTCCGAAGAACAGATCGCGAAATTTCAGAAATGGGTTACGGATGGGACGCCGGAAGGAGATGCGGCGGAACTTCCGCCAGCGCCAAAATTCGCCAGCGGCTGGCAACTTGGACAGCCCGATGTGATCCTGCAGGCGTCTAGCGCGTTTACGATTCCAGCGAGCGGGACCGATGTCTATTGGAATTTTATTTTTCGGGAGCCCACGCAGTCTTCGCGATTTGTGAAAGCGATTGAGATTCGTCCTGGGGATAAAAGGTTGGTACATCACGCGAATTTGTTGGTGGATCGTGCAGAATCCGCGCGGAGGGAAGAAAAAACGCCGGGCAGCGGATTTGCGGGGATGGAGCTGCAGATTGAGTCAGAGTCGTTCGATCCCGACGGGCATTTTCTGTTTTGGAAGCCGGGGAGTGCGCCGGTGGTGGAGCCGCCAGGACTCGCGCTGCGGCTCGATCCGGGAAATGATTTGGTTCTGAATACGCATTTGCAGCCCAGCGGGAAGCCCGAGTCCATTCAGCCGACGATGGGGATTTATTTTACGCATGAGCCGGCAACGAAATTTCCGGTTTTGTTGCAATTGGAGAATGATCGCGCCCTGGACATTCCCGCGGGCGAAGCCAACTTTATGGTGAGCGATCAATTTACGCTGCCGGTAGAGGTGCAACTGCTGGCGATTTATCCGCACGCGCATTATTTGTGCCAGGAGATGGCGGCCATTGCGCGATTTCCAGATGGCGGCGAGAAAATACTGATTCACATTCCGCGCTGGGACCTTAACTGGCAAGCAGTGTTCCGGCTGGCTCAACCGGAGCGATTGCCGAGCGGAACGACGATTGTGATGCGCTATCGTTACGACAATTCCGCTCGGAACAGTTCCAATCCAAACACTCCGCCGCAACGGGTGAAGGCGGGAAATCGGGCAGTGGACGAGATGGCTCATCTGTGGCTGCAAGTACTGCCTGAGACGCCGACTGCGGGCGAGCGGGATCCGCGGATGGTGCTGCAGGAGGCGCTGGCGCGACATCACATTGAAAATAATCCCGGCGATTTTGCGGCGCACTACAATCTGGCGGCAATGCTACTGGCAAGGGGCGCGACGCAAGAAGCGGTCGAGCAATATCAGGCAGCGCTGGAATTGCGTGCTGGCGACGCAACGGCTGAAAACGCGCTGGGCGGAGCGTTGCTTGCGGTGCAGCGGCTAGGGGAGGCCGTCGCTCATCTTAGTATTGCGGCTAAGGCGCGGCCGGACTATTTTGACGCGCATTACAACCTGGGAATCGCTTTGGCGACTTCGGAGAATTTTTCGGCTGCGGCTCAGGAATTTGCGACTGCCGTCAAGTTAAGGCCGAACGACGCGAACGCCGAGGCTAACCTTGGCTCGGCGTTCGCCGCAATGGGGGAAATACCCAAGGCGATGAAACATTTGAATCGCGCTTTAGAGCTCGATCCGGAGAATCGTTTGGCCAAAGAAAATTTGCAGACACTGCGGGGCGCCGCGGGTAAGCCGTAGTGGGCGTCGTCGTGATACCCCTGATGCCATCACACTTCTTGCCCGCCGGCTTCTCGCCCAAGTTCGTCAATATTTTTCGCAAGCGATCAACATGCTCAAGCGTTTGTCCCAGGTGTTCTTCGAAGCCGGAGCGCAGTTCTTCCGAGCTTGAGGCTTCGGGCAGCTTGGGTAGAGTCTTCTCCAGCCGATTTTCCGCATTCAGCAAATCCTTTGAGTTCATCAATCTAGAGCTCCCGCAATCTGCGATGTGTCATGGTCGTACCTCTTTAGGAATTGTCCGGGCCAGAAGTTCAAGCTAAGTCGAGGATAGAAAAGCGGCCATCCCGGAAGATGCTGTAGGAAGTGAAATTAAATGAGTGCGTGAAGCATGGAATCCGCCCGGAGAGCAGGCTCGCACTATGGCCTTAGAATCGGTAAATGTATCCGCTGGTGACGCGAAAGCTGCCTTGGGTGGTGTAATAATCGGTGGAGAGTACGCTTACCGGCGGTTGCTGGGGATCGGCATGGCCGGTCAAATAATGAATCAGCGTGGTACCCATGTTGAAGCGAAACGTGGAATGGCGGGATGCGTAATATTCGACACTGGCGCCTAAATCGAGCGCAAACCGAGTGGTGCTTTCGTAGTCCGAAGAGCTACCAGGAACCAATGCTTTTTCGTAGTGCACAAACCCCGGACGCAGCTGGGAGAAAATTCCCCAGGAGCGCGAAGTGCGTCCCACTCTGACGCCGACCAGACCTTCTTCAGCCGCGCCATGACCGCCGGCAGAAGTGCTGCCAGGGAAAAGATTGAATTCCGAGTCCAGATAGATGAATTGGGTGAGGCGATAGCCAAGCGATGTTCCAACGCCGGGTGCAAACACCCGGCAAGAGTCGCAACCATTCCAATCCATCGGAAGGCTTGCGGAGATGAGCTGGATGCCAAGATCCCAACGCGGCTGATTTTTCCATTCAGGCCATTCGCCAGCAGAGCGCACTGGAGGAGGCACGCCGAATGCTTTCACCACTTCTTGGGGGCCGTTGTCGCGGTACCACGGGAGCTTTCCGGCAAGCAGATTCGACATGGTCTTGCTGGGAGCTAAAGCACCGCGCAACACTTTCAGTTTTCGAGAATCGCCTCCGTTGGCGAGTTTGTCCACAAAATCGGCTTCGATGAAATCTTCAAGGACGATCCATCCCATTCCGACGACTGGGGTGATGACGAAATCCACCCAGCCGGTATTGTTGGTCGGCGGTTTGTAGGTTTTTCCAGGTTTCTGATCGCAGGTGGGGTAGAAACCGCACTGCGGAATGTAAGTGTAGCCGCCTTCGTTGCCGATCGAGGCTTCGCTGAGGACCGGGCCAATCTCAAAGTAGGCGGAATAGAAACCGGCCCAGACCATGGCTTTGAAGCGGCTTTGCCAGTAGTCTTTGGACTTGCCAAATTTCGCAGCGCGCCCTTTCGGGTCGTTTTGAATGAAGATATTCCCAGAGACAGATCCTTCGAGAGGGTGGCCGATGTAGTTCACCAGAAAATCGTCGCCATCCCCCCATCGCGACATATCGAAATGCTCGGCGGATGAAAGGTAGTCTTTCCAAAAAGGTTTGTGAAAAAGGAGGTACCGTGCGTAAGAGTCATTTGCCAGCCGGAATCCGTGTTCGAGAATCAGAAACTCCAAGGACTGCAGCATCGCTGCTCCAGTATGGAATTTCTCGCGCGGCGGAGGTGCAGCTAAACGTTCGCCTGCATCGGCCGCTAATATTGATGAACTCGATTCGGCGAAGCCAACGGCGGGCCGAGGAAAACACGAAACCGAAATGTCAACGAGCAGGTTGCCACGGCACGGATTAAACGGAAGCATGCTGGACTTCGCTTGAGAATTAGCAGTTTTCGATGGGCCACAGCCACCTTGAATCGCAGATTGGCGGACATCGGCCGGACTTTTCGCACTCAGCCGGGGATCGAGAATCGGACACGGATCAGTAGCGAAAGTTGAAACGACTAGGTCCGATCCGGAATTAGAAGGAACGGTCGCAGTCGACGTTGGGAAGTCATCTTCGATTGAAATTTGGTCAATCAGGGAGGCATTTTGGGCGAGCGAATTCGGTGCCAGGACGAGCAAAGTTATCAGCGGAATTGCAGCGAACCATTTGGTGGTAGTTGCCATGCCGGACATCTGTCGTCCTCGCGGTGGGCGTGGCAAATCTGCGCCGCGAAGCTGAAGCGTCTCCTGGTCTTAGAGTTTACAACTTCTTCTGACAAATAATGCGTACAGCAATTCCAGTAATTGAACAAAACCAATAGACGTTTCCGGCTCTTCTATAGGTTCCTGAACAATTGAGCTTCTTGCGCCCTGCTTATGCCGCCGCTGCACTTCGTCGTGATTTTACAATCATCGCGGAGTCATTTTCGGCCTTAAGCCCCGAAAATAGACCTGTTAATTCTACTAGTTCTAAAAATCCGATCGTCGGCAATACGCCAATCCGTTCTCGCGCTCGGCTGCGTAATCCCTAGGAAGCACAATTCGGTTCCACTAGTGTAGGCGAATTTGCGAATGGAACCCTAGACTCCGCGGCTTCTGGTTCGCTGCGCAGTTGTTAGCGGTCGATCGATGGTTTGCTTTTCAGTGCGTCGAGTCGCTGAATTTCGGCTTGAATTTGCGGGATAGCTTCTGCGGGCGGGCCGATATGCTTGTAGGCGCTGTAAAATGTTCTTTCATGCACGGAAAAGTTCGTAAAAAATTTTCTGCCGTCAAAGTCGTACTGCGTGAAAGACGGCAACCACAGTCCGGGTGCCAATTCATAGCGGTCTTGCAGGAACCGGCTGCCTTTGTAGACCTTACCAAGAAAAATGCCGAGTGAGATATCGTCGGTCACTTCGCCCTGAACCCGCGCCAGCTGGTGGGACGCATCGTCGGCCCAAACAAAACCTTTTACCTTAGCAAAGATGGAGGTTGCGCGGCTCGTCGATTTGAATGCCGGATTCGGTTCCATCCGGTACTTGGAAAGCATGCGGTCGCCTCGCTGCTCCTGGCCAACCAGCGTAAAAATAAATGCATTGCGAGTCGCCTCAATCAGCTCGTCGCGGTCTTTCACCTTTTTTTGAACCTTCTGGTACGCTTCGCGCTGCGGCTGGCCTGATTCGGCAGCCCATATCAGAGATTTCAGCAAATTGTCGAGTTCGCTGCGGTAGGCGTCGGCGTCAAGTGGCTTTCCGTCCGAACCAAGCGGTATTCTTGTGATGCCCGTGCCGGCAGGAATTACCCGGGAAATCTTCACACTCTGAGGTGCGGAATCGCCAGAGTCTTTGCGACTCTCTACGCGCTCAATTCGTTCATAGAGGTATTGCGCTCGGTCCGCCTCTTTGGCCCCATCAATTACCCGGCCAATGACCTCTTTTGGGTTTGGTCCGGGGGGAATCGCACAACAATCTGGTCCGTGCGGGGCGCTTTGCTGTGCGCGGGCGCCGACCCCGGCAGCCAGGCAAAGCAAGACGATCGGAATCCCGACAGAAGTGCGCAAATCAGAGCCTCGAAATGAAACTTTACTCCAGTTTCCGAGACCAGTTTGATTCTCGGTAAATCTTGGGTGTTGCATTGGTCACGGATGGGCGGTCTAAGATGCCTAATTTAACCGATTTCGGTCGTGGTGGCACTCCTTTGTAACACGTTCAAAATTAGATAGTTAATCCCGAGCTATGCAAACGCTGCACACTTGACGATGTTCTTTGGCAGTAGGAATTGAGACAATAGAAGAGAAGTTGGGAAGCAAATCGTCCGATTTCTACGTCTAACAAGGAACGAAAGCGAGTCTTTGAGCGTATTACAAGCGCGGGCCGTCCGGAAGGACTAAGTTCGGAGAATGAAGTTGGGTGTAACGCCACTTGAGGGACTAAACCAGGTAAGGATTGCGATGGGAGCGGCCGATCGCACCGGCCGAATCGCGCGCGTACGGCGCTCGATGGTGGCTTTTTTCGAGACCTTTCGGCTGGCGCTCGATTCGCTCCGCGCCCACAAGCTTCGTAGTTTTCTGACCCTGCTAGGCGTCATTTTGGCGGTGACCACGCTGGTGGTGGTGATGAGTGTGGTTTCCGGAATGAATTTTTATGTAGCGGATCGAATCGCCAATTTAGGCGCTAACACTTTCATCGTGGACCGCTTTGGAATCATTACCAGCAATGACGCTTGGGTGAAGGCGCAGAAGCGTCCGCTGCTGACCATGGATGAGTTTGAGTATTTGCGGGACAACATGAAAACCGCGAATGCCGTGGCGGCGCTCGACGATCGCAACATGGATTTGAAAGCCGGCAACGAACGTCTGGAACGCACGGACGTGATGGGTGTTACGCCGAATTATACCGATGTTAGGAATATTGGCGTTGCGCAGGGCCGTATGATCACCCAGTCCGATGATGAGCATCGGGCGCAAATCGTATTTATCGGGACGGATGTAGCCAACAAACTATTTCCCAATGTGGATCCTATCGGGAAAACACTACGAGCGGAAACCCACGAGTACCAAGTGGTGGGCGTGGCCACGCCCATCGGCAGCGCGTTCGGGCAGTCCCAAGACAATTTTGTAATCATGCCGATTCACACCTATCAGCGAGAATTCCACAAACAGAATGATTGGGTGGGAATTTTTGTGCAATCACCGAGCGCGGAAATGATGGAGCCTGCCAAGGACGAAGCGCGCATGTTGCTGCGCGCTCGGCGCCATCTGGATTTTAATGCTCCCGACAATTTTGCCATTCTTGGATCCGATTCCATCATGGCGCTTTGGCACGATTTGACAGGAACTTTGGCGACTGTGGCTGTCGGCTTGGTCAGCGTGTTTCTGGTGGTGGGCGGCATCGTAATCATGAACATCATGCTGGCCAGCGTGACCGAACGCACCCGCGAGATTGGCGTCCGGCGGTCTTTGGGTGCCCGAAAAATGCACATTCTTTTGCAGTTCATGACTGAGTCCGGCGTGCTGGCGGCGGTGGGAGGTTGTATTGGATTGATGGTCGCCTACGCGCTAGTGGGTCTGGGGCGTTCGACCACATCGATTCCGATGCAAATACCGATGGGAGCTGTGGTTTTGTCGCTGGTCGTTTCCACCGCGGTGGGACTGTTCTTTGGAATTTATCCGGCGATGCGAGCGGCGAAACTTGATCCAATCGAAGCGCTGCGAGCGGACGGCTAGGAGCGGCAATGGCCCAGGCACACGGTGAAAATCTGAAACAGGCCATGGACACCTTGCGGGCCCATAAGCTGCGCAGCGGACTAACGGTGTTTGGCGTAGTTCTCGGGGTCAGTGTGATCATGCTGGTCTCCGCGCTGATCACCGGATTCGATTATCAAATTCAGGAAAACATTAAGCAGTTCGGCGCGGACACCGCGTTCATTTCGAAGTGGGATCAGGGATTCCACGGCGGCAGCGCTCCTCTGGAAGAACGTCTTCGCAAACCTCTGACGATTGACGATGCCAACGCCATTAAAGAAGGCGGGCGGTCCGTCAAGAACGTCACCGCGTTTATCCAAACCAACTGGCAACAGAGCCACACCGTACGAACCAAGGCCGGCGAAGTGACGGCGATCGATTTTCGCGGAGTGCAGCCGAATTTTGGCCTGGTATATGCGAACGCTTCCACGCTCGAGGGGCGATTCATCAGCGAAGGCGACGACTTGCACCGGGAAAAGGTCGTGATGCTCGGCGAAAATGTTGCGCCGGTACTTTTTCCGGAAGGGCACCCCATAGGCAAAGACGTGCTGATCGATGGCACCGATTTTCAGGTGATTGGCGTGGTGGAAAAGCCCAAAGGCGGCTTTGGCATGGGGGATGAAGACCGCCGCGTACTGATTCCTTTCAATACCTTTAAGAAGACCTATCCTTCCGCGGATGAGCTGAACATGCGCGTGCAGGCCTATGCTGGGCTATTGGATCCCATGGTAGACGAGGTGACGGAAATCTTGCGTCGTCGTCGGAATGTGCCGTACGACGGGAAAAATAATTTCTCAATCGGGACTGCGGCCCAGGAAGTGGAAGAATTTCACAGCATCATGCAAATGGTTTATCTGGGTACCATCATTCTAAGCAGTATCGGTCTGTTGATCGGCGGAGTCGGTGTGATGAACATTATGCTGGTCAGCGTCACCGAGCGCACCCGCGAAATCGGCATCCGCAAAGCTATAGGAGCAAAGAGTAAGGACATCACCTGGCAGTTCCTGCTGGAAGCGATGACCTTGACCGGCGCAGGCGGCCTGATTGCCCTCCTACTGGTCAACGGGTTGGTCCTGCTGGTTCGCGTTACCCTCAAATGGCAGGGAATGGTGCCGGTATGGGCGGCAGTCCTCGGCATAACCGTTAGCGTCTCCATTGGACTGATTTTTGGCGTTTGGCCGGCGATGAAGGCGTCCAGGCTCGACCCGGTTGAAGCTCTCCGCTACGAATAAAATCTGCGGCGTCTATACTACCTACCAACCGTAAAGTGTTTCTGCAAATAACTCAACGTGGTTCGAATTCTTGGGCTAATTTTCTTCGATCATTTATGGTTATGAGTCGAAGCGGACGCATCGGCGACCCTTACGCCGTTTCTAGCGCTCCGTGCAGCAAATGAACTCGGCCAGATTATTTCAAGCGCAGCGTCGTGCTTAACCAGAATTTTGGAGTGACGTAGGACTTGAATCGAAAGCGTGTTGTTGGCATCAACCTGAAGTTCGGCTAAGCCTTCACGCTCCATATGCAAGCTTTGATCTGGGCGATAAAGCGCAACACGTAATTCATGCGCACCGGCCGTCAGTTGCCGCTCAAGATGCAATTTCTCGCCGGCCGAGGTTACGGACAACACAGCCGTTACCAGCAGGCGCTGGTCGGAGTAAACGGCAAGCGTCTCGCCGTCCAGCGCCGACGCAATTTCAATACTGAGCGGAACCTGGATGGTTGCAGCGGTTCGTGGCGCGACTTGTGGTTTGGATAAAGCCGGGGACGTGTTTGCTGCGCGGCTGACGAGGTCGTGCGTATCGTTACTGGCCACAGACACGCTCGGGGCATGCGCCGTCTTAACACTTACATCCGACCCTTGAGGGGAGCTGTAGTGTTTTCGGTCTGCAGTGTTTGCGGAATTAATGCGCGATTCGGCGGCCAGAGTGTTTGGCGCGGTTGTCATCTGGGCGGTCCACGGTTCCACGTTCGCCTGAATCGCCTTGGCCGCTCTCGATGAGTCTGTAGCTCCGCCGCCCGCCCGGCGCAGGCGATACGCCAGAGGAATGGAAATCATCGCGACCATCGTAAGCCCAGCGAGAAGCCAAGCGTCGCGGGTTCGAAACGGCCGCTTCCACCAGCTCAAATCAAATCGATGCGGAGAAACTTCGGGCTTACTTCCGGCAAACGGATAAAGCGATGCGGCCAGGGATTCGCTGGAAGCATAGCGCGCGCTGGGAGCCTTCGCTAGGCAGCGCATTACGATGCGATCAAATTCTTTGGGCAACTCTCGATTATGGTGCGATGGAGGAGGCGGCTCGGTGGCCACGATCTGTGCGCAGACTGCGGTAACCGAAGATCCATCGAAGGGGCGAACTCCGGTTGCCAGTTGATACAAAATGAT
>Ga0157376_10001160_pt1 | contig 17337 bp, 22 predicted proteins | sample M45metaG_FD_121801 | JGI IMG/M metagenome (GOLD analysis project Ga0157376, IMG submission 121801) | Miscanthus rhizosphere microbial communities from Kellogg Biological Station, Michigan, USA - M4-5 metaG | ecosystem: Host-associated > Plants > Roots > Rhizosphere > Soil | place: USA: Michigan... | reverse complement strand
TTGCGCGCACCGACGTGCTTGGCGATGCCGGCGGCGATGATGCCGATCGGGCCGGCGCCGGTGATCAGCACGTCCTCGCCGATCAGGTCGAACTCGAGCGCGCAGTGCGCGGCGTTGCCGTACGGGTCGAAGAACGCGGCGAGCTCCGACGGAATCTGGTCCGGGATCGGCCACAGGTTCGACGAGGGCATCGCGATGTATTCGGCGAATGCGCCGGCGCGGTTGACGCCGATGCCGACCGTGTTCGGGCACAGGTGCTGCTTGCCGGCGCGACAGTTGCGGCACACGCCGCAGACGATGTGGCCTTCGGCCGACACGCGTTGTCCCAATGTATACCCGCGCACGCCCGGACCCATGTCGACGATGCGGCCGACGAACTCGTGGCCGATGACCAAGCCCGGCTTGATCACGCGCTGCGACCACTCGTCCCATTTGTAGATGTGCAGGTCGGTGCCGCAGATCGCTGTCTTCTCGAGCTTGACCAGAACTTCGTTCGGGCCGATCTCGGGCAACGGCACCTGTTCCATCCAGATGCCCTTGGCTGCCTCGCGCTTGACCAGCGCCTTCATCGTCTGCTGCATGTCGAATCTCCGGTTGCGGCGCGCATTATAAGGCGTGTTCGCGGCCGGAGTCCGGCGCACCCAGCGGCTGGGCCGTTGCGGGCGTGCGGAAGATCGTGCTTTCATCTGCCGCACGTGCCGCCTGCGGTCATGCCGCGCGGCGGTGCGCTGGCTCATCGCAATCGGACATGGCAAGCATGAATTGGCGAACGTTCCCGATCATCGTCGGCGCCGCGCTGCTCTCGGGATGCATCTCGGGCGTTCCCGTCAGCATCGAAAACCAGTCTTCCTCGGATCTGACCGAGGTCGTTGTTTCCGGCAAAGGCATTTCCGAGTCGGTCGGCACCGTGCGGGCGGGCGGCAGCGAAGTCGTCCACATTCACCCGAGGGGTGAAACGCAGGTCAAAGTCGCGTTCGTCGTCGACGGCCAGCGCTACTCCGGAACGCTGGACGGCACGATCGAGAATGACAATGTGAATACGGTCAAGGCGACCGTGGACGCTGACTTCTCGGTTTCGGTTGTGGCCGAATTGCGTTGAGGCCAGCGCGCACGCGCGTGCGGCGCGTGAACGCCAGCGTGCGTTTTTACTGACAGCTCGTCAGCGGATCCCTGCAGTAGGCCACGTTGGTCCAGCTGAACGGTTGCGGCTTGCGCGTGTCGATCGTCAAGCGGAGCCATTCCGAAGGCGCGGTGGTCGACCCCTGCACGACGATGCGCGTGAGGTTCGGTACCGGCTGGGTGTGATGGATCACACCCGTGTTGCTGGCCGGGTTCGCCAGCGGCTGGTCTTCGAAGTAGACGTGCGTGTCGCCGTTGAGCAGCAGCACCGGCTTGTCGAAATTCAGGGCCAGGTCGGCGAGTTCCTGCACGAACGGCGTGTACTGATCGAGCCCGGCGCCGCCGGCAGCGATCGCCTCGGGATCCCACATGTCGGCCTGCAGGATGATGACGACGGCATGCGCGTCGTTTTCCCGCGCGGCGTCGAACGTGCTCTGCAGCCAGCGCATGTCCGCGCCGGTTCTGGCCGCGACTTCGGCGGCTTGCCCGGCAGCATCGGCGAATGGCGCTGACCATGGCGCGGTGTCGTTGTTCGAGCCGCCGGGCATGTTGAATGTCGCAAACGCAACCTTGCCGTCCATCCACATCACGTTCTCGACATAGGCGGCGTCGTCCGGATGCGCGGCGTCGAAAAATTGCGCCTGGCTGACCACGGTCTTGTCGGACAATCCGAGGCTGTGCCCGGCCCTTGCGAAGAACAGGCTGCGCACGGATGCGAGTTCTTTCAACGGTGCGCCGCTGCTGAACTGCTTGGATTTGTGGCAATCGCTCCACTCGTTGTCGCCGGGCGTGTAGATGACTGGCTTCGTGAACTGCTGGAACTGGTAGTAGATCTTCTGACTCCAGCCGGGATTCGACGTCGCGATCGCCGGCAGGATGTCGGCGCTCGTGCAAGGCATGCTGCCGGAATGGATGTCGCCGACGTGCACGACCAGGCTTACGTCCGCGTCGGCATTGACCGATCCGGTCAGCAGCGCGGCGTTGTCGAGGAGCAGTTGCGCGTAGGGCCAGTCGCCGAATACCGCGAGCGTGATCGGCGGTGTGTCTTCGCTGTTCGGAAACAGCCAGACCGGTTGTTCGGCCAGCGCGCCGGCAGTCGTGAACGCGGCGCCAAGAAATGCGGTTGCCACAGCGAAGTTCTTCATGCGGTTCCTCCGTGAGAGTCGATGCGCGAGCCGCCATCCTAGAAATGGATTGTTGCGAATTCGTGACCGGGGTGCGCTGCGCCTGCCGGCTTCCGGTGGCGTGTCTCAACCGGAAGCATCCGGGACGCGGGCTTCGTGGCGCGCTGCCATTGACCGTTTTCACCGCCGCGGCGCACTGTGGCAGCATCACCACGATGGCGTGAATTCCTCCTGGGCTGCATTCCATGCAATTTCCTGCTTCGATAGAGTTCGGCGATGACGATCTCGAAACGCTATTCGAGGTCAATGCCTTGCGCGCGGCACACCCTTCGCCGCGCCTGCAGCAACTCGAAGGAAGCATCGCCGCGCGCTTCTCGGCGCATCACCGGCTGGCTGTCTACGGCTCGTTGGCGCCGGGACGCTCGAATCATGATCAGTTGCAGGGCCTGCACGGCCAGTGGCATTCGGGCTGCATTGTGCGCGGCGACCTGGCCGATCGCGGCTGGGGCGCCGGCCTGGGCTATCCGACGTTGCGCTGGTCGCCATCGGGACCTGCGGTACCCGTCGACATGTTCGTCTCGGATGAACTTCCACGGCATTGGGGCCGGCTCGACGAGTTCGAGGGGCCGGATTACCAGCGCATCGTCGTGCCGGTGTTTGCCGGGGCAGGCGTCGTGGCGATCGCAAATCTCTACGCTTCGCGCTGAGCGGCAGGCGGTCGGCGGGCGGACGCAAAGGGCCCTGACTGTGCTGCGCAGACTACACTGGCTATCATCGCCAGGTACGCCTGGATCGACTGGCCAGTCGCAATGAATCGGCAGGAGGAAGGTTGATGATCGCCCGCATCTGGCACGGCAGGACGACCACGGAAAAGGCCGACGAATACCTCGCATTCCTGCAACAGCGCGCGTTGCCTGACTATCGCGCCACGCCCGGCAATCTGGCGGCCTTTATCCTGCGGCGTGCCGAGGGCGACGTTACGCATTTCATGACGCTGACGCATTGGGAGTCGCGGCAGGCGATCGAGGCGTTCGCAGGCGCGGACATCGCGCGGGCGAAGTACTATCCCGAGGACTCCGGGTTTCTTGTGGAATTCGAACCGACAGTCCAACACCACGAGCTGTATTCGTAGTCGACGCAATCATCCAGGAGAACTGCATGCGCACTGTCGCCACCACCATCGTTGCGGGCGTGCTGTTGCTGTCGGTCAGCGCGGCAGTCCGGGCTGAGGAAGTTGCGAAGTTCGAAGTACGCTTTTGCCCCGCCGCGCAGGTGCGCACGTTTCCGCTCGAGTCGCTCCGCGGCGTGCAAAGCCTGCTGCTGCAGAACGTCGCAATCATCAATCATATGGCGGCGGCGGCAGAGATTACGGCGATCGACCTGGAGTTGTGGAACGGCGGCACTGCAATCGATACGCGCCGAATCACCGGCACGAGCCTGGCGGACGTGGCGGGCAGCGGACCGAAGCTGCAGAAGTCGGGCATGCTGGAAGCGGTGGCTTTCCAGTTCTGCGGAAAGGCCCTTGTTGCCGACGGCGTAGCCCTGGCCGGACCCACGCTGGAGGCCGGGCAGGCCATGCTGATCTCGCAGCAGCCGTTTGCATGGCGCGGACCGCGCGACAGCCTGGTCGTGCGCGCGCATCTGCGCGTCGAGGGAAAAGACATTGCGGTGACCGGCACGATCAGGATCGACTCCGCCGTCGCGAAAACGCGCTTCCGATTCCCGATGAATGGCAGGTGGTTTGTCGCGGTCGGGCCGACGATGCACACGGGCCATCGCTGGGTGCTGCCGGAGGAATTCGCCTACGACATCGCGCGCCTGGGCCAGGATGATCTGTCGCATCGCGGATCCGGCGCGCGGTTCGAGGACTACTACGCGTATGCGGCGCCGGTACTTGCAGCGGGCGACGGCGTCGTGACCGTTGCGATGGACGATCAGCCGGAAAACCCCGCCGCGCTGCGCCGCCCGGGCGAGTCACTCGAAAAGTATGGCGCGCGCGTCCAGGAAATCCAGGCCGCGTTGCTGGCGAAAGGCGTCAGCGGGATCGCGGGCAACTACATCATGATCGATCACGGCAACTCGGAGTATTCGCTGTACGCGCACCTCAAGCCCGGGAGTGTTCGCGTGAAGGTCGGTGACCGCGTCGCCGCCGGCACGCCGCTGGGGAAGCTGGGTTCGTCGGGGAATTCGACCGAGCCCCATCTGCATTTTCAAGTCTGCGATGCAGGGGACGCCCTGGCTTGCGCGGGCATTCCGGTCGAGTTCCAGAACGTGACGCTGCCGTTCGCGGACTATCCGCGCGCGTTGCAGAGCGGCGATGTGATCGTGGCCAATTGAGTGGATTCGAGCCAATGCACTCGTGGCGGTTTCGGAATCGCCTGATCCGTTCAGGTCCCGGAGGTATCCAGTGAAGACTTACGTTGCGACGACCGGCGTGATGTTTGCGCTGCTGGTGGTGGTGCACGTCTGGCGGGCCATCGAGGAAGGGCCGCATCTGGCGAAGGATCCTGCTTACATCGTCATCACCGCGCTTGCGGCGGCAATGGCTTTCTGGGCGTGGCGCGTATTCACGAACATGCGTTCGTAGGACGCTGGTGCCGATGCACGGCGCTAGCGTTCGCCAAGGCTCCCCCTGACCAGATAGCCGCCGGACTTTTCGTCCCGGTCCAGTTCGAGCACGTGCCGCGCCTTGGCTTCTTCGAGTAGGGCATTGAACGACTTGAAGCCGTAATAGCTTTCGTTGAATCCCGGGTTGCGCCGCTTGAGTGCCTGCTTGACCATCGAGCCCCAGACCTTTTCGTCCTCGCCGCGTTCGGCGATCAGCGCTTCGACCGTTTCCAGCACGAGGTCGAACGCTTCCTGCTTCTTGTCGGCGTCGGTTTTCGGCGCCTTCTGCGCTTTCGGCGGCTTTGACGGCTTCGAGCCGCTGGCTGCCACGGGCTTGGCCGCCGGCGTTGCGGGTGGCGTCGCCGCCTTCGACGTAACCTTGTCCTCGGCCTTCTTCTTCGGCGCCTGGCGCGCCTTCTGTGCGCGCACGAGATCGTCGTAATAGATGAACTCGTCGCAGTTCGCGATCAGCAACTGCGAGGTCGAGCTCTTCACGCCGACGCCGATCACGGTCTTGTTGTTCTCGCGCAGCTTGCTGACCAGTGGCGAGAAATCCGAATCGCCGCTGATGATGACGAACGTGTCGACATGCGACTTCGTGTAGCACAGGTCGAGTGCATCGACGACCATGCGGATGTCTGCCGAATTCTTGCCCGACTGGCTGACGTGCGGCACTTCGATCAATTCGAAGGACGCGTAGTGCATTGCCGCGCGGAATTCCTTGTAGCGTTCCCAGTCGCAATACGCCTTCTTCACGACGATGCTGCCCTTGAGAAGCAGTTTCTCCAGGACATTGTTGATGTCGAACTGCGCATAGCGCGCCTCGCGCACACCGAGTGCGACGTTTTCGAAATCGCAGAACAAGGCGAGGTTGCGGATTTCGGGTTGCGTGGCCATGGCGTTCCCTGTCAGTTAAAGCCGTTGCGGAAGATGGAATCTGGCGCGATTGCCAGCCCGATGATTGGCAGATTTCCGAGCACATTGCCAACGAACGACGCCGTACCGGTCGCCAGATTGACTGTGTACAGTCCGGTGGTGCCGCCAACCCGCAGTGTCGCATAGGCGGCATCGATGCCGTCCAGGGATACGATGTCGAAACCGGCGATATCGCTGGTGGCGACATTGAGCGGTCCGACGGCGGTCAATGTCCCGTCATTCGGGCTCAAGATGCCCTGGATCAGCAATGAGTCGCTACCCGAGTCGATGTCGTACAAGACGGTTGTTGCGGCGCCGAAGTAGGAATTCGTATAGGCGGTGGCGACGACGTGAGGCGTGGGCGGATTCAGTCCCGTGTCAGTGATGACGACAGCCGTCGCAGGATTGATGCGAATGTTCATGCCATTGTCGCTGACGACGCGCAGCAGACCGACGACTGGCTGGAAGTTCATGCCGAATTTCGCACCGCTGAGCGGCACGCTCAACGTGCCGACCAGCGAGGCCGCACCGGTCGTGGGATTGAGCGTATACAAGCGACCGACGCTGCTGGCACCGATCGTCAGCGCGTACAGCTTCTGATCGGCAGGACGAATGTCGAGCCCGGCGATCGTTTCACCGGCTCCGATCCCGGGAACGCCCAGGATCAGCAGGTCCAGCACGCCCGGCGTGGCGCTGTCGAAGCGAACGAGCACGCCGTCGGCCGTTACGCCGTAGACCTCGATCGCCGTCGCGTACGCAGATCCGGCAACGAGAACGGTGGCGAGAATCGCCCGAAACGTGCGCGCAAACGATAGCGGAGACGAGTACCTCATTGGACGACCTCCTTTGCGATCGGGCCGATTGGCTCGAAACGCCAGATGCGCGCCCACGCGAGTCGTTTTATACCATGCGCGGCCCTGTGCAGCGACGCATGCTTGCTTCAGCGTGCCTCTGCCAAAGACTCGTGCCCGTGCGTGCTTGCCCGATTGTGCATAATGCGCGGAGGGGCTGGCTGCGGCGTCATCGACCTGCCGCGACGCTCCTCCACGTTGGGGACACGTTTCTTTTCGCTGCAACAAGGCATGCTGCGCGATCATGATCTCGTTCATCGTACCCGCCTACAACGAAGCGCTGCTGCTCGGAGCGACTCTCGACGCACTGAATCTGGCGGCGTGCGCGGTAGGCGAAGATTACGAAATCGTCGTCGTCGATGATGCGTCGACCGACGATACAGTGCTGGTCGCCGAGCGCCACGACGTTCGCGTCGTCAGCGTCGCGCACCGGCAGATTGCCGCGACGCGCAACTCGGGAGCGCGCGCCGCGCATGGCGAACTGCTGGTCTTCGTCGACGCAGACACGATCGTGAACGAAGCCGTCGTTGGGGCGGCGATCGATGCATTGCGCGGCGGCGCCGTCGGCGGTGGTGCAGCGGTCGCGTTCGACGGCGCGGTGCCGCTCTATGGACGATTGCTGCTGCCGGTCATGGTCCGGTTGTTCCGGGCGACCCGATGGGCCGCCGGATGCTTCGTGTTCTGCACGCGCGCTGCGTTCGATGCAGTCGGTGGCTTCGATGAGTCGTTCTATTGCGCCGAGGAACTGGTCCTGAGCCGCGCGCTCAAGCAGCAGGGCAGGTTTGTCGTCCTGCGCCAGGCCGTCACGACGTCCGGTCGGAAACTGCGCACCCATTCGGTTCGCGAGATCCTGCCGCTGCTCGGCCGACTGGCGTGGGGCGGATCACGGGTCCTGAAGCAGCGGCGCGGCAAGGACTTGTGGTACGCCGAACGTCGCGAGGATCCGCAAGCAATCCAGCGGATGCCCGCCGGGTGACAGGCTGACCGGAAAAAAACGTGTATCGTGCGCTCCATGTTGCCGGTCAGGGGAGTGGCTGAGTGATTAGCGAAAGCGACGGCGTCTCGAGTCGGCCACGCGATGCGCTCGATGCGATGACGGCCGCGCCCGACCACCACGAGGTTCTGCTCGAAAACGAAAAGGTCAGGGTGCTCGACACGCGCCTGGGACCCGGCGAGAGCACCCCGGTGCACACGCATTGCTGGCCCGCCGTGCTGTACGTGCTGGGCTGGAGCGATTTCATTCGGCATGACGCGGACGGCAACCCGATTCTCGATTCGCGCGGCAAGGGAATGAAGCCCGCGATCGGCAGCGCACTGTGGTCTGGCCCGCTGCAGCCGCACTTCGTGAAAAATATCGGCGACGGCGAATTGCACATCATTGCCGTCGAATTGAAGGATTCCTGAGCGAACGTCGAGGAGGAACCGGATGGCACATCTGCGCTTTTTTTACGTGGTACTGGCGATCGCTGCGGTGGCGGGCTGCGGTCCGGCGCCTTTCGATCGCGTGGCCGAACAGCAGAAGCTGCTGCAGCTCGACACCGAATGGGCCGATGTCGCATCGGCCGGCAAGGATGTCGACAAGGCTGCGTCATACTGGGCCGACGACGCCGTCGTCATTCCGCAGGGCCAGCCGGTCGCGCAGGGCAAGGCCGCGATCCGCGCATTCGTTGCCAGCAGTTTTGCGATTCCCGGATTTCACATCCACTGGAAGTCCGAGCCGCCGGAATTTTCGCCGGACGGCAAACTCGCCTATATGCGCGGGGCAAACGACATGACCGTGTCCGGTCCGGACGGAACGCCGATCAAGTTGCCGGGTCGCGCATTGACCGTGTGGCGAAAGGACGCGGACGGCCAGTGGCGCTGCATCGCGGATATCTGGAACGATCCGCCTCGGCCGGCGGACGCTGCTAAATAGGTATCGGTTGCCTGTTTGCGGAGGAATCCGATCGATCAAAAAGTTGCCGTCATTCCCGCTCGACCAGCTCCGCTGTTGAGAGCCGCGGGGTATGACGAATTGGTTTGGCCATTTCCCGAGAGTGCAGGCAAATGCGCGGAGCTCTGCATCTGTTGTGCGTGCTGGTCTTGCTGCCTTACCTTGTGTTGGCAGCGTGGTTCCTGATCCTAGGCGACGTGATCGCCGCCGGATCGCTCGCATCGATCCTCACGACGTTGTTGTCGCATGCCCTGTGGTTGTTTCCCTGGGGCCTGCTCGGAATAGCCGCTGGCATCGTCGGGCTTGCCGCACTTGGCATGATCGAAAGTGCGCGCTGGCTTGGCGGGCTCTGCGTTTTCGTCCTCGCCGGCGCCTGCCTGTTCATAGTGATAGCAGGAAATCCTTCGGCGATCGGGCCGGGAGAATTACTGTTCCTGCTGCCTTGCTTCGCCATCCTGATTTTCGGCGGCTGGCTCACTGCCGCGGAGCTCCGCGGACGCCCCGCGCGTGGCGAACTCGTCTGACCCGACGGTCTGAACGCAATATAAAAGTGGAAATGTTGCGGTACAGACGTCGTTCATCGGCGCAGCGGTAATTTGGCGGCGTCGCAAGCGGCCCATCGATTCCGATTGTTTGACGGTTGGGTTCTTCATCCGTGTATTACCGGAAGCTCGTCGAAGCGGGCGCGGATGATTGTTCCTCGCGTTTTACGCGTGCGAGCGTTTGCGGCTGATCGCGGTCCTGGCAAACGGGAGAAGAGACATGCTCGAGACACTTGCGGTTGTTCTGGTGCTGCTTTGGCTGTTGGGGTTCGTGACCTCCTACACGATGGGCGGCTTGATTCACATCCTGCTGATCGTCGCTCTCGTCGTGATCCTGATCCGCTTCATGCAAGGCCGGCGCATCTGAGCGATTCCCAAAACGATTCCAAAGCAGAGCGAGCGATCGCCGGATGGCGTTTCGCTCGCCAGTTTTCTTCATGAGGAGACGGCAATGAACGCGATCAAAGTAGTGGCACTTGTTTTGATCATCGGCGGTGCGCTCGGACTGGCGTACGGCAGCTTCAGCTACACCAAGGAAAATCACCAGACCAAGATCGGCCCCGTCGAGTTGTCGGTCAAGGAAAAAGAGACCGTCAACATTCCGATGTGGGCCGGAATCGGCGCGATCGTGATCGGCGGCGTTCTGCTGCTCGGCGGCGGGCGGCGGACCTGAGCAACAAGAAAAGCCCCTCCCGCTCAAGAATAAAGGACGTCATTCCCGCGCAAGCGGGAATCCATCTTGCTCTGCGTGAAAACCGGTGAGATCAAAATGGATTACACGCCGCTCCTGCGGCGTGCCCTTCGGGCCATTCCCTACGCGAATGTTCGCTCCGGCATCCTGCCTCCGCAGTCCCGCTTGCGCGGGAATGACGGCAGTTTTGTTTTCTTGGGCGCCCCGCTTCCCGCCCGAAGGGTCCGGTATACTTGTGGAGCCCGATCCGACTGTTCCGAAGCAGTGCCCGGTCCGCCAATGAAGAGTCCGCCATCGAACCTCGATCGTGTGCGCCGCCACGCGTTATCGCTTCTCGAAGTCACCGAGCAGCCGCATTTCGCCTACACCTCATTCCGGGTTCACGGAAAAATATTCGCCACTGCGCCACCCGACGGGCAGCACCTGCACATCTTCGTCGACGAGGAGCAGCGCGAACTCGCGCTGGCCGTGCACTCGACCTGCGTCGAAAAGCTGTGGTGGGGAGGCAAGGTCGCTGGCCTGCGTGTTGACCTTGCCAAGGCCGACGGCAGAGTCGTCGACGAACTGGTGAACCAGGCCTGGGCGCGCAAGGCGCCGAAGAGGCTCACCCGCGCGTAGAAGACGAACACCGAGCCGGCCCGGCTACAATCGACGGCATGCCGATCGATCAACGACCACCCGCGATTTTCCTGATGGGACCGACCGCCTCAGGCAAGACGGCGCTGGCGTGCTCGCTTGCCGAGCGCTTTCCTCTTGATCTCATCAGCGTCGATTCGGCGCTGGTCTATCGCGGTCTGGATATCGGCGCGGCGAAACCCGATGCGGCAACGCTGGCACGGTTTCCGCACCGGCTGATCGATATCCGCGATCCGGCTCAGGCTTATTCGGCGGCGGAATTCCGTGCCGATGCACTGGGCGAAATGCAGGCTATCACCGCGTCCGGGCGTGCGCCGTTGCTCGTCGGCGGAACGGGTCTGTATTTCCGCGCGCTGCAATACGGTCTTTCGGCGTTGCCGGCCGCGGACGCGACGCTGCGCGTCGGCATTGCCCAAAGTGCGCAGGCCCAGGGTTGGCCAGCGCTGCACGCGCGCCTGCATGAGCTCGACGCAACCGCTGCCGCACGCATCAAGCCGAATGATGCCCAGCGGATCCAGCGCGCGCTCGAGGTCATCACGCTGACCGGCAAGCCGCTGTCCGCGTTGCAGGGTACGGCGCCGACGCGTTTCGCGTATCGCGTTCTCAAGCTCGCCCTCGTGCCGGCCGATCGCGCGGCATTGCACGCGCGCATAGCGACGCGCCTGGACGCGATGTTCGAACAGGGATTTCTCGACGAAGTACGCGCGCTGCGCGCGCGCGTCGACCTGCAGCCTGATCTGCCATCGATGCGCGCCGTCGGTTATCGCCAGGCATGGCAGCATCTGGACGGCCAGTTCGATGCGACGCAACTGCGCGACCGGGCGATCTTCGCCACGCGCCAACTGGCCAAGCGCCAGCTAACCTGGCTGCGCGCCGAACTCGATGCGCGCGCGCTGGATCCGTTCGACGCGCGCTATCACAGCGTTTGTGAGGAAGCCGTCAAGGCATTCCTGGACCGGCCTTGACCGCGCGGCGGGGCAGACGCAACGCTGCGGCCCTTGAGCGCAGGGTGAAAAGGTGTAGAATTTCAATCCCTTGAATCGGGGCGCGCCTGACCATATGCATAGGGTCCGGCGGCGTCTGCTTTTTTCCGGTTCGCGATCGCGCACAGGTTTGAATTATAAGGAGAACAACAATGTCCAAAGGCCAGTCGCTGCAAGATCCTTTCCTGAATGCATTGCGCCGCGAGCGCGTCCCGGTGTCGATCTACCTCGTCAACGGCATCAAGCTGCAAGGCACCGTCGAGTCGTTCGACCAGTTCGTCGTCCTGCTGCGCAACACGGTCAGCCAGATGGTCTACAAGCACGCGATCTCGACGATCGTGCCGAGCCGCAACGTGCGCATCGGCAATGAGGGTGGCTCCGAGACGGGTGTCCCCGCACACGGCGAAGCTGCCGAAGGTTGAAAGAACTGTTCGAACGATCACGCAAGGGTGAGCGCGCGCTGCTCGTGCAGCCGCAGCGGGCGGGCGCGGACGATCCGGGTGCATTGGGCGAATTCGCCGAACTCGCGCGTTCTGCCGGCGCGACCGTCGTCGGAACGCTGGCCGCTCGCGTCGAGCGGCCGAATCCTAAATTCTTCATCGGCACCGGCAAAGCCGACGAGCTCAAGGCGAGCCGCGAGTCGTCCGGCGCCGACCTGATCCTCGTCAACCATGCGCTCAGCCCGGTCCAGGAGCGCAATCTCGAAAAACACACCGAGTGCCGCGTCGTCGATCGTACCGGCCTGATTCTCGACATCTTTGCCCAGCGAGCGCGTTCGCACGAAGGCAAACTGCAGGTAGAACTGGCACAGTGCAGGCACATGGCTACGCGCCTCGTGCGCGGCTGGACCCACCTCGAGCGCCAGCGCGGTGGTTCGATCGGCTTGCGCGGTCCGGGCGAAACCCAGCTCGAAATGGATCGCCGCCTGCTCGCGCAGCGCGTCAAGCAACTGACCCAGCGCCTGGAGAAAGTCGCGGTCCAGCGCACGACCGCGCGCCGCGCGCGCCAGCGCAAGCCGCTGCCGCTCGTGTCGCTGGTCGGCTACACCAACGCCGGCAAGTCGACACTGTTCAACGCAATCACCGGCGCCGGCGTCTACACGGCCGACCAGTTGTTCGCGACGCTCGATCCGACGCTGCGGCGCATCGACGGTCTGGCCTGTGGCACGTTCGTGCTGGCCGATACGGTCGGTTTCATTCGCGACCTGCCGCACGATCTCGTCGCCGCATTCAAGTCCACGCTGGCCGAAACGCGCGATGCGGATCTGTTGCTGCATGTCATCGACGCCTCGGGACCGGAATCCGAAGAGCGCATCGAGGACGTCCAGCGCGTGCTCGAGGAGATCGGCGCCAGCGATGTGCCGCAGATCCTGGTGTACAACAAGATAGATAGGATGAACACGCTTCGTGCCGATGTCCCTATCGGCGAGAATCAAGAAGCGGCCATCCATGGCCGCACTTCTCAAAATGGCGACGGCACGGAGTCATTGGCGCGCCTCGACACCATCGACGGCGGCCGCGTGCAGCGCGTCTGGCTCTCGGCCGTGACCGGAGCGGGGCTGGACTTGTTGCGCGAGGCGATCACGCGTGCGCTTCAGCACGATCGCGTGCACTGCTGGCTGCAGGTGCCCGACTCCGCCGGCCGCTTGCGCGCGCGCCTGTTCGCTTCCGGCCTGGTCGCGAGTGAGCGCGAGGCACAGACCGGCTGGGAACTCGAGATCGACGCGCCGCGTTCCCTGATCGAACCTCTATTCGGCCTGCCCGGAGGCGAGGGCGAGTGGCTGCGGTCGCAGTTTGCGCAAGAGCAGCCTGCGACGCTGGTTTCCTGACCTCGCCGCTCCAACCTTCGCCAACCCGATGATTGCCAGTACAATTCGGCCGGCCCTCAGCCGGCGGTGCGATTTCAGCAGGATCTGCGGCATCCCTCGTTCGACACCACATTCCGGCAAATGCGGCCGGGGTGTGGGAACATTGACGGATTGAATCCGAAGCGCGATTCGCGCTTCACACGAAGTGCGGTGAGTACGCTTCACCTTGATGAGGAAAGTTTTCATGGCTTGGAACGAACCCGGCAAGCGCGATCCGTGGAAGGGCAGGCAGGAGTCCCCGGACATCAACGACCTGCTGCGCCGCGGGCGGGAAGGACTGCGCCGGCTGTTCGGCGGCGGCAACGGGGGCGGCGGGGGCGGCGGCGGTTCGTCGCATTCCGGCGGATTCCTGATCGCGGTGCTCGCCCTGATCGTGCTCTGGATCGCGTTTGGCAGCTTCAAGATGGTCGATGCGCGCCAGATCGGTGTCGTGCTTCGCTTCGGCCAGTTCAACCGCATCATGAACAACGGCCTGAACCTGAAGTGGCCCTCGCCGATCGAGGAAGTCATCACGGTCGAGGCGACGAGCGTGCAGTCGGTGTCGGACGAAGTGCGCATGCTGACCAAGGACGAGAACATCGTCGTGATCGATTTCAACGTGCAATACACGCGCGCCGATGCGCGCAAGTACCTGTTCTCGGCCAACCAGCCCGACGAGACGCTGAAGCAGGCCGCCGAGAGCGCGGTGCGCCAGGTGATCGGCAGCAGTCCGATGGACACGATCCTTTCCGGCCAGGGCGCCGAAACGGCGAGCGAAACCGAAAAGCTGCTGCAGCAGACGCTCGACGCCTACGGCGTCGGTTTGCTGGTCAAGGCGGTGAACTTCCAGAAGATCCTGCCGCCGCCGGAAGTCAAGGAAGCGTTCGACGACGCCAACAACGCCGGCAACAACCAGCAGCAGTTCATCAACGAGGCCGCAGCCTACCTGTCGCGCGAAGTGCCGATCGCGCGCGGCGAAGCAGCGCGCATCCGGGCCGGCGCGGAAGGCTACAAGGCCGCGCACGTCGCCAGCGCGACTGGCGACGCGCAGCGCTTCACGCTGATCGATGCGCAATATCGCGCGGCGCCGGACATCACGCGAAAACGCCTGTACCTGGAAACGATGCAGAGCGTGCTTTCGACGACGCTGAAAGTCGTCGACCAGAGCGGAGGCAGAAACATGCTGTATCTGCCGCTCGACAAGCTGAAGACCGAGGCGAGTGAAGCCGCGTCGAACGCAGCGGCCGCAGCCGCTGCAGCGGGCGAGGCCGAGCAACGAGCGCCGGCACGGCCCAATCGCGGAGGTGGCCAATGAAACTGCTACCGCCAATCATTGCTTTGATCGTTGTCGTATTGCTGGCGAATTCCGCGTTCATCGTGAAAGAAGGCCAGAGCGCGTTGCTGTTGCAGTTCGGCCGCATCGAAGGCGCCGACGCCAAGGACACGTCCGACTACAAGCCGGGCCTGCATTTCAAGATGCCGATCGTGCAGCAGGTCGTGCGCTATGACCGGCGCATCCTCAACCTCGATGCGCAGCCCGAGCGCTACTTCACGTCCGAGAAGAAAGCGGTCAATGTGGATTTCTACGTAAAGTGGAAGATCGAGAACGGCGCCGCTTATTACCGTTCGTTCGGCGCCGATGAATTCCAGTTGCTGGCCAACCAGCGGCTCGGTTCGATCATCAAGAATTCGCTGCGGTTCGAATTCAACTCGCGGCCGTTGAACGAACTGATCGCCAGCGCCCGTTCCGACATTACCGAGAAAGTGATCGAGCAGGGCAACAAGGGCACCGAGGAAACACTCGGCATCAAGATCGTCGACGTGCGCATCAAGCGCATCGAGTTTCCCGACGAGGTCGTCAATTCGGTCTACGATCGCATGCGCGCCGAGCGTACGCGCCTGGCCAACGAGCAGCGTTCGAACGGCCGCGAAGCGGCGGCCAAGATCACCGCCGATGCCGACCGCCAGGTTCAGGTGATCAAGGCTGAAGCCGAGCGCGATGCGCAGCAGGCGCGCGGCGAGGGCGACGCCAAGGCCGCCGAGATCTACGCCGCGGCCTACTCGAAGGACCCGGATTTCTACGCGTTCTACCGAAGCCTGGCCGCCTACCGCGAGACGTTCAAGAGCGGCGACGTCATGGTGCTCGATCCGAAGTCCGAGTTCCTGCGCTATTTCGGCGAGCCGGAAGCGAAGGGGAAGTAACAGCGCTCCGCGCACTGCGAAAGACCGCAGGCGGCGCTCTTTAGCCTCCCCTTCAAGGGGAGGGTTGGGTGGGGATGGTGTTGGAAGGTTGGGGACGGCACGTAAATGCACGAACTTCTGGCCGCACTGTGCCTTGTCCTCGTGATCGAAGGCCTGTTCCTGTTCGCCGCCCCGGGTACCTGGCAGCGCATCGTCGAGCAGATGCGCGATCTCGAACCGCGCCAATTGCGTATCATCGGCGGCGTGATGGTCGGAGTTGGCGTGCTGGCTCTGAAGTTGGTGACCTGGTGAAGATGCCTCCATCAGCGACGGCGACACATTGATTTTGAGCGAGAACGACATGGGCAAGTCAGTAGTAATCCTCGGCGCGCAATGGGGCGACGAAGGCAAGGGCAAGATTGTCGACCTGCTGACCGAGCGCGTCGGCGCGGTCGCGCGTTTCCAGGGCGGCCACAACGCCGGGCACACGCTCGTCATCGGCGGCAAGAAGACGGTGCTGCACCTGATTCCGTCCGGCATCCTGCGTGAAGGGGTGCTGTGCCTGATCGGCAACGGCGTCGTGCTGTCGCCGGCGGCTCTGCAGCACGAAATTGGCGAACTCGAGGCGACCGGTGTCGAAGTGCGCTCGCGCCTGAAGATCAGCCCGGCGACGCCGCTGATCATGCCGTACCACATCGCGCTCGACCAGGCGCGCGAGAGGGCGTCCGGCGAGAAGGCGATCGGCACGACCGGCCGCGGTATCGGCCCGGCCTATGAAGACAAGGTTGCACGCCGCGGCGTGCGCGTCGCCGACCTGATGTATCCGAACGAGTTGCCGGACAAGTTGCGCGACGTCGTCGATTACCACAACTTCGTGCTCAAGGGCTGGCTCAAGGCCGATACCGTCGATTATCAGAAGGTACTGGACGAGGCGCTCGCGTTCGGCGATTACGTCAAGCCGATGATCGATGATGTCGCGGCGACGCTGCATCAATTGCGCCGCAACGGCGACAACATCCTGTTCGAAGGCGCGCAAGGCTCGCTGCTCGACATCGACCACGGCACATATCCGTACGTGACGTCGTCGAACACCACGGTCGGCGGCGCCTATGCCGGCACTGGTGTCGGTGCGGCCGACATCGACTACGTGCTCGGCATCTGCAAGGCCTACGCCACGCGCGTCGGCGGCGGGCCGTTCCCGACCGAACTCGACGATGCGACCGGTGAAGCGCTGCGCAAGAAGGGCAACGAATACGGGGCGACGACCGGCCGCCCACGCCGCTGCGGCTGGATCGATCTCGTCGCGCTCAAGCGCGCGGTCCTGATCAACGGCATCAACGGCCTGGCCATCACCAAGCTCGACGTGCTCGACGGCCTGCCGACGATCCGCGTCTGCATCGCCTACGAATACCGCGGCAAGCGCCGCGAACTGGCTCCGCTCGACGCGGCCGGCTGGGACGAGTGCAAGCCGGTGTACCTCGACTTCCCGGGTTGGGAGGAATCGACCTGCGGGATTCGTGAGTTCAACAAGCTGCCGCCCGCCGCGCGCGCCTACCTGCGATCGGTCGAGGAACTGGCCGAGACGCATATCGCCCTGGTCGCGACCGGCGCCGACCGCGACGACACGATCAGCCTGCGGGATCCGTTCGCCTAGCGCAGATTTGCGCGCAAATGGCCGCCAAGCCGTCCGGACGTCTAGCCGTCCGGCTGGCCGCCAGCCGCGAAAATATGCCGATTTCGCCGGCACTTGAAAAAAATTGTTGACACGGCATGAACGATTCGTTAGGGTCGGTGCCATGTCGCACTGCAACACCGCCACTATCACGCAGCAGATGAGCCGGGTCAGCCTGGTCTCTCGGCTCGTAGGCGCGCGTTTCAACGCGATTCTCGTCCTTGTACTCGTACTTCT
>Ga0157376_10001159_pt1 | contig 17345 bp, 16 predicted proteins | sample M45metaG_FD_121801 | JGI IMG/M metagenome (GOLD analysis project Ga0157376, IMG submission 121801) | Miscanthus rhizosphere microbial communities from Kellogg Biological Station, Michigan, USA - M4-5 metaG | ecosystem: Host-associated > Plants > Roots > Rhizosphere > Soil | place: USA: Michigan... | reverse complement strand
TCATTCTTATTGGTGCTTATTTCTTTTTTGCAGAGAGAAATAGTATTATAGGCATGGACTTTACAGGCGGTTACGCGCTGAATTTAGAACTAGAGCCTGACACAGAAGGTCAATATCGTCAAAAAGTAGAAAAAGCTCTTATTGCCAAGGGAGCCACTTCTCAAGAATTTCAAATTAGAGAATTGACACCTGCTAACCATATTCGTCTCTTTTTAAGTAAAAATTTAACACAAAAAAATCGTCCATTTTATGCATTGCCTTTAGAATTTGAAGAAAAAGAGGAAAGATATGGCCTTCAAACTAATCCTAAAATTGTTTGGGTACTTGATGCTTTAAAATCAAACCAGATCTCTTTGACACCTCAATCATTACAACATTTAGATGCTAATTGGGTAGAAGTGAGTGGACAGATGTCTCACACTATGCGTAATAGCGCCATCATAGGATTGCTGCTAGCACTCGTATGCATAATGATCTATATTACCTTTAGATTTGAGTTTAAGTATGCTATAAGCGCCACTTTTTGTTTAGCCCATGATCTCATTTTTACCCTTATGACCATGGCTATTTTGCATGCTTTTGGCGTTCCTGTTCAAATCGATCTTATTACTATTACAGCACTAATGACGATTATTGGTTATTCTCTCAATGATACTATCATCGTATTTGATAGAATTCGGGAAGACCTACATATCATGAGAAAAGCACCCTTTAAGGAAATTATTAATCACGCTCTAAATATTACTTTAAGCCGCACTTTAATGACTTCAGGAACGACACTCCTGGTTCTCATTCCTTTGGTGGCCCTTGGAGGAAGTACTATCTTTGGATTTGCTCTTGTTATGATGATTGGAGTGATTTTTGGAACACTCTCATCGCTCTTTATAGCAGCTCCTTTAATGCAGTATTTCCATAAGCGTGAACAAGTAAAAGAAACAAAACTAGAACCTCTTTCATAACTCAAGATCTTTTTTCTTGCTGTTTAAAAATGGTGACGCCTAATCTAATAAAAAAAACTGAAACTTGATTTTGCTTATTTTTTACCATTTTACTGAGAAAAAACATCGATGCTATTGCCAAGTAGTCATGATACTTTATGGATCTATCCCAATAATGATCTTGAATGGATAAAGACCATTATTAAGGAATTTAATATTCATCCTGTAACGGCTCAAATTTTAGCCTCTAGAGGTTTTAATGAACTTGAGTCCATTCATGAATTCCTCTATGCAAAATTACCCCATTTATTTGATCCCTATCTTTTTCAAGATATGGACAAAGCAGTAACCCATATTTTAACCACACTGAAGAACAATCAGAATATATTAATTTATGGAGATAATGATGTGGATGGCATCACAGCTACTGCACTTCTCACAGAATTTTTTCAACTCATTGGGGGCCATGTCTTTTACTACATACCCAATCGCAATTCGCTCAAACAAAGTCTTATGTTAGATGCGTTAGAATACGCACTTCAGAATCAATGCAAGCTATTAATTACAGTAGATTGCGGAATTACCGCAGCAGAAGAGATCGAAGAAGCTGTTAAACAAGGTGTAGATGTTATCATTACAGATCATCATGAACCTACAGCCAAACTGCCACACTGTATTGCTACACTCAATCCTAAATTACAAGGCAGCACTTATCCCAATAGAGACATCACAGGCGTAGGCGTAGCCTTTAAATTAGCCCATGCTATTACAAATGAACTTATTACTAATGAAGTTATTAGTCCCTCTAAAATAGATCTGAAACGTTACTTAGACTTGGTCGCTCTGGGCACTATTGCTGATATGGGGGCTCTTCTAGGAGAAAATAGAATTTTAGTTCGCTATGGGTTAAAGCAATTACGAAAAACAAAACGTATTGGACTCTCAAAATTATTTACTGTTTGCGATTTAAAATTAGGAGAGATTACTCCTATGGACATCGCTTCTAAAGTAGCCCCTCGTCTAAATAGTTTAGGAAGAATTGCAGATCCTAGAAAAGGCGTAGAGCTGCTGCTTATTCGCGACCCAGTAGCTGCTGAATCCTTAGCTATGGAATTAGATTTAAATAATATAGAAAGACAAAAAAGAGAACGTAAAGATTCTGAGGAAATTGAACAATACATTATTAAACATCCCGAAATTTTTCAACACAAAGCCATTGTCTTATACTCAGAAGGATGGCATCCAGGAATTATCCCTATTATTACTGCACGTATTTCAAAACAGTACAACCGCCCTACAATTATTATTGCGATCGATCATCAAGTAGGCAAAGGTTCGATTAGAACTATTCCTGAATTTCCTCTTTTAAACGTCTTAAGAGAAAATGCCCATTTTCTATTAGATTTTGGAGGTCATAATTTTGCTGCAGGGCTAACTATTAAAGAAGAAAATATCGAACCCTTTAAAGAACGATTTATTCAAGCCGCTAATCAACATTTAAAGCATCAAGATCTACTATCCAAATTACATCTAGATGCTAAAGTGAATTTCAATGACCTCACTTTTGATTTTATGGAATCTTTTCATTTATTAGAGCCTTTTGGCAATGAAAATTCTTCCCCCATCCTCTATTGCAATGTCAAACAGGTATGGCCTCCCAAAATAGTAGGTAAAACTCACCTTAAATTATATTTAGAACAAAATGGACGCTTGTTGGAAGGCATTGCTTTTGGTATGGCAAAACGACGACCTCAAATCGCTAAAAAAAATCTCTCCCTGGAAATTGCTTTCATGCCGCATGTGAATACATTTTTAAACAAAGCAAGTATTCAACTGCAAATCCGAGATTTTAAAGTAATAGATAATTAAACTTTCAGCCCGTTTTCAATCAAACGGGCTGAAAGGTTATGCGCATTTACGACATTCAGAACAGCACTTATTACATACTTCGCAACATTTTTTACAAACGTCGGCTACTTTCTTACACTCTTCTGTATTATGTTTGGAACATTCTTGTGCGCACTTATCGCAAACTGAACAACATACTTTCATCATTTGTTCCAAATGGCAAGAACCTCTACCTGCAAAGTGAATACACGCTTCACAAATAGTAGCACAATCTGCCCACATTTTGGCACAATCTCGCTCCTCTTTGGTCACTGTCTCTGTTTTCGTACAAATCTTGCTACAACCACATTTACAAGCACTTATACAATCTGCACAGGCTTTAATCAATTCATCACAATTTTTCATATAACCTCTCCTTTATTAAGCACAACCCTAGATTTAAGTTAATACTAAAATAATAAATAGTCAATAAATTAAATGAATTATTTCGCAACTCGTTAAAAAACAACTAATTCAATACCTTTTTATATTTGTTTTGATAATAAAAAAATAATAAAACAGGACTAATAGTAATTACATTCCCTACAATAATCATAAATACGTAGCGAAATGAATTCCCTATATCAATATTAGAAGGAGGAAAAAAACTCATCACAATGGTCAGTAAACAACCAATAAAACCCAATAAACAAGTAACCCACATACCTATTTGCTGACCTGGAATTTTAAAACGATGCGAACGATTCGTGTGTGTGTAATGTAAACGCAAAGCTGCAAAAAACATTAATAGATACATAATCATATAAAGCTCAGTACTTAACGCTGTTAAAAACCAATAGAAAGCATTCACACTCGGTACCAATAAAAAAATCAGACAAAATAAGCTTACTAGAACAGCTTGCGCTATCATGATATTCGCTGGAATATCATGACGATTTTTACGTTTAAAAAACGCAGGTAAAAACCCAAATTCAGCCGCATGTAATAATCCTTTAGCTGGTGAAGTAAGCCAATTTGTAATACCTCCTACAGTACCAATGACAATTAAAATAGCCAGTACTGGTGTCAATTTAGTAAGACCAAATACAGCAAAAAAATTACTAAAGACTTGCATTACACCCGCTACCAAATTAATCTCCTTTTCAGGTAAAATAAAGGCAATGACTAGCGACCCGAAGATCATTGTAAATAAAATAAAAAGACAGGCTATAAAAACAGCTTTTGGAAAATTTTTTCTAGGTTCTTTAATATCACTTACATGAACCCCTGCCAATTCGATACCTAAAAAAGAGGCCATAATTCCAATTAAAGCTACCCAATTAGTAGAGTTAGCCAAAGAGGGAAAGAGGGTACCTGCATTCACTTCAATTTGTCTAGGCTCGCCTATAGCCAACCAGTAACAACCAAGAGCTATCAAAAATAACATAGGAAAAATGGTTCCGACAATAGCACAAATGGTGTTCACTTTTGCCCCTACATGGATACCTCGCAAATTAATAAGCGTGATAAACCAAAAAACTCCCAAAATAATAGAGATGAGATAGAACTTATTATGAACTAGATCGGGGTCAACTAAGTAAGCTGCTGTACCTGCAATAAAAGAGAGAATGGTGGGATACCAGACCATGGTATTAATCCACTGTAGCCAAATAGCTAACATAGCCAATTTTTTGCCGAAGGCATTATTTACCCAGTAATATATTCCTCCTTTTTCTGGAAAAAGAGAGGAGAGTTCTGCAGCCACTAAGGCAGTAGGAATTAAAAAAACAATTGCAGAAAAGATAAAAAAGAAAATCAGAGCAGAGCCAAATAAAGCAGCCGAGGGAAAGTTTCGAATACTATCCATCGCAGCTACGATAAGTAAAATGAGAGAAAAAAGAGATATTTTTTTAGTTGTCATAAATTTTTCACCTAATAAACGTAATTAACAGCTATAACGGCACTTTGAAACCGATTAGAATTTCTACCCATTATAGTAAACCATATACCCCCAATTATTCCTAAATGAGTATTAAAATTATACTCAATAGCTGGAGAGAGGCTAATTTGTTCTGAAGAAGGGTATCCCACCTTTGATAAAGTTCCTTTAGTACAGCTCTCTTTACGAGAAAAACGATCTTTGTCTAAATGTTGATAAATCGTATCCACGGCAATAGCCCAATAGCGTGTAAAGGAATATTCAAAGCTGAAACCCGCTCCAAAGTTATTGCCTGGCTTTACCGTGCCCTCTGTACCAAATCCCCCTCCATAAGCATTAAATCCCTCTACTTTCACCTTACTAAAAAGGGTATAAGTAAAGTTAACATTCAGACTCAAAAACTTCTCTTTTTCTATATGAACCAATTTATAAAAAATCAAACTAAGTCCGGTGCCCCAAGAACCATTACCAAACCAATCTGTCTTTTGTTTATCTGGATTTAATCGATTATACTTACCTAAAGGCAAAAGCTCATTAATAGTTAACTGAACTCCAGGTCTCCATAAATAGGCATTATCTGGATATAGCTGAAATCCTAAAAAGGTAGCCACATCTGCAAGACCAAAATCGCTCTGACCTGAGGTATGATTAAAAGCCACCGGAATATAAACCTCAAAATCCATCCATTCTGTTAATCCTGCATTAGCGTAAAGTTGAGCAGTGGCACTATAGAAATTAGGCGTTTTATGCGCCCTCCAATGTTGATCATAAGCTCCATTAGTGACTGTGTAAAAAAGATAGGGTTCAATATCATAATGTCCTACCGGTAAAACAGTCCCTGTAGGAGCCAATAAGGACCCTGTAAAATAAGATTGCCATTCAGTATAATTAGCAGGTCTAGGCGCTAGCACACTCGGCTCGGCTGCATAAAGGCAAAATGGCAATAGTAATATGCAAATAGATATGATTCTAAAAAAAATAATCAACAGCTATTAACCCAGTTGTAAATTGGGCACTGTTGCGCCCAAAAGCAGTAAACCAAACACCACCAATAATGCCAAGTCTTTTACTAAAATTATATTCTAAAGCAGGAGCAAAACTGATTTGTTCCGTAGAGTGCAAATACAATGGGGCCACCTCGCCTAATGCATCTCTACCAGGACACCCTGAAAAATGACTTTTGTTCTGATGAGAATAGACATTATCTAAAGAGAATGCCCAATTTAGATTAAAAGTATACTCAAAGCTCAATAAAGCGATAAATATATTCCCAGGCCGAACGACTCCTTTTGTGCCCTTGCCTCCTCCATATACATTTAGACCTTTAACATGAGTGGAAGTAAAAAAGGTATTACGAAGAGTAAGATAGGCGCTGAGAAAATGAAACTCTTTCAAATGATATTCTTTTCTAAAAATCACTCCCAGTCGGGTACCATAACTGCCATTCCCACTAAGGTCAGTCAGTTTTTTTTTAGGATTTAAGTTTTGATATTTACCGATAGGAAAATCTTCTACAAGAGTTGCCTTAATATGAGGGAGCCAACTCCCTTTTTCGGGCTCATATAAACGAAAGCCCAAACCTGCTGTAGAATCAGCTAGATACCCATCTGATTGCCCTTGTGAAAAGTTATAACCAAAACGAGGAGTAATTTGAAAATCCATCCAATGCGTAACGCCCACTTGTGTGAAAAGAAGCGACTCTACTCTATAAAAATTAGAAGTATCATGCCTTTTCCAATTGGCATCATATAGCCCGGTGAAAACAGTTATACCTAAATAAGGCTCTATAGCCACACCTCCTTTTGGAACCATACTTCCCGTTGGAGACAACAAAGGACCCGTTAACCAGGGCAGAGACTTATCTGTATATTCGATAGCACATAGCCATCTTGATGAGAGCAAGCAAAGAAAGCTTACTTGAACAAATAACCACCACTTCAATTGAAACCTTGTTGTTAAGAGAATAACAAACTACCACAAAATTATTTTATCCGACAAAGAATTTATCTACTAAAGATTCAAGGATTTTACCTTCAGGAGTTAACCCATATTTTTCATCAAAACCAGCAAATTGTAATTGCTCTCCACATAAGTCTCTAATTTCATCCGCTTCATCTCTTGATTATAAATTCTCATAGTTTATCTATGCGAGCATGGAGATTACTATGAGGTCTTGACTGTTCAGGTTGTCAAATTTCGATTTATTTATCCAGAAATTGTTGAGGCGCGCGCACTGGGTCCTATCTTCCATCAAGCTAAACTAAGTCGCGATCAGGTTCTATATCAGATAAATTAATTTCTTCTTGAGTCAGATCAAAAAAAGCGGTTCTAAATGCTTTTAGAACCTCTTTTGCCGAGTCCATAATTTGAGCCCATTCAGGAGTATCTATAAATTCTTCTGGCAGGTCATTGTTATCGGCAAATATTCTAAATTCATCGCGCAATTTTTTTAGAATTCGATATTGAATTTGTGAAAGTCCGTAATTTTGATAGTTTTCTAAGATAGGTTCGCCATCTCCGAAAAAAGCGTTCACTGCTTCATCAAAATCATGACATTCAGGACCAGCTCCTTCTATCCATATCCTGTTTTGATATTCTTTGTTAGAAATGCGATAAATGTTTTGCAAAAATTCTTCTAATATCTGTTTTTTATCTTCGTCTGAAAATCGCATAATCAATTCTTAAGGTATATAAATTCATCGAGCGGGATATGAGCTCCTTCAGATGAATCTTTCACAAGATAATGAAATCTTCGAATTTAAGCACATTATTCTTCAATACAGCGCTTATATATTCATACTTAAAAGATTTTATTAACTATTTTTTACAACTAAATGCTTTTAACACATCTTTTGCCAAATCGATAATTTGGGCCCATTCAGGAGTATCTATAAATTCTTCTGGCAGGTCATTGTTATCGGCAAATATTCTAAATTCATCGCGCAATTTTTTTAATGGTTTGTATTGAGTTTCTGTAATTCCAAAATCTTTGTAATTTTCCAAAATAGAATCGCCTTCTCCAAAAAAGATACAGACAGCCTCATCAAAGTCCGCTTCTTCTCCTTTTATCCATGCTCTTATTTGATATTCTTTATTAGAAATATGATCTATCATTCTAATAAATGTTTCCATAATTTGTTTTCTGTCTATGCTATCCATATATAATTAATTATTTCTGTAAATAAATTCTTCAAGAGGTATATGAACCTCTGTCTTCTCTAGGTCTATAAGTTTTCCATATTTATCAAAAGCTTTTCCACTCTTTTGTTGAATTACATATGGTTGTTGCTGGCTTGGATTTGGACTATGAGGTTTCCCTGGCATAACCCTGACTCGAATATGACTATTTGTTGGATGGACATATTCCATACCTGCTCCTTTATCTGCAACCATCACTAGAAAATTTTCTGGAATTCCTTTTGGTCTTTCAAATGTGGGAATACCCGTCTCATGAATAAGTTCTCTAACCTTGAATTCCGGCATAGGTTTTTTTGCATATGGCTTTAAAGCGTCTTGAGCTTTTTTATACAGTGCAACTGATTCTTGCATTAAAAGGCTTAGATGATCATAGCGTTTAGTAAGGGTGGTTTCTAGCACTCCCGCTTGTTTTAATTGCCCTGCTTCACCTGCAGTCAACCCAACTCTTCTGCAAGAAATGCTGTTCTTTAACTCGCTTCAACCACTTCTGCAATCTTTGCGCCATTTCCAAGTTCTGCAGCTGACTCAAGTAGAAAGGTCTGTTCAGCTGTTTTCAGCCCTTTGTAAACTTTATCTAACCCTTGAGCTCCTCTTAGTCCTTTGTTTGTAACCTTGAATAAAAATATCAGCTCCATACTTGCCACATCGAGAGATAAGCTGTCTTCTGAGTTATCTGGAAGAGTTCGCTCTTTTGCTATAAAGACAAGAAAATGCTTTCTTTTTATCGATCCTCTTTTATTAATTTTATCGATCTTTGATTAAAACCGTCTAAATTTTTCTCATCATACAAGCGGATAGTAATTTCTTTTTTATTATAGCATTGTATCTCAGCTGGCCATTGGATCACTTTTCAATGTCGTTGGTGGGTCACTTTCTGATGTCGCTTGACATCTTAACCTCAATCTTTTCAAAATTCTGCGTAGGTAAATAAGCTTGCGTAAGCAGCAACGTCTAGTTAGATAGGGTTCTAAATGCTTTTAACACATCTTTTGATAAATCGATAATTTGGGCCCATTCAGGAGTGTCTATAAATTCTTCTGGTAAATCATTTTCATAATAAAATGCTTTAAATTGTTCTCGAAATTTTTTCAATAGCTGACATTGATCTTCCGTAAGCCCAAAGTCTTTGTATTTTTCAATAATTCCATCACATTCTTGAGAAAAATGACAGACGGTTTCATCAAAGTCATCAACTTCAGGACCCTCTCCCTTAATCCAAACTCTTCTTTGGTAATTTTTATCAGAAATTCCATCGATAGTTTCTAAAAAGCTTTTTAATATTTGTTTCTTCTCTTCATTTGTTAGCATATATCAATCTCTATAAATAAACTCTTCCAGAGGTATATGGGCTTTTGGCTCTTTTTTATTAAGCATATTTCCGTGTTTATCAAGCGCCTGTCCATGTTTCATTTGAATTACATAAGGTTGTTGCTGATATGGATTTGGGCTATGAGGCTTTCCTGGCATAATTCTTACAGAAAGATGTGTATTTGTTGGATGGACATATTCCATACCTGCTCCTTTATCTGCAACCATCACTAAGAAATCTTTCGGAATGCCCTTTGGTCTTTCAAATGTGGGAATACCCGTCTCATGAATAAGTTCTCTCACTTTCATTTCCGGCATAGGTTTTTTTGCATATGGCTTTAAAGCGTCTTGAGCTTTTTTATACAATGCAACTGATTCTTGCATTGACAGACTTAAGTGATCATAGCGTTTAGCAAGAGTGGGTTCCAGCATTCCCGCTTGCTTTAATTGTCCTGCTTCACGTGCAGTCAATCCCAACTCTTCTCCAAGAAATGCTGTTTTTTGACTCGCTTCAACCACTTCTGCAATCTTTGCGCCATTTCCAATTCCTGCTGCTGTTTCAAGAAGAAGCGTCTCTTGAGCGATCTGGAGATTTTTGGAGACAGCAGCTAGCTTTCGTGCACTTTTTGCACTCTTACTTGCGACTTTGGCTAGAGCTCCTGGAAGAACAATATCGGCTCCATGTTTTCCTATAGCATAGCCAGCTAATTCTTCACGCTCTCCTAATGGGAGAACGTCCCATTGAGTCACAAGGTGGTGTACTTCTGGAGATAGAGCTTCAGCTATTACTCCCCATTCGTCCTGGCGAACTAGATCCACTAAGAGCGAAACAGAGTCGATAACTTGTCTCGATGTCTGAAAGGGATGCTTGACAAAATCGACCATAAATAGGAGAAGGCCTTCTCCGGATTCGTAAATTCCTTTAGATAATCCTTTTGCAAAGCCTAAGCTCGAGTCAGTAAGAGGTAAAGAGCTTGGTTGAGCCTGAATTTTGGAAGTAAACTGCCTGTAATCTGCTAAAGAATGATCATACTCTCCTAACCCAAAATGGGCCATTCCTCTTTTAAGATAAGCAATAGGATGAGATGGATTGGTTTTAATGACTTTTTCGAAGTCTTGTAGTGCCTGATTGTAATATCCTTGTGATAAAGCCTTTTCTCCTAGCATTTGATAAGGAAGGGTATTAAAATCGATTTCTTGGTTGCGCTTGGGAAAGAGATAGCTATAGTCAGTCGAGAATTGTCGATCAATTTGTCTATGCCCAATGTCTTGGGCAAGTCTTGGGTGAAAGGGTAGCTGTCTCTGCAGGTCATCGTAAATATCAGAAGCCTTGACAGATCCTAAAATTCTTCCTCTCTCTTGCCAAGAGAGCTCTTGTTGCTCAGCTGGGTTTGTGGGAGGAAAGAAGTCATACTCTACCATATTCTTCTTAAAAGAAGAGATCTCGTTATCAATCATCGCTTTCAGAATAGGTGCTTCAGTTGCCTCTATTTGAGGGAGGACTGAATTTTCTTGCTGATCCTTTTTATCTGACTGAGAGTCAGGAGCAGCGGCAGCACCAGCTGCTCCCGCAGCTGCTCCTGCGACTGCCGAGGCTGCTGTAATCGCGAGAGCCACTGCGGCAGCGGCGGTAACCACAACGACTCCGATAATCAGCGCCTTTTTATGCTTCTTTACAAATTTCTTAACATGGTTCCATCTTTTTTTGAGCCAGCTCTTACAAAGGACGACTTCTCCATCCCCATATAGAACTGCGGGAACAATCATGTACTGAAATTCATTCATAAAAGAGAGCGAATCTTCATAGATATCCTCTCCGTTGAGCAGATCTTCGATATCCTCATCGAGAGATAAGCTCTCTTCTGAGTTATCTGAAAGAGTTCCCTCTTTTGCTAAAAAGGCAACAAAATGCTTTACCTTCTCAAGTTCTTGAAGGGTGCATTTGTTTTCCAGGTCGCCAAATTCAATTGCATCGAGTAAATGGAGCATGTCGTCATAAGAGAAGAGGTAATTTTTTTCTGTTTTTTGCTCTTCATAGTTGACCTTATGCGCTTGAAAGGTAGGTTGAGGATAGACGAGCATGGTGGGAGTTGTAGCGAGAAGCACTAAGGAGGTAAAGATTTTAAGCTTGCGCATGCGGTTCACCGTTTGAGTTGTAACTTCAATCAAATGAGCTTACAGTTCAAAAAGTCTGTTGTCAATAAAAGATAGTGCACATGCTTTCTTGGTGAAATTTTTTTTCTATTCGTAAAAAAGCAAGCGTATCGATTACAATCTCACCTACATCAAGCTTAAAAAGGATTATATTTATGAAAAAATGGCTCGTTTGCTTAACTCTTCCCTTATTAACAACCTACCTTAGTGCCGATTCTTCCAATTGCTCTGAGTGCCAATGCACTATGGAGTCTACTTGTGACTGCATGTCTATGCCGGAATGTATTAATCAAGAAGGTACTTGTACTCCAGAGGCGCATTGCGGGTGTCATAACTCACCCAGTTGCAATTGTGAGCAGTGCAAAACCTGCACTATTACCTCTGAAGGGTGTTGCGCTCCTAAGGCAGATCAATAAGCTTGACATACCCTTGATCATCGAGATAATGCTGAGGCTCTTCTGGATCGCTTAACTGAATCTTGAATAACCATCCCTCTTTTTCAGGAGAGTGATTAATCAAATTCACCTGATCTTTAAGAGCTTCATTGATAGCAATAATCTCTCCAGATAAAGGAGAGTAGATATCGGCTGCTGCTTTTGTTGATTCTAGAACAACTACTTCGGCACCTTTATCTACTTGTATACCCACTTTAGGTAGCTCAATATAGACTATTTCTCCCAATTCTTGTTGGGCATAACCTGTAATCCCAATAGTGGCTAATCCGTCTTCTATATGCATCCATTCATGGGAAGGTGTAAATTTTTTCATGATTTTATCTCTATGCTAGCCCAATAACTAGGGTGTTGAACAATATTATAAAAGTGAGAAGAGAGAGCAAAGTGCTGAGGCTCTCCTCTAAAACGATTGAGTTTATAAGTAAAACCTAATCGATGAAAGGATAGAGGATCATATCCATGTAAACAAGAAACGGGTAAGTAAATGTTCAAAGAATAACTAGATGATGCAAAATCTGTCTTCACTTCTATCTCTGCTGGGTCGCATAAAGAATGCACATCCTCTGTTCTAAAACGAGTGATCTCTCTAGCCATCACTCCTTCCACTTCTACTGGTAAAATAACAAAGTGATGACAAAATCGTGTCATAAAACCAGCTGTTTTTAAATCACGAGTATCGAAAAACAGTTCTAAAGAATCTCCTTTTTCATAGGCGGGATAGAAAGACTCTTCAAAAGGCTTATGGACTTTGGCTTTAATTATAATAGCCTCTTTTTGCAATAAAAGAGCTATTTCACCAAATGGAGTTTCTCCAAGTAAGAATGAAGTATCTGGCAATAAAAATTCTTTTCCTAGTCGCCCTTCCAACTCGAGATTAAAAAAGTTAACAGGCTGTAGAGGCTCTAAATCTGCCAAAAAAGTCTTATTCATGTGTATCACTAATCAAATAAGAAAGGTCTATAGCATTTTTTTTAGCTATCAGATTCAGTATTTGCTGCATCAAATCCTTACAAGCTTCTTTAGCCAATAACTTTTGCTCTTTTTCTACTTGTTCTACGAGATCCTTTTCCTCTATTCTACGACCGATCAGCTGACAAAAATTGATATCTCCATGAAGACCCGCATCTATATCAGAAAATTGATCAAGATCCATATCAAAGACCTCTGGATTGACGCTACGGCCTACTTCCTTTTGGATTTTAATCAATTTCCATTGAGAGGCTAAATCGACATTCCCCTCTTGATGAAACCAATCGCTACTCAAAGGATTCGTTTCAAGAGATGATTTAATCTTCGACATAAAGGGGTAGAAGCGATAGTGCGCATAAAAATCCAATCCCTCTTCACTCTTTTTCAATAGATTATATTTGTCATCTATCACTCTTAACAAATCACTATAGAGTTTAGCACCTACTAAATCTTGCACTTCATTTAAAGGACGCCAACTGCCATCTGCCTGCTGAAAACGACTCGCCTCTTTTTTCCTTATATCAGGATAAGCCACTGCAAGACGTTTTTGCAAAAGACGGTCGAGAAGCCCTTCGTCATTAGCCTCTTTAAAAGTAAGAACCTCTCTTTGAAAGGGTTTTTCTAATACCCAAATACGGTAATAATTTTCTCTATCTTGAGAGAGAGAATGTAGAGCTGAATAGGGTTCTGGATCTTCACTTTTCAAAGGAGCATCTTGTAAGCAAGCGTGAAAAATAGCCGGATCTTCTATTCCCTCTAAAGGAAAACTCTCCTCTTCAAGACGGATACCTACCTTCATTTTCGTCGGTTTATTATTTTGAAATGCATTTTCTAACCACTCTGGATGAGCATCTACTATCTGACCTTGAACAAAGGTATCTATTTTTAATCTAATAGCAGGATCAATCTCTTCTAATAAATGAAAGCGCTCTTCGCGCTTATCTAAATGGGTTCGCGCTAAAATAGGAAATTCTTTCTTCAATATATTCCAGTTAGCCTCTTCTAATTCCCAATCCCAAGTAGCTTTTAAACTAACCTCTTGTAATAAATCTCTCTTTTTCACATGTATCAATTCTAAGTCATAAACTCTTTGAACCAGTTCTGGGCAAATCTTTTCAATTTCTTCTATCGATAAAAATTGGGTAGGGATATCTCCCTTATTTGATTTAGGAGCCACTGATTCAAGGTAGACTTGTAGCTTCAGCATCGAACGAAAATCTTTTAAACGGCACTCAGGAGGCAGCTGAAAAAGATTAAGAGAGGCTTTTTCACAAGCAAAAGAATTAAATTCTTTATGTACCAGCGGATCCAAAAAAAGACTCCCTCCCACTTCATCAAATAGCCGTTTAAATAAAAGCACTTTACGCCATAGGTCGATGCCTTGATTTTGATCTAACCCTGCAGACTGAAAAACACGTGCAAGATGCTGCTCGAGCTCTAAAGAGCTAATTTTTTCTTTGTCCCCATAAGTTTTTAATGTTTCACAGCTATTATGAAGTAAATGAGATAGAGCTTCCTTCTTATTCACTCGATATCCTTTTTGCTCCGCATAGGCTGCCACATTAAGAATCACTTCGCTGACCATATAACAAAACTGAGTGCCAAACCAATCTTCTAGTGATTTAAAATGAAATAAAGAAAGATCTTCACGTATAAGGTTTTGATCAAGTGTAACCCAGGATAATTGCTGCTGCTGGTAAAACAAAACTCTTTTTAACATCTCTGGAGAAAACTCAGCCTGCGCTCCATAGAGCTTTATTAATAGCTTTAAGGTCTCTGGGCTCGATTCCGCTTTAGCTTGTATTTGAGACAATACCTGCATGATTTCTGGGGAAAAATGAGCCCAAACACCCGTGGCGCTTACAAAAGGAGCTTGGGGATGAGTATAAGGCTTATATCCTTTGACCTTTTTTAATCGCTCTTCTAAATCTCCCTTAAAATTAGCAAAATATCTTTCTGCTAAAATATCTCCCAATCCAGTGGCGAATAGATCTTTTTCCAAAAAACCAGCGCTGAGTCCTGAGATACTGTCTAATAAATAAGCCAATCCCTTTACATCTCTTTCAGAGATCCATGTACCATCTAGTGATTTTACTAAATGGCGATTAGGAGCTTCCTTTAAGGAAGAGCCCATACTATTTTGCGTGCCAAAAAATGCAAAAGAAATAATCGTAATAATGGCAGTAAATAGAAAAACAATTTTTTGATATTTTCTAAAAAAAGTCAGCATAAAACTCTCAAAAATAAAGATTTAAATATTAGCTTAAAAAGAAATAGTGGTCTAATAAGATTTTGCAAAAATCACTCTCTTTAAGCTTTTTTGGCCACTAATAACACATCGACCCTCTTCCATGGGAGAGTCCAAGGGTATACAACGAATAGTCACATTAAGATCGCGTTTCACTATCTCCTCTACTTCAGGATCACCACTCCAATGTGAAAAGGCAAAGCCTCCAGAAATTTCACCCTCATTTCCCGAGAAAAATTTATAAAACTCTTCTTTAGTATCAATTTTTTTAATGTGTTGATCGCGATAAGCTAAAGCTTTCGCATAAAGATTATTTTGGATCTCTTCTAGCTGGGCTATCAGGCTATCTAAAAGATGTTGACGGGATTGTAGACTCACCTCTTTGTGAGGCTTATCTCTTCGAAAAAGAGTTAATTGGTCATTAGCAATATCTCTAGGTCCTATTTCGACACGAATAGGAACCCCTTTCTTAATCCAGCTCCAACTCTTTTCACCCCCTCGCATATCTCTTTCATCTACCAAAACAGTAATAGGGCTGTTATTATACATGATATGACGCAACTGACCAGCTAAGCTATGACAATAACTCATCACCTCTTCTTTTACCTCTTCTTTGTGTATCACAGGTAAAATAACGAGATGAGCAGAAGCAATACGCGGTGGCATCACCAAACCATCATCATCGCTATGAGTCATCACTAGAGCTCCAATCATGCGAGTGGTCACCCCCCATGAAGTGGTCCAAGCATAGTGCTCTTTCCCATCTACATCACAAAACTTAATTTCAGAAGACTTAGCAAAATTTTGACCTAAAAAATGAGAGGTTCCTAATTGCAGAGCTTTAAAATCTTGCATCATAGCTTCAATAGTATAAGTATCTACAGCCCCTGGAAAGCGCTCGCTTGGGGTTTTTTCTCCTTGAATCACCGGGATCGCCAAATTTTTTTGTGCAAAATCTGCATAAATGGTCAACATGGCCCTTGTTTCTGCTTGAGCCTCTTCAGAAGTAGCATGTACAGTATGTCCCTCTTGCCATAAAAATTCTGTACTGCGTAAAAAAATACGAGTACGCATTTCCCAGCGCACCACATTAGCCCATTGATTAATTAGAATAGGTAAATCGCGGTAGGATTTTACCCATTTAGAATACATAGCACCAATGATCATTTCTGACGTTGGACGCACGATCAGGGGTTCTTCTAAAGGAGAAGCAGGAACTAGACGCCCTTCACTATTTTTTTCTAAACGATGATGAGTAACCACTGCACACTCTTTGGCAAAACCTTCCACATGCGCCGCCTCTTTTTCAAGAAAACTCAATGGAATAAAAAGAGGGAAGTAGGCATTTTGATGCCCTGTTTCTTTGAATTTACGGTCCAGAATGCGTTGCATATTTTCCCAGATATGATACCCCCATGGCCTAATGACCATACAGCCACGTACAGGCGAATTGTCGGCAAGTTCGGCAGCGCGCACTACTTGCTGATACCATTCTGGATAATCTTGGCTTCTCGTAGGTTGTATCGCTTTTTTCATTTCCCCTCTTGTAAAAATTGACATAATAAATAACGAAGCTCTTTTTTTGCATCTACCATCTCTTTTTGAGTCGGATTCCCCTTTAATAGAGGTTGAGTATATTGCTGCATAGAGAAAGCTACCGCAGTTCCCGGTAAAAGCACTTTCTCTAGGTAATGATAATCAGGTATAGATAAGGCAATGGTTCCTTGATGCAAGAATCCCTTTTTAGTTTGTCTTTGAGCCGCTCCTGCTACTTTTCTTCCCCCTAACATAAGGTCATATTTAGTAGGACGAGCCATACAAAATCGCGTTGAACTAGAGTCAGAGGCTGGTAAATCCAATGGAGTCAAGTGTAGAGAAGCGCCAAGAAAATGAGTCACCGCACGTAAAACAGCTTGATTGACAAAGGCATAATTTTCCAAAGTGTTAATTGAAAAAAGAGGAGATAGAGAGGGAATTAATACTGAAAAAGGCATATCCCAATTATGAAAAATAATACCTCCTCCCGTCGGACGCTTACTTAAGTGCAAATGGGACCTTTGAACTCCTTGCATATTTAAATACTCTTCAGGCTTCACAAAATAACCATAAGTCGCAGAATCTAATTCCCAATCATAAAAATGAATGATAGGCTGATCTTGAAGTCCTGCTAATAGCTGTTCATCAAAACGCATAGTAGCTTCAGCATAGAGAGCTTTTGTCGTTAAAATTTCAAAATTAAAATTATTTATTTGCATTTCTTTTAGGTTAATTGCTAAAAAGGCAAAAAAGGTCTATAATAAAGATATGTT
>Ga0157376_10001157_pt1 | contig 17350 bp, 10 predicted proteins | sample M45metaG_FD_121801 | JGI IMG/M metagenome (GOLD analysis project Ga0157376, IMG submission 121801) | Miscanthus rhizosphere microbial communities from Kellogg Biological Station, Michigan, USA - M4-5 metaG | ecosystem: Host-associated > Plants > Roots > Rhizosphere > Soil | place: USA: Michigan... | reverse complement strand
CTTGTATGTCCATCGCGCGTCAAAGCTTACCGAGAAAGACACCATTGTGCTCGGCGACTTCACCAACACCACTGGAGACGCAGTCTTTGACGACACGCTGAAAACTGCGCTCCACGTTTCGCTTCGGCAATCACCTTTCCTGAATGTACTGTCCGACAGCGAAGTGACCAAAACCTTGCAAGAGATGACCCGTCCGGCCGGTACGAAACTCACGCCGGAAGTTGGCCGCGAGCTTTGCCAGCGGGCAGGCAGCAAAGCCTACCTTGCCGGGACGATTGGCAGTCTCGGCAGCGAATACGTGCTGGGATTGAAGGCGGTGAATTGCCGGAGTGGAGACACTTTGGCCGAGGAGCAGGTGACGGCGGCGTCCAAGGAGAAGGTGCTGGACACGCTGGGCCAGGCAGCATCGAAGCTGCGCGGTGAACTGGGCGAGTCGTTAGCCACGGTGCAGAAGTTAGACGTTCCGCTAGCAGAGGCCACCACGTCTTCGCTCGAAGCTCTGCAAGCGTACAGCCTGGGCATAAAGGCGGCCGACGAGAAAGGCGCCGTCGCAGCCCTGCCTTACCTTCAGCGTGCTATCGAAGGCGACCCCAATTTTGCCCTGGGTTACTTGGCAATGGGCCACCAGTACGCCAGTCTGGGCGAGCCAGCGCGGGCCAGCGAGTACTACGCCAAGGCATTCCAGCTGCGCGAACATGCCAGCGCGTGGGAAAATCTGAGCATCACCGCCAGCTACTATCAAAATGTAACTGGGGAACTGGATAAAGCGGCTAAGACATATCAGGAGGAGATTGAAAGCTACCCAAGGAGATTCGAAGCGCATGCCCTTTTGGGCTTAGTGTTCGATCAAGAGGGGAAGTATGAGAAAGCCGTGGAATTCAAGAGGGGAGCCCTGCGCCTCAGGCCGGACTGGATAGGTGGTTACCTGGGAATCGCCAACTATGCCCTTGCCTCGCAACGTTTCGATGAAGCCCGCCAGAGCATCCACGAGGCGCAGGCGCAAAAACTGGATAATTTCCAGTTCCACAACGCTCTATACGCTCTCGCCTTTCTGGCTGCAGACTCCGCTGCGATGGCGGAACAGCAACAGTGGTTTGCGGGCAATCCCGAAGAGTATTTTGGACTGGCGCTCGCATCTGACACCGAGGCGTACAGGGGTCATCTGGGCAAGGCGCGGGAGCTGACGAAGCGGGCGATAGACGCCGCGATACGAGCGGACAGCAAGGAAAACGGCGCAATATTTCAAGCGATTGCCGCTCAGCGGGAAGCCGCTTTCGGCAATGCTGCAGAAGCGCGACAGTCGGCGACAGAAGCTTTGAAGCTGGCTCCAGCGAGTCAAGGCGTCGGGGTTGAAGCAGCGCTCGCGTTTGCCATGGCGGGCGATACCGCGCGAGCCGAATCCCTGGCGCAAGACTTAGGGAAACGCTACCCGCTGGACACACAGATGCAATCGCTATGGTTGCCTGCGATTCAGGCGCAATTGGCGTTGAACAAAAAGAACCCAGCTGCCGCCCTGAACACTCTGCATGCTGCTTCCCCCATCGAGTTGGGGCAGATTGGATTCGTCGTCAATATTTCCTGCCTCTACCCTGTGTATGTACGCGGGGAAGCTCACCTGGCAACCCGACAAGGGAACGCTGCTGCCGCCGAATTTCAGAAGATTCTCGATCACAGCGGGATCGTGTGGAACTGCTGGACGGGAGCGCTGGCGCGCCTGGGAGTGGCTCGTGCGAATGCTCTGGACGCGAGGACATTGCAGGGCGCGGATGCAGATGCTGCCCGCGTCCGCGCACTCACTGCCTACAAAGATTTCCTCGCACTATGGAAAGACTCCGACCCCGATATCCCCATCCTCAAACAAGCCAAGGCCGAAGACGCCAAGCTCCAGTGATTTCTTGCTAAGTTCCGTTTGCGGCATGGCGAATTCTCGGCTTTATTCCGAATGAACTTAACTTGCCTGATTAGTTAAATCGGCATTTCCAGTCTCGGGCGATTTTGCGTCACTTGATTCGACTGACGGAGTTGCCCTTTTCACAAGAGGATTTGTAAGCCCCTATGACGACCCACGCGACCTTTTTTGGGTCCTTGGCGTAGAAGGACAGCAGATACGGCTTACTAAGCACAATCATGTAGGTTGCTTTCCCCTCGCCCTTCTTCAACTCGTAAATTACTCGCCCTTGCGAGTGTTGCTTCTCTTTTAGTCTTGTCGCAGTACTCTCATCTAGCTTCGAAAGCTGAATCAACGCGGCGGTGGCTACTTGCCTTGGGTTGTCGAAAGCGAACTCACTTGCCTGCAGGTCTGCTGTTTGTTGCGCTTTGACCCAATCCGAATAAGGCCAAGGTGGAACAAGGTCTTGAACGCCACACCCAACCTCTTCGAGGTTCGGCTGGTCTGGCGAGGAACGATAGTCCAAATCCTTGCGGTCATGCGGGTCAACAGAAATGACCTGCTGAATGGCTAACAAACTACAGCACCCCATGTGCCCGTAACCACGCCACTCTACCTCACCATTGCGGAATCGAATCTCTTTACCTGCAAAAAATCGCCCGACCAGCGTTGTACGCACAACCGTATCTGGCGGGTTGTGAATAAGTGCGTCGAACGCGTCGAAATGTTCGTCGGTTGTGAGTGGAACCTCGATGCCTTCCACTGCAAGCTCTTTAGGGCGACTTCTGTCGGCAGAGACACCGCAACAATACATCGTACCGGATTTTTTTGTACCACCGTATTCCAGCCAAACATATGGCCACGAAGGACAACTCGGGTCAAACAATCCGAAGTCTTCAAATCCGTGAGACGCGAATCCGGTTACCTGAATCAGCTTATGGTTGTACTCGGCAGGATTAGCCTTAAGGTTGCAGAGCGCGACTCGCACAGGTTCATCGCAACGCAAGGTCGCAGAAAAACAAACCAGTAAGCCACCAATCACGACAATGGGCCGGAGACATCGCATGACGGCAATCTTATAGCAAATTTGCCAGAAGGATTCTCAAGTCCTGAACCAGCTTTCGCATCCCTCAAACGTCTCCATCAAAATAACCATGGGTACAAATCTTCAGAAACCGCTTGGTCAAGTGGAAGATTTTCGAGGAGACCGGCGGCTGTCGCGCTTGATAAGTTGGTTTCAGCACCTCCTGTTTTGGGCTGCTGGAAACACCAAGCAGCGTAATCATAGATTCTTCCAATGAGGTCATCGTTGACCGGGTGGTTTTCATACGCAGTCGTTAGTGCGTAATGAAGGTCACTCCAGAGCCTGCGGTCCCCCCTGATTTCTATTTATTTCGTATTCGAGCTCGGGAAAACGCTCTAGCGCTTTTGATCGCCAATCTTCCATGAGAGGCCCTCGAAGCGCGACGGAATTAAGTCGCGGCGCCGCTATTCGGCGGTGTCGCCCGATGGTAGTATTTGGCTCCCGGACGTGGCAGGTCACGCAAAACGGCAAGTTCCTCTATAAGGAGAGGCTATGAGATTGCTCGCTTCCCTGCTTATTGCAGTTGTGATGGGGGCTGGCGTTATCGTCTTAAAAGCTCCTGCATCAGGACAAGCCAGTGGAGAGGCCGTCCCGATTTTCGGAATCAGAATTCCGCCTGGATACCGAGACTGGAGACTGGTCTCCGTGGCTCATGAGGAAGGCAACCTGCACAGTTTCGCCGCCATTTTAGGTAATGATGCGGCGATCAAGGCTTACCGCGACGGGCAGCTTCCGTTTCCGGACGGCACAATCATCGCCGCTTTGCACTACAGTCACATCCCGTCCGAGGAAAATGACAAAGTCTTTGGCAATCCGCAATCGTTCGTTCCCGGACCACCCACCAACGTTCAGTTTATGGTCAAGGATTCAAAAAAATACGCCACGACGGGCGGGTGGGGATACGCACACTTCGACAAAGACGGTAAACCTGGCACCGAGGCGGCACTCAAAACTTGCGCTCCCTGCCACGCGAAAGCTTCTCGCGACTCCGTCTTCACCAAATATGCACCCTGATAGCGGCACAAAGCCTCGGATAACCGGAACCCGTGTCCGCCTTGTTTACCGGAAAAAATCAGCCCAAGTCTTAAATAAGAACTTTTCGGGTTTTGCCGTTAAATCGGGCGCTTGACTGTCATCCTTAACAGTTCCTCCGCCATCGAGCACGGTCCACAATACCGACCCATTTGGTGTGCCCCGCCATTTCCGCGAAGTGCTAGAGGAGAAAGCATGAATGGCAAAATCGGAATCGGCCTAACGATCGCCGCACTCACGCTTGCGAACGGGGCCAGGTAATTGCCAGCACAGAGTGATCGCTACGACGCTGGCCAAAGCCCGATGGTCGCTAAGGCACTTTGGGGCAAGGAGAAAAACATGACGAAGGTCCTTTCGGCAGCTGCGGCGCTGATCGCAGTCGCTGCGGCAGTCGCGTGGGCTACGAGCTTGGCCGAACAGAGCAAGAAGCAGATTGTCGGACTGACGCCGGCTGAAGTACGGTGGTTTACGCCCCCTTACTACAAAGACGGAAGACAGCGGGCCCAGCTGTTCGGCGACTCGAGCCAAGGCGGCACTTGGATCGATCGAGTGAAAATACCGAGCGGTGCGCGTGTCCTCGCGCATACACACCCGCAAAACGAACTAGTCACGGTCGTCGAAGGCACTTGGTATCTGGGAGAAGGAGCGAAATTCGACTCAGCGAAGCTAAGGGGCTACCCTGCGGGCAGTTTCATAGTCATTCCGGCCGGCGTCCCTCATTTTGCCGCAGCGGAGGTAGGCATCGTTGTCGTTCAGCTAAGCGGTAACGAAAAATTCCAAACCAACTATCTGGAATAACCATCTTTGAACTCAGAATTAAGTCGTCCGTTCAACTGCCTAGCGATCTTTCCGACAAGTGCGTTTGTCAAATCTCGCGCGGTCGTGCCTGGTACACCAAGGAGCTCCCCCACGCAGAGTATGTATTACACCGGATGGATGTCTACTAGAGGGCCATCAGCCGCTATGTGAAGGACGTTTACGCGGAAGGCTCTGTTCCCACACGATTTGACTTGGATCGATGGATGAAAACACTGCCGCAGCCGTGGACCGTGGCGACGGCTACGGTGTTTACCGGCTGGATCTATAACGACCTGCAGCCCCATGCCGCTGCGTTGAAGGTAGCACACCGCTGACGCTACGGGCCATTGCAGCGGCGAAAAAGCAGAACGATCGCATCGACGCCAGCAAGATTTTGCGACTGCCTGCGCTGTGATTTTCTGCCGGAGTGTTACATGGCCCCGACGGCGGTTCGCGAACGAATTTGAGGCATGACTCGCCACAGTCATGCAGCTTGGCACACTGTCAAAATTCCCAGTTACTCCGGTTACCCATCTCGTACAGGATTCCTCCGGCGTGCGCGCCGGTCTGAGAGAGTTTCGTTCGCTCACCAAACCTCGTGAACCAGGATTCAGCAAAATACTCCAGAACGAAAAGGGGGCCGCGCGGCATGCGCCATTCCGCCACAAAATAACGATCACTCAAATAATCGCTGGACTCGCGCTAAGTTTAATGTGTGTCTCCGGCACGGAACATCAAGTACAGCTGCGCCCATGACTAGCGATCAAATCAAGAAGCAGGCTGAGGCGCAAAAGAAAGCAGCAGAGGCCAAGGAGAAATGGGTGAAAGCTCAGGAGAAGGTCGCCGAAGCGAAAGAAAAGTGGGCAAAGGCCCAGGACAAGACGAAGGACAAGCAAAAGGCTCTCGAACAAGCGCAGCAGGAGGAAGCAAAAGCAAAGTCTGCCGCTGACCAAGCGCAAGCTGCCAGTACAGCTCTGAAGCAGTAAACGTCGATGTAGAGGCCGGGCCGCTCACTCCCCCAATCCTAGGAATCGCCATAGAGCCAGCTCGCGGACTCAAAAAAGATTTTGAAACATCGCATAACCTCGGGTTTCCCACCCCACTGGGTCTTGTGCCGGGTCCAGGCACGACTTTTCTGGTTGCGCGTTTCCCGGCACGTGGCAACGGATCGTCCGAAATTGCGACAAAGGAAACCGTCCTGGTTGAAGTATTGGGCCACCGGATTATGTTTTGTTTTGTGCGTAGGGTACCTGCCTTACGGCTCGCGATTCAAGAGGCTTCACATGGTTAGTAGACTCGGGGCCTTTCTCTTGCCACCCAGATTGTTCTCATTTTCTTCGATTTTCTTAGCAATGGCTGTGATCGCGCTGTCTGGCGGGAGTACACGTATTTTTGGCGCAACCCATGGTGGACCGGTGTTGCAAGAGCCGAGCGACAGCGAAGCGAATGCGCAGGCCGAAAAGCCGAAGGTGCCAGCGAACGCGGAAGTTCCGGATGAGAATGCGGAGGAAGGCGAGTTGGAGCCTGCCGCGGTGGCAATTGACGAGTCGGGTGCGCCGCCGCTGATTCAGGCGCTGTATCAAGCGACGCGATTGACGAAAGAGATCCAGATTGTGGAGAAGCTGGATACCGCGAAGCGGCTGCTAGATGCGGGCGCCGACGTAAAGGCGCTGGATGCACAAGGACGGACTTCGCTGCACTGGGCGGTGTTCGGATCGAGCTACAGCACGAAGCAGAAGACGCTAGTCAAGTATGAAGAAATTGCGGACGCACTGGTCGCGAAGGGCGTGGAGATCAATCGAGCGGATGCGTACCAGAATACGGCGCTGGACTATTTGTTGTATGCGCCGACGTTTGAGATGCAGACACTGCTGATAGAGCACGGAGCGAGCAGCGGGTTTCTGGCAGCGTTCTATCATTTCATGAGCGACCTGGCGCAAGCGCAAGCCCAAGAGAATTCAGGGCGATCGCAAGCGGAGCAAGGACAACAAGTCCGGGCTGCGCAGGGGTCGACGCTGCCTTCGACGTTCGATCAAGCGATGGCTCTATCGCGAACAGCAGACCTCACCCCGGGACAAACGCTAAGCGTGCGGCTGGATGTGCCGGTATATAGCGACCGGTCGCGAACAGGCGATCCGATTACGGCGACCGTAACGTATCCGCTCTGCAAGGCAGGCGAGAATATTACTTGTCCGGACGGGGAGTTGTTAATTCCGCCCGGAACGCGTGTGGACGGAACCGTATTGTTTGCGACGGCAGCGCCAGACAAGTACTCGCAGCCGCGGTTGGTACTGGATTTTTCCAATGTTCTGCACAAGGACGGGACAAAGTCGCAGTTGTACGCGCGCGTCCTGGACGTGGACAATGCGCGAGAGACGGTTCGCAACAACGAAATCTTGGGAATCATTCAGCCGCACGCTTCGAAAAAGCAGAGCTTGGCCATGGCCGCCATCGGTGTGGCGAACCCGATCGCAGGATATACGATCAAAGGAATGCAGACGGTGTACGGTTTGTCGATACGACGGGAAATCATGTTCCCGGCGGGAACTGATATGCAGATTCAAGTTGTGCAGCCGACGATGCTGAAGCAGAAGGATACGTGGGCAGGCTGGCCGCTGCTGACGGTGGATGACGAATTGCGAAATCTCGTGACCACCGCGCCCATGCGGACGGCGACGCCGAAAGGAGTGCCGTCGGATCCGACGAATTTAATGTTCATTGGGAGCCAACGGCAGGTGATTGCCGCCTTTGGCGAAGCAGGATGGTTCCAGGCCGACGATCTGAGCGCAAAGTCAGCGCTGAAAGTCGCATCAGCGACGGTGCGGCAGACAGGTTATGGGAATGCGCCAATGTCGACGTTGATGATAGAGGGGCGACCGCCGGAGCTGATGTTCCAGAAGTCCCTGGATACGTTTGCGAAGCGGCATCACTTGCGGGTATGGAAGCTGAATAAGACCTACCAGGGACAGGACGTGTGGGTAGCGGCTGCGACGCACGATATTGCGACGATGAGCAGCAAAGGTGGGACCAAGTGGACTCATCGGATTGATCCGCATGTGGACCGGGAGCGGGAGTGGGTGGAAACGGATCTGTTGTTCATTGGGACGGGGATTGCATATGTGCTGGTGGATCGGCCCGCAGCTCCGAAGAAATTGAACAACTCAACGGGAGACGAGATCGTAACGGACGGCAAAATGGCAGTGGTGAAGCTCGCAGGAGCGAAGGATGCGACTTGACTTGCCCGGTTTGTGCGTTATCAGGCACGCCGATTACTTCCAAGTGGCCCTCTTTGGCCCGCCTCCTCGATTCCATTGGCCCGCATCCAGCGTTTCAAACATGCTATGCTCATCGATGGTGCCGTTCATCAGGATTCTTCTGCGCAGAAACATATGTCTCTTACTTTCGCTTTTCTCCTCGGTCTGCTCACTGGATTGCGCTGCCTGACTCCAGCGGCTGCTATTGCCTGGGCTGCGTACCTCGGCTGGCTGCACCTCCCGCGTTCGCTCGCGTGGATGGGTACGCTAACCGCTGTCGTCATCTGCAGCGCCCTCGCGCTGTTTGAACTTATCAATGACAAACGTCCTACCACTCCGGCACGTACCGCGTTTCCTAGCCTGGTCGCCCGCGTTGTCTTGGGCGCTTTCGGAGGTGCGTGCGTCGCCGCTGCGCTCGGCGCTCGGGTAGGGGTCGGTCTCGCGCTGGGAATCGTTGGTGCGCTCGCGGGCACCTTCGGAGGCTACCAGGCTCGCACTGGCCTGGTGAAGGCTCTAGGGACACGCGACCTGTATATAGCCCTGCTCGAAGATGCCGTCACCATTGCCGCCTCATTTTTCCTGGTCTCGCACTTGTAGCGGCAATGTTTAGCTCGGATGGAAGAGACGCCCGAACAACGAGGGACCTATACGCCATCTGGAATCCCTGTCCAGGTTATGCATTGGCCCGCCGTTTCACGATCCGGTTATAGAGCTGACGCATGATCTGAAGTCCAGCTTGAAAGGAAATTATCCTTTTTCGGTGGAGGGATGGGGCAGACATAGCTGGGTACATTGCAGAAATCATCCGAATCCGCCGCGCTGCCCGTTCCGCCACTCAACTCTTTGCCGAAAACTGCTGTTGAAGCGATGTCAATCTGACGTCAGCAGCATTGGTTCGGCGGTTTGTTTAGACTCTAACCGCGGTGAAATCCTAAATACAAAAAGGGCGCGCCATTTCCCCCGGCGCGCCCTCTCTTCCTCGACCGCTCAACTCGCTTAGTTCCGACCCGCAGCCCGAGTCCGGTCTTTCGCGCTCACCGAACTTTCGCTGGTCGAAGCGATGTCCTCTCCTCCGGTCGCTTTCAGTGCATGCTTTGCGCGGTCAATCTCCTCTGACGTCGCGCAATGCACCGACAGCAGGATTCCGCCCTTCTCCACAACTCCGGCATACCGCTTTGCTTCGAATTCCGGAATGCCCGCACCAACCAGCGCTCCCGCGAAGCCTCCTACCGCTCCGCCCGCGCCGATACCGGCGAGCGTCGCCATGATCGGGCCCGCCGCGATCAGTGGACCTACTCCCGGAATCGCCAGCGCGCCAATGCCCGCCAGCAGTCCCAGCGTTCCGCCTAGAACCGCGCCCGTTCCCGCTCCCGCTGTCGCTCCTTCCGGTGCTTTGGTGTTCTTTTCTGTTCCGATCTCGCGGTCGCCCAGGTTCTCCGGCAGCAACACCGAGATATCCGCCGCCGCAAAACCGGAGTTCATCAATCCGCTTACCGCGCGTTCCGCTCCCGCTCGACTCGAGTAGATTGCAAATACCGATGTCTTCTTATCCGTCATGTCTGTCTCCTCTTTCTCAAATTCTTCCGCAGCTACACTCACTGCTTACCGCACCAAATTGTTGGGAAGCCTCTGCTTCAGGATTTCGGCGGAGCTACATCCATCTGATCTGTAACGTTTCCGTCGCCCGCGATTCCCGTCGCTTTGGCGATCACCGTGCTCTTCTCTTCGTCCGACCGTACCGGCCCGCGCAGCGTCACTTTCCCACCCTGCGCGAGGATCTTTATGTTGTGCGCGTAGGTCGAAAGTGACTTGTCCGCCACAATCGCTGCGCGGATTTTTTTCGTTAGCTCCCGGTCTTCCGGGCTCATCTTCTGTTGATCTGCCGTTGGCGACGACCGGTCTCGATCCCGCTCGTTGGTTTTCGAATTGTCTGGCGCCGGCTCCTGCGCTCGCGCCTGCCCCGCGCATCCGAGCAACCCGGCCAAGCCCAGCGCCGCGGTTCCTGCCCACCGCAAGTTCCACTTACAGCGCCATCTGGAACAATCATGGCGATCCATTGCGAACCTCCCAGTTCTCTGCAGCCGCACACTACGCTGCCGCGGCTGACTCATTCAAACTAGAGGTGCACCGACTTCGTCGCTATCGGCTTAACGCGGTAGTCTCGGCAAAATCCTGCGGTAAGCGCCCCTCGGTCATTTTTACTTGCGACAATTTACACGCAGGCGCGCCGTCGCTACGGCCGCATTTCCGTATATCTCCTCGAATCACCGGATGGCCGCCAACTCCGGCTCGCTCGACAATGGTCTCCGGCTGGCGCCGCGGTCAGTTCCGCGCCGGACCTCGGAAATTAAGCTCGACGAGAACAGGGAAGAAGCACTCGTCTCCAAAAAGGAGCAACCAATGGCAGATAACAAGAAATGCGGGCATCCGAACTGCACTTGCACTGTAAGTGACGGCAAGAAATACTGCAGTCCTCAATGCGAAGCCATGAAAACTACTCCGGACGTCGATTGCAAATGCGGTCATCCCGGCTGCCGCGGCCGCGCCTCCTAAGGCATATCGGTCGTGCGTAGTGGCGGGTCGTCAGGCCCGTCCCTATCGGTGTGTGAGTGTCCGTCAAACAGACGGGCCCTAGCCGGATTTCTTTCGTGGAACCTTCGCACCTTTCTTTCGCGCTTCGGATAGCCCAATCGCGATGGCCTGTTTCCGGCTTTTGACCCGGCCGCCCTTGCCGCCCTGGCCGGACCGCAACGTCCCTTTCTTCCGGCGACGCATCGCCGACTTCACCGACTTCTGAGCTGCTCCCCCGTATCGAGCCATAGGTCACCTCTGGCCTAGCCTACTCCACGCGTCCGAGGCGATTCGATGCCGCGTTTCCTGTAATTGTAGGAAGGCTGCACCGGAAGCTCATTTGCGGGAGAAGTCTACTTCTTCGAAAAAATGGTCGCGTAGAGAAAAAACAGCGAAGCGGTAACCATCACACCTGTCGCCAGCCAGCCCAGTACGCGAAGATAGGTGGGCAGCCGAAACTGCTGCACGGTTTTTCGATCTTCCGACAGCTTCATCACCACAACCATCAAGGGAGCCGCTGCCAATCCGTTGAATACCGCCGACCAATACAACGCCGTGATAGGGTCGAGACCAACAAAGTTCAACCCCACTCCAATCGCTGTCGCCACCGAGATGAGCGCATAGAACTGCGGCGCTTCATGGGCCTTCTGGCGCAGGCTGGCACGCCAGTGAAACAGTTCCGAAACCGCGTAGCCAGCCGACCCCGCTAACACCGGCACCGCCAGCAGCCCGGTTCCGATGATTCCGACCGCAAACAGCGCAAAAGCAAAACGGCCAGCCACGGGACGCAACGCGCCAGCCGCATCCGCCGCGGTCAAAATCGTGTTGCTGTTGCCATGATCGTGCAACGTAACGGCAGTGGTAAGAATGATCGCAAACGCAACCAGGTTGGAAAGCGCCATGCCCACACGTGTGTCTGTTGCAATTCGCCGAAACTGTCGCAAGGCCTGCCACGGTGTAAGCTTCAGCGGCGCTTCCGATTTGTGCGCCCGCAGCTCCTCGGTTTCTTGCGAGGTCTGCCAGAAAAAGAGATAAGGACTGATCGTCGTGCCCAGTACGGCAACCAGCGCCGTCCAATAGCCGCTCTGCCATTGGAAAGACGGAATGAAGGTCGCGCGCAACACCTTGGTCCAGGGAACATGAACGAAAAACGCGGTTAGAAAATACGCGAAGAGACTCAGCGTTAACCACTTCAAATACTTCACGTATTTCCGATACGGAACAAAAACCTGCAGCAGCAGCGAAATCGCTCCAAATGTCACGCTATAAAATGCAGGATGCCCGCCGGCCAGCAATTGGGTCGCCGCTCCCATCGCAGCCACGTCCGCGCCAAGATTGAAAATGTTCGCAACGCAAAGAAGGCTGACCAGGGCGACCACCAGCGGTTTTGGGAAGCGCTCGTTCATCGCGGCGGCGAGACCCGCACCGGTAATTCTTCCCAGACGCGCACAGATTTCTTGAATCGCGCTCATCAATGGAAAGGAGAACAGCACGGTCCATAGCATGCTTAGGCCGAACTGCACGCCGACTTGGGAGTAGGTAGCGATTCCGCTCGGGTCGTCGTCGGCCGCGCCGGTGATCAACCCCGGCCCAAGCTTCCGCAGCCACGATTTTCCAGTGCGCTTTTGAGCCGGTGGCGGCGAACCAGCGGCGGTTGCTTTCGTTGCTTCAATCGATATGGTCACGATGTCTCTCGAAAAAGCCGTTGACGAGTGGCCAGTCGACGGCGGAACCAGCAAACCAGGCCAGCATCGCAGGCCAAGCACAGCGGCCGGCGCGAGCTCGTACGGTCACAGTGCCGCGCGCTGTTCCGTTAACACCAGCAAGTATTGCGAACAGGATTGGGCGCAATCAATTGCAATGCGGTGAAGTACGGCGAGTTTTATTCGAAGGTAGGGTTTTCCGTGTAAGAAATGGCGTGACTTGCGCTGAGCTATACCGGCCGGACGGTGAGTTTGGAAAAGCGAGGAACGACGGGTTGTGGCGGCTGACTGGGCAAGGGAATTTTCACTTCAACGCGCGTACCCGATCCGGTATTCCGCAGCGTGACTTGCCCGTCGTATTCCGCAGCCCGCTGCTTGATGCCGATGACTCCGATGCCGTAGCTGTTCGGATGCAATTCTTCCGAGCCGTTGCCGATGCCCTTTCCGTTGTCCTCGATGGAAACGAAAGCGGAACCATCGCGCTCTTCCAGTTGCACCGTGGCTTGTTTGGCGTCCGCATGACGAAAAACGTTGGTCAGCGATTCCTGGACAATTTTGAAAATGGCCATTTCCAGTTCCGGCCCGAGCCTCGGAAAATTCTTTGGTATGTCCAAGGTAGTTTCTACACCGCTGCGTTTCGTGAAACCGTCGGTATACCAGCGCAGCGCGGAGAGCAAACCCATTTCATCGAGCAGCGGCGGATGCAGCAGGTGCGACATGGTGCGCACCTGCTCAATCGCGCTGTCCATCATGGAAAGCACTTCCGCCACGGCCTTGTTGTCTTTCGAGTCCTTCAACTGATTGGGCTGTACCAGTGCGCCCAGCATCATCTTGGCGGCGGTCAGGTCCTGCCCCAGCCCGTCATGGAGTTCTCTGGCGATGCGCCGTCTCTCCTCGTCCTGTGCGGTCATCAAACTGTGCGACAGGCGGCGCAGCTCCAGGTTTAACAGCTCCAGTTGCCGCGCCTTGCGATGTAATTCGGCAAACACGCTTACTTTGGCGCGCAGCAAGTCCGGGATGACCGGAACGGAAATGTAGTCTACCGCCCCACGCTGGTAGCCTTTCAGGCGATCCAGGTCCGTAAGATGCACTGCGGAGATGAAGATGATGGCGGTTTTTTGAAAGCGGGGATGTTCGCGAATCATTTCCGCCAGCTGAAAGCCGTCGAGCTCCGGCATGCTGACGTCCATCAAGACCACAGCGACGTCGGTCTTGAGAAGAACTTCCAAAGCTTCGCGCCCGGAGGTAGCTTTCACCAGGTTTTCGCCGAGCTCCTCCAGCATGACTTCATAGCTCAGCAGCTTGGCCGGCTGATCGTCCACCATCAGGATGTTGACCGGATCAGGGCCCGAATTGGCACTCATCTGTGCGTTTGCTCCAGGTCTTCTTCAGTGACCATAAATTGTCTCAAATTCAGCGGTGCAGCCACATGCGCAAAGCGGAAAGGAGTTGCTCCGTATTCACGGGCTTGGCCAGGTATTCCGACGCGCCGGCTTCCAGGCACTTTTCCCGGTCGCCCTTCATGGCTTTCGCAGTGAGAGCGATGATCGGCAGCCTGCGGAACGCCACATTTTCTCGAATGACCTGCATGGTCTGGTAGCCGTCCATCTCCGGCATCATGATGTCCATCAAAACAATGGCCACGCCTTCGGTGGATTCGAGAAGAGCGATCGCTTCGCGGCCGGTAGTTGCGGAAAGCACGGTCATCCCGCGCCGCTCCAGAACGCTGCTCAACGCGAAAATGTTGCGCACGTCGTCGTCTACCACCACCACTTTCTTGCCAACCAGCGCGTCATCGGAGTGATGCAAGCGGTCCAGCATCTTTTGCTTTTCCGCGGGCAGGTCCGCAATTACGCGATGCAGGAACAGGGAAGTCTCGTCCAGAAGGCGTTCCGGCGATTCCACGTCCTTGACCACAACGCTGCGCGCCAGTTCGTGCAGCCGCGTATCTTCTTCAAGCGACAGCTCGCGTCCGGTGAAGACCACGACCGGCAGATCGGCCGATCCGCTTTGCGAACTCAGCTTTTCGAGCACCTCGAAGCCGGACATATCGGGCAAGCGTAAATCGAGAACCATACAATCGAAACTCTGCGTGCGCACGATGTCCAGGGCTTCCGAACCGGTCGCCGCGATAGCCACTTCAATATCATCGTTATCGAGCAATTCCCGAATGCTGAACTGCTCGGAAGGATCGTCTTCCACGACCAGCAACCGCTTCTTGCGCGGCGCCGCATACTCCTTGATCTTCGAAAAGGCGGCTTCCAGGCTGGAGCGATCCGTAGGCTTGGTCAGGAAGGCAAACGCACCTCGGGATAAGCCGTGGTGACGGTCGTCATCAAGAGTCAGCATCTGCACCGGAATGTGACGCGTGCCGGGGTTCTGCTTCAGGTGATTGAGAACCGTCCAGCCGAGCATGTCCGGGAGAAACACGTCGAGCGAAACGGCCGTAGGCTGAAATTCGCGGGCAAGCGTCAGAGCTTCCGAGCCGCTGGATGCCATGAGCACCTTGAACCCGGTATCTCGAGCCAAGTCGCATAGAATGCGCGCGTAGTGCAAATCGTCTTCGACAATCAGCAGAGCATTGTCTCCGGGCTGCAAGGTATTGCGGTCGTCCGGCACGCGCTCGAGCACGCGATCCGGTATGGCGACCCGCATGGGCAAGATCGCCAGAGGAAAAGCCTGGTTGCCTACCGGGATGGCGCCAGTAGGTCCAACGTAAAGCTGCGGCAGGTAGAGGGTGAAGGTGCTACCGGTACCGGCGGTGCTGCGCAACTGAATCTCGCCGCCGAGCAAGCTGGCGAGTTCGCGGCTGATCGCGAGGCCAAGACCGGTGCCGCCGTACTTGCGGCTGGTTCCGGCGTCCGCCTGTTGGAAGGCTTCAAAGATGATGCGTTGCTTTTCGGCGGGAATGCCGATGCCTGTGTCGGTCACTTCAAATGCAATCACCGATTCGGCGCGGGTAAGGACGGGGTGGTCGGCGCTCCAACCGCCGCTGGCTTTCAGGACAGAAAGCCGAACACGCCCTTGCTCGGTGAATTTGAAAGCGTTGGAGAGAAGATTCTTGAGCACCTGCTGAACGCGTTTGGCGTCGGTGACCAGGCTGGCACTCAAGGCGGGATCGAGGTAAGTCTCGAAGGTGAGCTTGCGATTGTCGGCTTCGTGCCGGAACGGCCTCGCCACCACTTCCAACATGCCGGTGAAGAACACTTCTTCGGCCTGAACGGAGACGGTGCCGGATTCGATTTTGGAAAGATCGAGAATGTCACTGATAAGGTTGAGCAGGTCGGTACCGGCGCCGTGGATGGTGCGGGAAAACTCGACTTGCTTCGGGGTCAGGTTGCCTTCGGGATTTTCGCTGAGCTGCTGGCCCAGCACGAGAATGCTGTTCAAGGGCGTACGCAGCTCGTGCGACATATTGGCCAGGAATTCCGATTTGTATTTTGAAGTGAGCGCCAGCTCCTTGGCCTTTTCTTCGAGCGCGCGGCGAGCCTGCTCGATTTCCTGGTTCTTGCGTTCGACTTCGGCGTTTTGTTCGGCAAGTTGCTGCGCTTTCAAGCCCAACTGTTCGTTAGTCTGCTGCAATTCGCGCTGCTGCGTCTGCAGTTCGGTCGCGAGCTGCTGAGATTGTTCGAGCAGATTTTCGGTCTGCATCGTTGCTTCGATGCTGTTCAACACGATGCCGATACTGGAAGTGAGCTGTTCGAGGAACGCCAGCTGGGAAGCAGTAAAATCGCCCAGGGTCGCCAGTTCGATGACTGCCTTGACCTGATCCTCAAAGAGAACGGGAAGCACGACGATGTTCCGGGGCACGGCCTGGAACAGGCCGGAACGAACCGGGGTCGCGCTCGCGGGCACATCAATGATCAGCATGCGGCGCCTTTCGGCGGCGCACTGGCCAATGAGACCTTCGCCAACCGTCAATTGCTTCTTGTGACCGTCTTCAGAGTTGTCCGCGAACGTAGACAGGAGAACCATGCGCGGCTTGTTGTCTGCCTCCATACGGTAGATGACACCCTGTTGCGCATTTACTAGGGGCGCGAGTTCGGAAAGCAAGAGGCGGCCCACGGTGGCGAGGTCGCGCTGGCCTTGCAACATGCCGGTAAAGCGAGCCAGGTTGGTCTTGAGCCAGTCCTGCTCCTTGTTGCGGTCGGTCGTGAGACGCAGGTTGTCGATCATCGTATTGATGTTGTCTTTGAGCTCGGCGACTTCGCCGCGCGCCTCCACCTGAATCGAGCGAGTGAGGTCGCCCTTGGTAACGGCGGTGGCGACTTCGGCGATGGCGCGCACCTGGTTGGTGAGGTTGTCGGCAAGCAAGTTGACGTTGCCGGTGAGGTCCTTCCAGGTGCCGGCGGCGCCAGGCACGTTGGCCTGGCCACCGAGGCGGCCTTCGACACCGACTTCGCGGGCCACGGTAGTCACCTGATCGGCGAAGGTCGCCAGGGTGCGGGTCATGTTGTTGATGGTTTCCGCGAGTGCCGCGACTTCGCCCTTGGCGTTCACGGTGAGTTTCTGTGTGAGGTCACCGGTGGCCACGGCGGTGACGACCTTCACGATGCCACGCACCTGTTCGGTGAGGTTGGCGGCCATAACGTTGACGTTGTCGGTCAAGTCTTTCCAGGTGCCTGCCACGCCGGGCACTTCGGCTTGGCCGCCCAGTTTTCCGTCGGTGCCGACTTCGCGGGCCACGCGGGTGACTTCGCCGGCGAAGGCGTTGAGCTGGTCCACCATGGTGTTGATGGTGTTCTTCAGTTCGAGAATTTCGCCCTTCACGTCTACCGTGATCTTTCTGGAGAGGTCTCCCTTGGCGACAGCGGTGGTGACTTCGGCGATGTTGCGGACTTGAGCGGTGAGGTTACCAGCCATTGCGTTTACGGAGTCGGTCAGGTCCTTCCAAGTTCCGGCGACGCCGGGCACGTTGGCCTGTCCGCCGAGACGGCCTTCGGAGCCAACTTCGCGGGCCACGCGGGTGACTTCGGCGGCGAAGGAGCGCAGCTGCTCGACCATGGTGTTCAGCGTTTCT
>Ga0157376_10001151_pt1 | contig 17372 bp, 14 predicted proteins | sample M45metaG_FD_121801 | JGI IMG/M metagenome (GOLD analysis project Ga0157376, IMG submission 121801) | Miscanthus rhizosphere microbial communities from Kellogg Biological Station, Michigan, USA - M4-5 metaG | ecosystem: Host-associated > Plants > Roots > Rhizosphere > Soil | place: USA: Michigan... | reverse complement strand
GTCGGCGCTGATGATGTTGAGAGCGCCAATATCGCGCGCACGCGCGGCGAGCGACTCGATCAAATCCCGATCGAGCTCGATCGCGGTCATGTGGCCGGCGGCGCGAAGCAGCGGCAGCGTCAGTGCGCCTTCGCCGGGCCCTATTTCGACGATGCGGTCGTCGGGTTTCGGCGCAATTGCCTCGACGATGCGGCGCAGGATGCCCTGGTCGTGCAGGAAGTGCTGGCCGAAGCGCTTGCGCGGGACGTGAGCGTGCTGCGGCCCGAAGTCATGGCTGCTCATTTCGGTTTGCCGCCGTAGGCGGGGGGCGCAACCCGCAATTCTTCAACTAGCCAGTCGCGGAATACGCGCACCGACGGCTTCTCGCCGTGGTGCGGCGGATAAACCAGGTAACAGGTCTGCGGCGAGGCAATGCGCTGCCTGAACGGCGCGACGAGCAAGCCGGCCCGCAGTTTCGTCGCTGCGAGCGAGCCGCGCGCGAGCACCACGCCCTGGCCCTGCATCGCCGCCTGCAGGGCGAGTTCGGAATCGTTGAACACCGAGCCCTTGCGCGGCTCGGGCAGGTCGACGCCGGCCGCGGCGAACCAGGGCGCCCAGCTGTGCGTGCGAATACGCAGCAACGGCACCCGCGCCAGATCGGCCGGCACGCGCACGCGTGCGCTGCGGGCCAGCTTCGGACTCATCGACGGGAACAGTTCGTCGTCGAACAGCTTGATCGACTCGAAGCCCTCGTAGTTGCCGCTGCCGTAACGGATCGCCACATCGACGCCGTCGTTGCGGAAATCGGCCAGAGCGGTCGTGCTCTCCAGCCGCAGCTCGATGTTCGGATGCAGTTCGAGGAAGCTGCCCAGGCGCGCGACGAGCCAGGCGGCGGCGAACGACGGCAGCACGCTGACCGTGATCGAGTTGCTGTCGCCGCCACGCACGCGCTCGACCGCCGTGGCGAGAGAATCGAGCGTCGCTCGCACATCCTGCGCGAGCTGGCGGCCGGTTTCTGTCGCGCGCATCTGCCGGCCGGCACGTTCGAACAGGCGCACCCCGAGACTGGCTTCGAGCGCATGAATCTGATGGCTAACGGCGCTGTGGGTCAGGTGCAGCTCGTCGGCGGCGCGCGTGTAGTTCTGATGGCGCACGGCGGCTTCGAGCACGCGGAACGAGCGCAATGGCGGCAGACGTTGCCACGGATTCATCGGTTGCGCTCCTTTAAAAGAATTCGGACGAGCCGCCGCACGACGTATTAAGTCGCTCCGGCGGCGCAAGCAATCAAAAAACAGTCGTCATTCCCGCGAAAGCGGGAATCCATCTTGATCTTGGCGCTCGTCAAAGAAGCAAAATGGATTCCTGCTTTCGCGGGAATGACGTCAACTTTTCAGCCTCTCGCTCGCTTTCTAGCGCTTCCGTGCTCACTACCACCGGCATCCAGCTGTGAATTCCGCTCACACCTGGGGCGAGAAAATACCGATTTTTGGCAGCGCGCGCCAGCGCTATGATACTTGTCATTCGCAGTCCGCTGTCCCGCGGGCTCGGGCGCACGAAGCGCCACTGGAGTCATCATGAATTTCGCAACCATCACCCAGCTGCTGCTGCTCGGCATGATCTGGGGCAGTTCGTTCCTGTTTCAGCGCATCACAGTGCCCGTTCTCGGTGTCGCCACGACTGCGGTCGGGCGCATCGTGCTCGCAGCCGTGGTCCTTGTCGCTGTGCTGGCCGCGACGCGCCGGCGCCTGCAGTGGCGCGCACACTGGCGCGATTACCTGCTGGTCGGCCTTATCGGTTCCGGCTTTCCGTTCCTGCTGTTCGCGTTCGCCGCGCATTCGCTTCCGGCCGGTTACTCGGCCGTATTGAACGCGACCGTTCCGCTGTTCACCGTGCTGATTGGCTGGTCGACCGGAATGCGTCCGTCGACGTCGAAGCTGGCCGGCGTCGTCGTCGGCATCTTCGGCGTGGTCACGCTGGTCCGATTCGGAACAGTGGACCTCGACTGGACGACGATCGCCGCGTTCGCAGGGACACTGCTGGCTTCGGTGTGCTACGCGTTCAATGCGCGCACAGTGAAGGCGCGGTTCGCGGCCGTCGATCCGTTGGTCGTTGCCGCCGGCGCCCAGATTGGCGCGGCGCTGCCGCTGATGCCGTGGATCGCAATTTCCCCGCCGACGCATTCGGCGACTGCCGGCGCGGTCTGGTCGCTGGTCGTTCTCGGCGTCGTCTGCACCGGCGTTGCGTACGCACTGTTCTATCGACTGATCCGCGACGCCGGCAGCGAGCGCGCGGTCACGGTGACGTTCATCGTCCCGGTGTTCGCACAGCTCTGGGGCGCGATGTTCCTCGGCGAGGCGGTGACTTGGGCCAGTGCGATTGGGTGCGGCCTCGTGCTGTTCGCCGTGGCGCTGATCTTCGAAAAGATACCGGGATTCGCGCGCGCCGCAGCGGCACCCGTTCCGGTGCTGGCGAAGCCGTGCAGCAACGCCTCTTAATCCTGCGCCCGATCCAGTAATCCCTGAACAGGCCGTCATCCCAGCGAAGGCTGGGATCCAGTTCCCGGTCGTTCTGGCTTGAGAACTGGATTCCAGCCTTCGCTGGAATGACGAGCACGAGAGCGTCCAGGCAGGCACGCGGCGCTTTCAGCACGCCCGGCTGTACAATCCCTGTTCAGACCGCTGTCCGCGCCACCTTCTGGGCGCGGCTGCACTCGGCACGCAGGGATCCATGAACCGCCAGCAGGACATCACCAAGTACATTTCGAAGGCGATGCGCGGCATCGAGATCGCGCCGTGGCATTCGCCGATCGTGCCGAAGCGCGAAGGCTACAACTGCGTCACGCTCGATGTCTTCGACACGGCGACGCTGCGTCTGCGCGCCAAGGATGACCCGCAGGTCGACGATGCGCTGCTCGAACGTATCGAGGATGTCGACATCGTCGGGTCGGCAGTCGATATCGAACGCCTGGTCGAAGCGCGCGGGGAACTCGGGACGTACGACTACATCGTCTCCTCGCACAATTTCGAGCACCTGCCCAATCCGGTGAAGTTCCTGCAGGGCTGCAGTCGCGTTTTGAAGCCGGACGGCATGCTGTCGATGGCAGTACCCGACAAGCGCGGTTGCTTCGACTACTTCAAGCCGCATTCGACGACCGCGGATTTCATCGAGGCGTTCTTCGAGGACCGCACCAAGCCGCGGCTGGCGCAGGTTTTCCTGAGCAAGAGTCTGCACGCGACCTATGGCGGTGATGCAGCGAAGTTCGTGTTCGACCAAGGCGCGGATCCGGCCCCGGTCAGCGCCAACAGGGAACTCGAGGAAAGTTTTGCCGCTTGGCGCGCACGGCGCGAAAGTAGCGACGACGAGTATGTCGACACGCATTGCTGGGCATTCACGCCATGCTCGTTCTGCCTGATCGCCCTCGAGTTGCACCGTCTGGAACTGTCGCGTTTCGATCTGCTCGAAGCTAAGGGAACCGGTGGCGCGGAATTTTTTGTCCATTTGCGCAATTCGCAGCGCGTAGCCGACGCCGCGACCTTCTACGACACGCGGCAGAAGCTGCTGCATGGTATCCAGAACGAGGCTGCGGAGAACTCGGCACGGGTGTTCTCGCTGAAGCGGCAGCTGGGCGCTCGTTCCTGAGTGAAGGTGGTGCGGGTCAGCGGGGCCGGTGCGCAACGAGTTTCAGCGCGAGCCGCGCGGCCGCTTCGAGACTCGACGCATCGGCTGTGCCGGTGCCTGCAAGATCCAGCGCGGTGCCATGATCGACCGATGTGCGAATGAATGGCAATCCGAGCGTGACGTTGACGGCGTGACCGAAGCCGGCGTGCTTGAGCACCGGCAAGCCCTGATCGTGATACATCGCGAGCACGGCATCGAAGCGCACGAGTTGAGACGGCAGAAACGCCGTGTCGGCCGGCAGCGGCCCGACCAGATCGAATCCGGCCGCGCGCAGCTGCTCGATCGCCGGAATGATCGTGTCGATTTCCTCGCGCCCGAGATGGCCGCCTTCGCCAGCATGCGGATTCAATCCGAGCACGGCGACGCGCGGCGCGGCAATGCCGAAGCGCATGATCAGATCGTCACAGAGAATGCGCAGCGTGCGCACCAGGCCAGCCTGCGTGATTGCGGCCGGGACGGCGGACAAGGGCAAGTGCGTCGTCGCCAGCGCGACGCGCAAGTCGCCGCCGAAACGGCCGCCGCCGACGTCCGGATTTGCGCCAACCGGGGCAGCCAGCATCATCACGACGTCGCAGCCGGCGCGTTGCGCGAAGAATTCGGTATGGCCGGTGAACGCGAAGCCGGCGTCGGCGATGATGCTTTTTTGCACCGGGCCCGTGACGAGGGCGTCCAATTCTCCCGATGTGCAGCCGTCCGCGCCGCGCGCAAGCGTATCGAGCACGTAGCGCGCATTGCCCGCGTCGAGCCTGCCGGGAATGGCAGGGACGGCAAGAGGCATGTCGATGCAGCGCAGTACGCCCGGCGCGCGCCGATCGCGCGCTGAACCATCGAATATTTCGAGTTGCAGGTCCACGCGGCGCTGCTGCGCGGCGCGGCGCAAAAGGCTTGCATCGGCGATCGCGATCAGATCGGCCTGCAGGTCGGTCGCCGCCAGCGCCGCGACCAGTTCGGGCCCGACGCCGGCAGGTTCACCGGCGGTCAGCGCGATCCGTGGCAGCGCCGCGCTCACGATGTGCCAGTCTTACGGCGCCGCCGGTTTCTTCTCGTTCGTTTCGGCCCCGCATTGCGGCAGGCTCGCGCTGGCGTATTCGGCGATGCTCGCGCAGGTATAGGCTTCCGAGCGCATCTGGCGCAGGAAGTTTTCGTATTCGTCCTCGGCCTTGCGATTGCGCAGCACATCGCGCGCCTGTTCGCGCTTGGCTTCGTCGGTGCGATCCTGCTGGCGCGAACCGAGCAACTGGATGATGTGCCAGCCGACGTCGGTCTGGAACGGCTGCGAAATGTCGTTGTCCTTCATCGCCGCCAGTACCTCGGCGACGCGCGTGCCGTACTGGTCGATCGGGAACCAGCCCATGTCGCCGCCGGCGTTCGACGAATTCGGATCCTGCGAGTACTGCTTGGCGAGCTTGGCGAAGTCCTCGTGGCCGTCGACGATGCGAGCGCGGATATCGCGCACGGTCCTCTGCGCGTCTTCGCTGTTCACGACTTCCGTGACGTTGATCTCGACATGGCGCGCGTGGTACTCGGTCACGAGTTTTTGTCCGCTCGTGCGCTTCTCGATCAGCTTGACGATATGGAAGCCGCTCGGCCCGTGCAGCACCTGCGAAACCTGACCGGGCTGCATGCCTTCGGCGAGATTGGCGAAGGTCTCGGGCACTTCGTCATAACGGCGCCAGCCGAGGTCGCCGCCGTCGAGCGCGTCCTGCGCGTTTGAATAGCGGATGGCCGCGGCCGAGAAATCCATGCCGCCGTCGATGTCCTTCTTGACTTTGTCGGCCTTGTCGCGCGCGACCTGGATCTGGTCGGCGCTTGCGCCTTCGGGCACGCTGATCAGGATATGCGCCAAGTGCACTTCGCCGGATTTCAGGCTGTTGCTGCCAAGCAGGATGTCGACTTCCGAATCGGTGACGTTGACCTGGTTCTGCACGACGCGCTGGCGCAGGCGCTGCACGAGCAGCTGGTCGCGCAGCGTCTTGCGGTATTCGTCGTAGCTGAAGCCTTCGTGCTCGAGCGACGCGCGCAGCTGGCGCACGTCGATCTTGTTCGTTTCGGCCACGCGCTGGATCGCCTGGTCGACGTCCGAATCGGTGACGCGGATGCCGGTGCTGCCGGCGCGCTGCACCTGCAGGCGCAGCAGGATCAGGCGCTCGAGCACCTGGCGTTCGAGTTCCTGCCGCGGCGGCAGCTGCTGCGGATTCTGGCGGTATTGGCTGAGCACGTTCGAAACCGCGCGATCGAGCTCGCTCTGCAGGATCACATCGTCCTCGGCAATCGCGGCAATGCGGTCGAGCGAATCGATCGGCAGCGCCTGCGCGCGCGCGGTCGAGGCGAAGCCGAAAAGAGAAAGGGTCAGGCAAAAAACGGCGATGAGCTTGTTCATCGGCAAACTATTCCGAAGGTGGTGGGCATGCTGCGCGTCGGCGACCGGGGCAAGGTCGCAATTTGACGTCTCAGCCAACCCGGCATGATAGGGGTTACGGGTAAGAAATGCGTTATTCGGGGCCCGGACCTGGTTGCATTGGAACCCAGAAATGAACCTGTCCAACGTCGTCATTACTCGCTGCGTCCGCAGCTCGCCCTCCGGGCCAGCTACGCTGTTTGCTACGGCATCCGGCAACTGCTCCTGCGTTGCTCTACCTCCGGCGTCCATGCCGTCGCCTGCCTTCGCAGTCCCGCGAAAGCGGGAATCCATTTTGCTTTATAGATCAAGGCAATAGGATCAAGATGGATTCCCGCTTTCGCGGGAATGACGGCTGTTGAGGCCTTCCCGAAGCAGAATTGCACGGTCGGCCAAGGCCGGGTTACGGGTATCCCAGCATAGCACGGCGCAGGTAATTTTCGGTCCGCGTTCCGGTGGCCCCGACGCCCTTGAATTCGAGTTCGAAGAACACGGCCGTGTCCATCGTGTTGGCGCCGGACAAATTGACATAGTGGCGCACCAGCGTGCGCAGGGCGACGCAGCAGCTGTCGTACTCGACGCCGCCGAATGCCTCGAGCAGCTGGTGATCCATGATCGAGTAGTAGTAGCGCCCGACCAGGCTCCAGCGATCGTTGATCGGCACCAGCGCCGTAGTGTCGACCTGCTCGAGGAAGTTTCGGCGGAAGCGATAGGACACGTTGACGACGCCGTCGGTGCCGAAGCGACGCTCGATGCCGACGCCGGACAGGTCGGTCAGGTGCGTATTCGGGTTCCACTGCTGATCCCAGCGCAGACCCCAGCGGTCGTTCAGCCGCAGGTTCAGTTCGCCGACGTAGTCGGAGCCGGAGTAGTCGACCTCCGGGTAGCCCGGCAACTGCACGCGCTGCGTGCTGAAGTAGCGGATCTCTCCGATGCTCGCGCTCAGCAGCTGGTCGCCGCTGGCGTTGTCGATCAGGCGCGTCGTCAGCGCGGCGGTCAGGTTGTTGGCATTGGTCTGCCGGTCGGCACCGACGAACGTGTTGGTGCGGAACAGGCTCGGGAAATCGAATGTCGGCAGCTGCGTGTCGAGGATCGGCAGGTCGTTCTGGTTGCGGTACGGCACGTACAGGTAGAACAGGCGCGGTTCCAGCGTCTGCGTGTACTCGCCGCCGAAGTATTGCGCCGTGCGTTCGAACGTGAGGCCGGCATCGAGATCGAAGATCGTCGTGCTGCGCGTCGGCGAATTGTTTGTCAGCGGTTGCGCGGACGGTTGTGTGGTCGCGTAGTCCTGAACGTGATTCAGGTCATAGGCAGTGTAGCGCACGCCGAGTTCGGGGCGGATGAAGTACGCTGCGGTTTCGACCGGGAACGCCAGGTACGGATAGGCGTCGACGCGGCCGCCGGTCACAGCGTTGTCCTTCTGGAAGTTCGCATATTCGACGTTGATGCCGGCGTCGAGCCCACCGATCAAGGCGTGCTCCCCTTGAAACGTTGCGCGCGGCAGTCGCCGGTAGGGCTCGACGCCCGGCGACAGCGACGGATCGGTTACCTGCCAGGAATCGCCGCCGAAACTCGCGCTCCACCAGTCGCCGTGTCCGCTCAGGTAGGCGCTGGACGGCAACAGGCTCGTCGCGGTCGTGATGAAGCTGTTGCCGTAGTCGCTCAGGTAGAACTGGTCGGACACGTGATTGATGCTGACCACCGCGCCCCAGTTCGCGGAGAACGCGGTCGTGCCGAGCAGGTGCAGAAAGTCGCGCTGGCCCGGAATTTCCGGAATGAAGGTGCCCGGCGGTTGCGTCGCGGCGTAATCATCGAACTCGCTGGCGGCTTCCTTGTCGTGCGGCACGTAGTTGAAGTCGAACTCGAGCTTGCTCGACGACGACAGATAGCGAAACTGGCCGGAGAGCATCGCGCCGCGCTCGGTCATCACGCGCGGCTCCAGCGTCGCGTCGTAGTTCGGTGCGAGATTGAAATAGTACGGCAGTCCGAAGACGAAGCCGCGCCGGTCGCTGTAGCCGAGCTTCGGCAGCAGGAAGCCGGACTCGCGCTCATTGTCGAGCGGAAACTTCAGGTACGGAAACCAGAAGAACGGCACCCCGGCGTAGACCATTGTGGCGCCGTGCGCATAGCCTTCCTTTTCGATCTGATCCATGTCGAGTTCGTTCGCACGGATTTCCCACTGGCGCTCGCTCGGGTCGCAGGTCGAGTAGGTGGCGTTGAACGCCTGCGAATGATCCGGATCGGTCTGGTTGATCTTCGCTGCAACGCCGTTGCCGCGCTGCTCGAGCAACTGGTAGCGCGCGTCGTCCATCGACGTCGAGTTCGGCGTGGTCGTGCCGCGCGCACTGTCGGCGGCGACCAGCGTCGCGTGATCCTGGAAGCGCACGTTGCCGGTAGCGGTGTAGTCGGTCGTCTCGGTGTCGTAGGTCAGGAAATCGGCTTTCAGCAATGCATCGAGCTTGCGCAGTTCGACGTCGCCTTCGACTTGCACATGAGTGCGGTCGGGCGCCATGACCTTGCGCGCGACGAGGTCGGTCGGCGCCTGCGAACGATCGCCGGCCGGCGGCAACCCCGGAGTGTAGAAATCAAGCAGGTCGTTGCGCTTGCAGGTGTGGTACGGATCCTTCGGCTTCGGACATCGCAACACGCCGACCGGGCAGATCGGACTGGCTTCCACCACCGCGACTGGCCCTGGAGTGGCATCGGCGGCGAGCAGGGCCACGGTCGGAGCAAGCGCCAGGACCAGCGGCAGCAGGCGGAGTCGCAAGGGCAGGCCAGGGCGAAGATCGAGCACGTCGGGGTTGCGCCTTCAGAAGGGTCTGGGCAGGCCGCACAGCTTGCCCGAAAGCCGCAAAAGCGGCAATGCGTGGAGATCCCTGACTAACTTGTAAGCGACACCGCAAGCGCTGGTATTGCGCGGCGCGACGCCGGAATTGCGCGCTCGTTCACTGGAACCTGTTGCGCAAGCGCGGCGGACGAGCAACCATGCGCCGGACGCGCGGTCGCTCGGCGCTCAGGAAGGGGGTGCGCATGTTGAGCAAATCGCTTCGGGAGACTCTTGCCGTCGTCGGCGTGATCGGCTCGATGGCTTTTGTCGGCATGCAGATCCGTGAAAGCAACATCCAGGCGCGCGCAGCGGCATATTCGGCGATCGGCATCGCGACGTCGGAATTTCACCGTTCGTTCGACGCACACCTCAATCGACTCGTGACCGAGTCCGACTACCCTGAAGTAGTCCAGAAGTGGACGCTGGCTGACTGGGAAAGCATGCAGCGCATATACACAGCCGACCTGCGCATGTTCGAGACGATCCTGCTGCAGGTCGAGCAAGGCCTGCTTCCCGCAGACGCCATGGTGCGGCTCGGCTACAACTGGGGTCCGATACTGACGAGCCCAGGCATGGCCTGCCTGTGGCCCGAGATGCAAGCGACCGTCGGACCGTCGGTCCGCAAGGCGGTCGAGGACTCCACGCCGAAAGCCGATCGTGTCGTCTGCAAGGTCGATCTCAAAGCGCTTCGCGACGAGACGATCCTCGGCAAGAAGAGCGGCTGAAACATGCTCGACGGATGCAGCAACCGTGCTGCGGCGACGCTTCATCTGACGCATCTCGCAAAAAAGGCGCATTCACTTTTTGCGTGCGCACAAAAGGGGACAGCGTGACCACAAGCGAAGCCAGCCTCGTGAGCCTGAGCGAGAAGGTCGCCGCAACTCGCGTCACGCCTCACCCCAGGGGCCTGTTCTATCTCGCCTTTACCGAAGCGTGGGAGCGATTTTCCTATTACGGAATGACCGCGTTGCTCGCCCTGTTCATGGTGAATCAGCTGTTGCTGCCGGGCCACGTCGAGAACATCGCGGGATTTTCCGGATTCCGCGCCGCGATCGAATCGCTCACCGGTCCGCTGTCGACGCAGGCGCTTGCTTCGCAGATTTTCGGTCTGTACTCCGGATTCGTCTATTTCACGCCGTTGCTCGGCGGCATCGTCGCCGACCGCTGGATCGGACAGCGCAACGCAGTCGTGATCGGCGCGCTGTCGATGAGCGCCGGTCATCTGGCCATGACGTTCGACGAGTCGTTCCTTCTGGCGTTGCTGCTGCTCGTGATCGGCTCGGGTTTTCTCAAGGGCAACATCTCGTCGCAGGTCGGCGCGCTCTATCCGAGCGACGACGAAGCGCGCCGTACACGCGGCTTCATCCTTTTCAGCACGGCCATCAATGTCGGCGCGGTCACCGGGCCGCTCGTGTGCGGCCTGCTCGCGCAGGTCTACGGCTGGCACTACGGCTTCGGCGTAGCGGCGGTCTTCATGCTGCTCGGCCTTGCGACCTACCTGTCCGGGTATCGCCATCTGCCGGCTCGCGTGGAACGGCAAAACTGCGAGAGCAGTCGGCTCACCGCGGGCGATCGGCGCATCGTTGGTGCGCTGATCATTGTCATGATCATCACGGTGTTTCAGTCGACATCGTTCTACCAGATATTCAACGTGATGCCGATCTTCATCCAGGAGCACGTGGCGCCCGAAGTCGGTGGTTTCCGCGTGCCGATTCCGTGGTACCAGTCGATCAACGCGATTTTCAGCATCGTAGGCGTGCCGATGCTGTTCTGGCTCTGGGGCCGTCAGGCCAAGCGCGGCCGGGAGCCCGACGAACTCGGCAAGATTGGCATCGGCGCCTGGATCGCCGCCGCCAGCAACCTGGTCCTGGTTGCCGCAACCGTCGCGTACGACGGCGCGCCGATTCACCCGGTTTTTCCGTTCCTCTACAGCGCCGGACTCGGAGTCTCGTTTCTGTATTACTGGCCGACCCTGCTCGCGCTGGTCTCGCGCACGGCGCCGGCCAAGGTGAATGCCACACTGATGGGATTTGCCTTCATGAGCCTGTTCGTCTCGAACAATCTCATCGGCTGGATCGGAGGCTTTTACGGAAAGATGCAGCCTGCCGCGTTCTGGACGATGCACGCGGCGATTGCAATTGGCGGTGGCCTCATCGTGCTGCTGTTCGGCCGGCGCCTGAGTCGGGTGCTGCGATCTGGATAGAAAGTCTTCGGACGGAAGTTATTTGCCGCCGTCCACGGAAAAAATTCCGTCTCGCGGACAACGAAGCCCATCGGTCGCCATCTTTACGAACTTCGCGCTCTTCTCATCGATTTTCCATGCCGCTTCGGCAGCAAGCAATTCGGCTCCCGTTTCATTCTTCAAGACAGCGATGATCGTGCCGGGCACTTTCTTTTCGCCAACCTGACATGAGCCCATGAATCCTGGCGCGCTCCGGGAGTGGGCCGGAAACTGCAATGCATCACGGACGACGGAGTGGTCGTCGAGAATCAACGCGTACTCGTTTCCACAAATCTGCCAGGACGCCGAAAACAACCGATCCGAAATTTCCGAGCCGCCAAGGTTCTTCAGGCCCAGCGCAGCGTGGCGGCCTTCGATCGCGGCAACCGGCTCATCCGACGTGCGTTGACCGATCAACGCCTTGGGAATGTCCGAGCCGCATTGAACCTTTTCGAACCCGTCCAGCGCATGGGCTTCCACGCTCATGAAAAACAAGACGAGCATGCAGTAAAAATTCTTTGACATGGCAGTCGGTCCCCGGTGCGCTTTGCAAAGCGTTGCGAGAGCATCATCTTCCTCTCACGCTGGCCAGGTCAAACGCAATGTACGGAATACCGACTGCGGCCACCGCCGCCCACAGAGTCGGACGACGGACGAAACGCCTCGCGGAACAGGCGAAGGCGTGACTTGTCCAATCCCTCTCCCCACCGGCTATATCGATGGGGAGAGGTCCGGGCCGAGGAGCCGCTCTTCGCGGCCGCCTCCCCGTGTGCTTACTTCGCGGCGACGGCGACCGCCAGTCCACTTTCCTCGGCGCTTCTCAGGAACGCGGCATATTTGGCGCGCGTGCGTTCGAATGCCGTCGGATATTCCTGGTAGCCGGTGGCGGCGCCGAACAGCATGCCGATTTCGCGCGTCGAAAAATTCCTGCGGATTGCCGCGTGGAAATCGGCGCACTCCTTCGCGTCGGTTGGCGGCGTGCACTCGGCTGCACCGGGCCGGTCCTCATGCACGGTGACTGCAGCGAGCTGGCCGTTGCCGTTGGCGTTGGCGAGGCTGGCCGCGACCAGGAGGCCGGCGCCGATGACGATGGATGTAAAACGCTTCATGATGAAACCCTCACATAACCTGCCGCAGGTCGTCCGTTGACGGGCTGGCATGGCACTCGTGGCGTCGGCATCCGTGCAGCGCTGAAGACGGCCGTCTTCACTTATCCAGATGCAGATTCGCGCCGAAAAGTTACGTCGCATTCGCCGAACTGTTGCAGCAGCACGCCGAGTTGCAGCGACGCGGCAATCGCGTGTGACTTGTGGCCTATGAAAATGTATACAAAGCATTACTTGTGGCATACGCTCTCGTTCACGTTGTCACGAATTTGCGCATATCGATGCGCAGTGCAGCGACCGCCGAAGGACCGATCGCTGCCACGTCAGGAAGCAGAGTTTCCGGATCACCGTCTTTGTACTGGGCCGTTTTTGGATTTAGGCTAGACCCGAAGGTTGCAGCACTGGAGGAACACACATGTCGAAACTGCGTGTGCAAAGCTTTGGCGTTTCCATCGATGGTTACGGTGCCGGTCCGGACCAGAGCATGGAACACCCGCTCGGCAAGACCGGTCCAGAGCTGATGGAGTGGTTCTTCAATACGCGCCTGTGGCGCAGGATGCACGGTCACGACGACGGCGAGACCGGCGTCGACAACGGTTTCGCCGAGCAGGGTTTCGTGAACATCGGCGCCTGGATTCTCGGCCGCAACATGTTCGGCCCCGTGCGCGGGCCTTGGCCGGATGAAAGCTGGAAAGGCTGGTGGGGCGACGAGCCGCCGTATCATGTGCCGGTGTTCGTGCTCACGCACCACGCGCGAGCGCCGCTGGAAATGAAAGGCGGCACGACGTTCCACTTTGTCACGGACGGCATCCACGCGGCGCTCGAACGCGCGAAAGCTGCGGCGAACGGCCGCGACGTCCGGCTTGGCGGCGGCGTTGCGACGGTTCGCGAATATCTGCAAGCCGGACTGGTCGACGAACTGCACCTGGCCGTGCGACCGGTGCTGCTCGGCAACGGCGAGAACCTGTGGCGCGATCTCGACTTGCGCGCGCTCGGGCATGAATGCGCGAAGCGTGTCGAGGGGGAAAGGGCGACGCATCTGTTCTTGCGCAGGCGGGCGGATTGAGGCTGGCCGGGCAGCTATCGGCCCGAAGTGGACGCCCGATGCCTGCAACTCGCTGCCGGGAAGCGGACACTCGTGTTGCGAGACCGCAATCCGCTTGCGCACGTTGACGCAATGGCTGACACTCGTCGTCGGCCGGATTGCCTCCGGCATAGGGGGTGCGTCCGAGCATGAAGCGAAGCCTGTTCGAGGAACTGCGGCGCCGCAATGTGTTCAAGGCGGGCGCCGCCTACCTCGCGCTCGGCTGGGTCGTCGTCCAGATCACGGCGACCCTGGTGCCGGCCCTGAACCTGCCGTCGTCGCTCGTCCCGATCGTGACGTGGATCGGCGTGATCGGCTTTCCGTTCGTGATCATGTTCTCGTGGATCTACGAGCTGACGCCGGAGGGTCTCAAGCGCGAGAGCGAAGTCGATCGTTCGGCCTCGATCACGCACATCACCAGCCGCCGGCTCGACTACATCACCATTAGCCTGCTGGTGCTGGCGATCGGGCTGTTTGCGTTCGACCGGTTCGTTCCGCGCAGAGTCGAACCTGCCGCTGCATCGCGTGAAGCGCAGACGCCAGCGGCGAGCGACAATTCCATCGCGGTGCTGCCGTTCGTGAACATGTCCTCGGACAAGGAACAGGATTTCTTCTCGGACGGCATTTCCGAAGAACTACTGAACCTGCTCGCGAAGATTCCGCAGTTGCAAGTGACGGCACGCACGTCGTCGTTCGCATTCAAGGGCGAGAAAGTCGGGATTACCGAGGTCGCGCGGCAGCTGCACGTGACGCATGTGCTGGAGGGCTCGGTGCGCAAGTCCGGCAACGCGGTGCGGATCACGGCGCAGTTGATCAATGCCGCCACGGACACGCACCTGTGGTCGGAGACGTACGACCGAAAACTCGACGACATCTTCGCCGTCCAGGACGAGATCGCGGCCGACGTGGTCAAGCAACTCAAGGTCACGCTGCTCGGCGCGGCACCGAAGGTGCGCACGACCGACCCCGAGGCGTATACGCTCTACCTGCAGGCGGTCCAGCTCGGACGGCAGACCGCCGTCGAGGCATTCCAGCAGTCCGACGCGCTGTACCGCAGGGTGCTGGCGATCGATCCGCGCTACGCGCCGGCTTGGGCGGAGCTGGCAGACAACTTCTACCACGAGTCGGGCCAAGGCCTCCTGTCTAACAAGGAGGGGTTTGCCCAAGCCCGCGAGGCAGCGACGAAGGCGCTCGCAATCGATCCGGACTACGCACCGACCTATGCTCGGCTCGGCTTCATTGCGATGTTCGGCGACAACGACCTCGCCGGCGCCGCGCGGCACTTGCAGCGCGCGCTGGCGCTCGATCCGGCGGATCTGGATGTGCTGCGCAACAGTGCGGTACTGCTCGCCAATCTCGACCGACTGGACGAGGCGCTGGCGCTCGACGAGGCCGTCGTTCGCCGCGATCCGGTGAACGTGTCGGTGCTCTACAATCTGGGCCTCTACCAGCGCAGGGCCGGCCGGTTCGACGCGGCGATCGCATCGTTCCGCACCGTGCTGAGCCTCGCCCCTGGCCGGGGCAACGCGCACGCCAACCTCGGCAGCGCGTTGCTGCTGAAGGGCGATGCGCAGGGCGCGCTGGCGGAGATCGAACAGGAGACGAGCGAGGTGTGGAAGATGATCGGCCTGCCGATGGCGTACCACGCGCTGGGGCGCAAGGCCGACTCGGACGCTGCGCTGGCCGCGCTGATCGGGAAGTATGAGAAGGACTGGTCCTTCAATATAGCCTACGTCTACGCCTTCCGCGGCGAAGCCGACAAGGCGTTCGCGTGGCTCGACAAATCGGTCGAGTACGACGACCCTGGCATTGGGGAGATCGTGACGGAGAACCTGTTCGACAAGATCCACGCCGACCCGCGCTGGCTGGTGTTCCTGCGCAAGCTCGGCAAGGCGCCGGAGCAACTGGCGAAGATCGAGTTCAAGGTGACGCTGCCACAGGCGGAAAGCGCAACGGCGAGCGGCGGAGCGAATCACTAAGCCCCGGCGGATCGCGAGCTGCGCGAAATATTCGCTGCTCCATAGCTGCCGCTGGCGACTGTCCGGAACGGGTCGAAAGCAGACAAGAAGAACGCGGCCGGAGCGTGCGCTCATTGCCCGCGCATTCCCGTATCCATGCGCGAATAGTCCCGTGGTGTGACGAACCAGTCGGCCGGCACCGTTTCGCTGCGAACGTGCAAAGTCACGTTTCTCACGGAGGGTCGAACGGTGGATTGGCTGCGAGGTTGGCTTCGGCACGATCCGCGGTTCAAGGAGCTATGACCGTGCACGTTGTCACGTTGCACAGATCCGGAATGAGCGTAGTACCTTCCTGATCATCGCGAAATATGACATCGTCATTGACGATGACGCCGACGCTCGCATAATTGTAAACGCCGATATCCGGATTGATGCGGAAGCTCATGCTGTCGTAATTGAGCGCCGCAGTCGATCGCAGGGGAATCAATAGTTCGAGAATCGAGTAGGAGGCAAGGAGCCAAGGTTGTGGCGTGGCTCCACTGAAAGCCCAGAAAGCATAGCCTTGAACTCCAGCGCTCGGCGCTTGGGGACAACCTCGATTCTGGCTGTAGTAAACCTTGGTCAGGTTCAGCGACGGACTGTAATACGCGCAAAACACCGGGTTCCGGGCGTCGATTGCGAATGTCGTGTTTGGTGGCAGGAGCATGTCGATTTCGTTGTAATTCCCACCGTTGCACGGATTGCCCGGGTGCGAGACATAGACATGCGCATACCAGACTTCACCGACGGCTGGCGTGTAGCCTCCATTGATCACGGAAAAGCCGTCGAAGGCCGATTCAAGCGTCTCTGAAAGGGCTGTGCCGCAGCCGATGTCGGATCCTATGCCTACAATTCCACCGTTGCTCTGCGGGATGAACGAGAGTGTCGCGGCGCGAGGAGCGCTGATCGTCCAGCAAACGACGGCGAGTGCAAGCGCGTGCAATAGGCGTGGACGGATCATTGGGCCGTTATTGCATCTCGCGGGCACTGGCGAAGGGACGAAAAGGCGCAGAGCAGCCCGATAATCGGCTGCCGACAGTAGGATCGTCATGATTGCGATTTCCTTGCTGGAAGCGGCTGTCGCCGCGACAAGGTCATTGTGCGTGCGCTCACTGTATACCCCTCAGGAGCGGCCCGGTGATCTATCGCCGTCACGTTTGTCTGGGTATATTTGATAACTACGGGGAAACGTGGGGCTGGCCATCACGATGGGCGCCGAACGGGCCAAAGACGTCACCGAACTGCTTGCCGCCTGGCGCGCGGGCGACGACAGCGCCCCCGAAGCGCTCGCCGGCCTCGTCTATGCCGACCTGCGCGCGATGGCTGCCCGGCGCCTGGCCGGTAATGTGCGCATGCCGCTGCAAACCACCGAGCTCGTTCATGAAGCGTTTGCGCGTTTGCTCGAGACGCCGATCAAGGCCGTCGATCGCGAGCACTTCTTCCGCACCGTGGCGTTGGCGCTGCGCCAGGTATTGACCGATGCGATCCGCCGCGATCGCGCCGAGAAGCGCGGCGGCGGCGCGCTGACTGTCAGTCTGAGCGCCGCCGGCGATCTTGCGGTTGCCGGTCCGGATACCTGGCTCAACATCGATGCGGCGCTGGCCGAACTGGAAGCGCTCGACGCGCGCAAATGCCGCGTTGTGGAAATGTGCCTTTTGCTCGGCCTGGAACAGGCGGAGGTTGCCGAGACGCTCGGGGTTTCGGTTCCGACGATCGAGCGCGACCTGCGCTTCGCGCGCGCGTGGCTGCGCGATCGGCTGGCTTAGCGAAAAAAAGACGGTGAATTTGAATTCCCACGTTTCCCCTACGGCGCCGGCACCTCGAACCCACGACGTAGTCATCATGACCCTCTCCTTCGGATACTGGCTGGACGCAGGATAACGGGCTAACCTCGTCGTCCAGCAACCTGTAAGCAACGCGTCGCAAGCGAAACAGCCATCATGTCCGGCGACCGCCCGGCGACGTTACACACCTGACCTGGAACCTGGGGTAGCTCCATGGACAGCGCACGCTTTGCCCGCATCGAAGCACTGTTCCATGCCACGCTGGAGCGCCCGCCGGCCGAGCGCGAGGCGTTTCTGC
>Ga0157376_10001150_pt1 | contig 17376 bp, 15 predicted proteins | sample M45metaG_FD_121801 | JGI IMG/M metagenome (GOLD analysis project Ga0157376, IMG submission 121801) | Miscanthus rhizosphere microbial communities from Kellogg Biological Station, Michigan, USA - M4-5 metaG | ecosystem: Host-associated > Plants > Roots > Rhizosphere > Soil | place: USA: Michigan... | reverse complement strand
TTGGCACAAAGCGGACATCGGCTTGTGCACCGCACATGTCCGCTTTTGACCCAAAAGCGGACATTGGGTCTAGCCATCTAAGTCTGAGCGATTACCATGCCTCGCCGGCGCCAATGACGCCTAGTGGCGTTACTCAGTATGGTATTCCGAATGCTCGACCCCCTTGATGCCTTATTCAGTTGGATCGGTGTACCAACGGGCCGGGGGAGATCGCACAGAATCGCGTTCGCGATCGCGGCTCCTCGGTTTATTCGGTGTGTTGTTTGCTGCAGCCGGTTGGCGCGGTATCTGGGCCAGCAGCTGGTCGTATGAGCGCGTTGCGGCACTCGTAATGTTCGTCGTGGGAATCATTATGGTTGGGGCGGTTACGGCAAACGTCATCAGTTTTCTGCGCCAACGGTAAATAACCATCGACGTGCGAGCGCCATCCCGATGACTGCGCCACGCTGCCGCAAATGCAATGCACCCCTCGCTCCTGAATCGGTGCCCAGCAGCACGCTCGGTGTTCCCCGCTGCCCCCATTGCGGCGCACGAAGTCCGTTCGGCAATCGCGCGGTTTGGATTTTCGTCGCAACGTGCGTCGCTTTGTTTCTCCTACTTGGGGTCTTAATCGCACTGTCACACTAGTGGTTGTGTATCAAAATCAAGTTCGCCCTCACCGAGATTAATGACGGAACGCCCCACCGCCCTGAGCGCTCGCAACTTGTCGGAGACTGCCGCGGTCGGCGAAGGGCGGACGCAAGCGACCCGGGGAGCAATGTGGCTGTTAAGCTTGACCATGACAGGTTGCTATTTCTTCCAGGGGGCTCGGTGAGCGGTCGTCAAGTCGCGCCTCTCTGCAATAGCGACAACACCGTGTCGCGATGGATTCGGCAGGCCTGAATAAATTCGTCCTCGGGCACGAATTCATCCGGTTTGTGCGCAACGTCGAGGCGGCCTGGCCCCATCACGACGCCCTGGGCGCCGGTCGAACGGAAGTGCACCAGGTCGCAGGCGCCCTGCAGCCCATAGGGCTCCAGGTTCGTCACACCGTTGGCGCGCGCCGAGGCAATGGCGGCTCGTACGATCGGATGGTGTGGATCAGTTTCCGTCGCGCCGCCGGTCGTCGGCAGGTAGGCGACAATTTCGGCGTTGATATCATGTTCCGTTGCTGCGCGCGCGAGCAGTTGCTGAATCTGCGCGCGCACCTCATCTTCGCTCTCCTGCGGAATCATGCGGCGGTCGAGCAGAAGATCGCAGCTTTCGGGCGTGACGTTGTCCGCGTGTCCCCCATTGAGGCGGGTGACGGTCAAGCTTGGCGAACCGAGGAGTGGGTGAATCAACGCGTGCAATGCATGATGCGTCTGCTCGATCATTTGCAGAAGCAGCGCTGCCTTGTACAGCGGATTAACCCCGAGATCGGGCGAACCGGAATGCGCGGGAATACCTCTCACCCGCACCAACGGTCGCATGCTGCCTTTGTGCGCAATGGCGACTGCATTCGAAGTCGGCTCACCGACGACGCAGAAATCAATCTTTGGACGCGTGGAGGCGAAGGCACGTGCACCGCGGCTTGCAACTTCCTCGTCGGCCACGAAAACGGCCATCAGCGTGCCTGACCACTGATCGCGCGTATCGGACAGAAGATCGAGCGCCTCAATCATGCATGCGACCTGGCCTTTTGCGTCGCAGGCGCCGCGCCCGTAGAGATTGCCCGCACGGCTCGTCAGCTTGAACGGATCGGAAGTCCAGCCGCTGCCCGCGGGGACGACATCCACATGCGAGTTGAATGCAATGACCGGTCCGTCTCCGTTGCGCAAAGTGGCCACGATATTGGCGCGACCAGACGCGATAGGTGTTACCTCGACGGGCCAACCCATGTCGCGAAACAGCTGGGCGAGATAGTCGATCGCTTCGATTTCGCGCCCCGGCGGGTTCTCGGTATTAAACGAAACAAGCCGTTCGAGACGCTCGATCGCGCGCGAGCGATCGGGCGCGGCGGACTTTCCAATTTGGCGCGGGGAAGGTGTCATGGATAGATGCTCAGCCGGGTCGCTTGCCGGAACGGATCGTTTTGCTTCCTGGCGGTTGCCACGGCAGGCGTTGCTCTACGATGCCGAGTACCACATCACCGATAGCAACGACCACGACTAGAACGGTAATCGCAGCCATCGACACCGCCATATTGAGATCGTTGGAAGCGGAATAGACGAGATAGCCGAGGCCTTGGCTCGCCGAGATGAATTCGCCGATGACGGCGCCCGTCATAGCCTCAGGGATCGATATGCGCAGACCCAACAGCAGGAAAGGCACCATTGTCGGAATCACCACCTTGAGCAGGACTGCCTGGCGGCCAGCTCCCATTACACGAATGATGTTGATGTGATGCCGGTTCACGCTTTGAATGCCGGCCACGGCATTCATGAAGACGATAAAAAATACGAAAGTGCCGGCAAGGATGATCTTGGGGGCAATGCCGAGGCCGAACCACATTACCATCAGCGGAGCCAGTGCGATCTTCGGTATCGAATAGACGGACAGCAGGAAGGGCCGAAGCACTCGTTCGGCGGCCGGCGCTGATGCAAAGGCAAACGCAAGCAGGGTCGCTGCGACAGCGCCCGCGGCATAGCCGGCAAGCACCTCGGTCACCGTCTGGCCGAGCTGCGGCCACAGCCGTCCCGTCGCGATCAATTCCCAAAGCGCAACAAGGACCGCAAGCGGGTCGCTGGTCGACTGTGTGTCGATCCAGCGCCCGGCGGCATAACTCCAGATGGCCAGGATCGCGACGATCAGCAAGGAGCGTCCGACGGCGATCGCGGCATGCTCAATCAGCCGACCCCGCCTGTTCGCGCGCAAAGTGCGCGCTTTCAGGGCTTCCACAAAGTCTGTTGCGTTCCGGGCTTGCCGGTCCGCCGACATGGTGCCTCGCTCTGCGTTTTGCGCCGCTAGGCTTTCGAAGCCATCGGCGGACACTTGACCAAGCCTACTCGACATATTCCTTCTCACCAGCAGCCTTCGCCAGCACCGCCACATTGCGCATCGTATCCCAAGAGCCCTCGTCGGCTCCCGTTTCGATCTCGCGCGTGAACACGCCGGAAGATTCATAGAAGATGGTTCGCGCCCAGGCTGGATTCGTATCGGGAAAATCGGATCGATAGTGCGCAGAACGGCTTTCCTGCCGATGTAGTGCGCTGGCAGCGCAGGCCGTAGCTGTCGCACAGAGGTCGAGCACATCCGCACGAGCGAGGATGTCCCGAATGGTATAGACGGGCAAAGCCCCGCCCCGCGCACCAATGTCGCCGGCGTCCGCCAGCACCCGTTCAAGTCCGGCCCCTGTCCGCACGATGCCAAGTTCGACATTCGTGACGCCGCGGAGTGCCTCCGCCAGTTCGTGGTATGCGGGATTGACGGCGTCGTCCGATCCGACCTGCTGCAGCATCCCCTCGGCTTTGTCGACTGCGTGCCGATCACCGCGCCCCGGCGGGGCCACGGCCGCTTCCCGCGCAGCCGTCAATCCGGCGCGATAACCGAACACCTGCGTTTCGGGTATGGAATTGCTGTTGAGGCGATTGCCGCCATGCACGCCGCCCGCACTCTCGCCTGCGGCGTAGAGCCCGCGTAGGCTGGCGCGTCCGCAGTCGTCGATCGCGACGCCGCCCATGAAGAAATGCGCCTCTGGCGCGACCACAAGCGGGATCTGGCGGTAGTCGATCTTCTTCGGATCGAGCAGATCAACGACCTTAGAATTTTCGTAACGAAATTGGTCTTCCGGTACGTCCGACACGTCGAGCACCACGCCACCGTCGACCGCCAGCCCTTGGCGGATTTGATCCGCGATGCCGCGCGCTGAAACATCGCGGGCTGCGGATTCCTTCTTTATCGGGTCGTATTTTTCCATGAAGCGTTCACCGCGGCTGTTATAGAGCCGTGCGCCCATCATGAACGTAGATGGCTGGATGGGTACGCGCGTCGACTTGAACGGCCGGATCAATCGCCACGGATAGAACTGTATGAATTCCATGTCACGCAACCGCGCGCCGGCACGTAGCGCCAAAGCATAGCCGCTGCCGCAAACATCGACCGGATTGCTGGTGATCGTGAACAGGCGCCCGGCGCCGCCAGCAGCAAGCACAGTCGCCTTCGCGTTGACGATCACCGCCTCACCTTTGACGCGGCCGAGCGCGACGGCGCCGACCACGCGATCTTCCTCGCGGAGGAGATCGAGCGCCATAAAATCTTCGAGCACATCAACACCGGCATCGAGCACCGCCTGACGCAGCGGGAGGGTCAGGTCTATGCCGCGCATGTGCTCCGGCACGAACACGCGGGCTTGGGTGTGGTCGCCACTCGGCGAGAGATGGTACTGGCCGTTTCGCTTGCGAAACTGCACGCCATAATCCCAAAGTTCACGCAGCCGCGCCGGCGCATCGTCGACTAGAGCGCGCACAAGCTTTCGCTCGTTGACGTAACCCCCGCCTGCGATTGTGTCGATATAGTGGAGTTCGGCGCTGTCGCTTGAATTGAGATTTTGCACCGCGGCTGCATAGCCGCCGGTTGTCATCGTCGAAGAGCCGCTGCGCCCGATCAAACGCTTGGCAAGCATCAGCACGCGCGCACCTGCGCTGCGTGCGGCAAGTGCCGCGCGTAAGGCAGCGAGTCCACCGCCGACGATGAGGACTTCGGTGTCGAGCGTCCGGTAACTAGCATTCGGCATGTGGGCATTCCAAGCATGCGCCTGCGTCGCGCGGCGGGGACAGGACGACGGTCATTGCTAGCCCTCCGCACGCTCGTGTGCTGGACGCCAGCGCGCAACGTAGCGTTCCAGCCGAGCAATCGCCGCGTTGAGCAACAACACAAAGACAAGCAGGCTGACGATGCCAGCGAAAACACGCGCGGTGTCGTAGCGCGAGCTCGCGGCTGCAATGAAAAAGCCGATGCCGCGATTGGCGCTGAGGAATTCACCTATTATCGCCCCGATCAATGCGCCCGGCACCGTGATCCGCATCGCAGTGAAAATATAGGGTGCAGCATGAGGCAAAGTGAGTTTCGTCAGGATGCTGAACCGAGACGCCCCCATCACCCGCAGTACGCCCTGGATTTCCTGGTTAACAGACACGATGCCGGCGACAGTGTTGAAATAGACGATGAAAAGGACGAGCGATGCGGAGAGCACAATCTTCGGCGCGAGATAAATGCCGAGCCAGACGATTACCACCGGCGCCAGGCTGACTTTCGGGACGGCGAACAGGCCGAGCATCAGTGGGCGTACGACGCTTTGGCCCCATGGGAGGCTGGTGACCACTACGGCGAGCGTAACGCCGATGCTAACGCCCGCCACGTATCCCAGCGCCATTTCGATCAGCGTACGTTGCAGGTGCCACCACAGCGTGCCGTCGACAACGACCGCATAAAGCGTGCGGGTGACGGCGACCGGATCGCTGACAAAGAGCCGGTCGACCAGACGTCCGGACGCAAACCACCAGACAAACAGAAACGCCGCGAACAGACCGACTTGGAGGACGCCGATTTTCCAGGCTTGGTGGCGGTTGCGTTCCAGAAAGGCCCGCCGTTCCCGAACGAGCAGGTCCTGCTCGCTGACCAATGTTTCTCCTGCCCCGATCACTCTCTCAAGCGGCATTGTCTGCTCGCGTCTTTAGAATCTCCTCCCGGAGATCGTTCCAGATGCGATCGTAAATCTCCGAAAAACCCGGCGTTTCGTGGATATGGAAGACGTCGCGAGGCCGCGGCAGATTTACTTCACGCACATCCTTGATTGCGCCCGGCACGCTGGTGAAGATCGCGATACGATCGCTCAAGGCGATAGCTTCGACCAAGTCATGGGTAACGAAGACGATGGTGCGGCCGGTGCCCTGCCAAAGGCGCAACAGTTCGTCCTGGAGGATGAGACGGGTCTGCGCGTCGAGCGGTCCAAAAGGCTCATCCATGAGGATCACATCCACACTGTCATCGACCAGCGTGCGCACGATCGATACGCGCTTGCGCATGCCGCCTGACAGTTCGTGCGGATAGAGTCCTTCGTAACCCCTAAGGCCGACGCGGGTGAGATAGTCGACGGCGCGGCTGCGGCGCTCGTCGGGCGCCACGCCCTTGCATTCGAGCGCCAGCTCAACATTGGCCAACACAGTTCGCCAGGGCAGAAGATTGTCATCTTGGGTGACGTAGCCGACCTGGGTGTTGACGTCGACGATCATGCGTCCATCGTGACGGATGACGCCGTCCGAGGGAGCCACAAGCCCGGCGAACATATTCAATACTGTGGACTTCCCGCAGCCCGAGGGGCCGATGAGGCAGAGAAATTCGCCACGCCTGACCGTCAAGTCCACGTTGCGGAGCGCGAGGCGCGCTTGGCCGCCACGGGCAATGAATACTTTGTAGATGTTTTGTGCTTGCAAGAAAGGGGCGTCGGCCATCACCGCGTTCCGTTTGTTCCGTCAGACCGGCTGCAATTCGGGCGTCCGCTCGCGCACCAAGCGCATCAGGACCTGCCATTCATCATATCCGGCGCGTTTGGGCGCACGGCCGGCTTGCGCGCGCGCCCAGATCACCTTGCGCTCGAGCTCCTTGGCGGCTTCGAAGTCGACGCTGCCGGGTGGAGAACAAAGGTCGATGATCACAGCATCGCGACTGGTCGCGGCGATGATCTCGCGCGTGACGACGCGCCCCGACGACGAAGAGACCAGCAACGAGAAGCGATGTAGATCATTCGCTAAATCGCGCAGATGTATCGGGTCAAAGCCCAGCGTCCAGGCGCGCGCGAGTTGAGCGGGATTCCGCGCCGCCAAACTAACTTTTGCCTTCATCGAACGAAACGCATCGGCAACGCTAAGTCCGACGCGACCGAGACCAAAGCAGAGCACGTGCATGCCGAGTAGCGTGTCCTCGGTGTTTTCTATGGCAGTGCGGATCGCGCCCTCGGCCGTAGGCACTGCGTGCAGAATGGCAAGTTCATCGTCCTCACCGTAGTCGACCAGCGTGACTGAGGTATCTTTCGCCCACTCGATCATGCGCGCTGTCGACCAACAGGTGAACAACATGGCGCGCGGCGCCGCACCGCGTAGGACCTCGGTTGTCATGCGCAGCTTTTCAGTGGTGAATTTCGCGTACAGGGCATCGTCGCTGCCGACTCCCGGAATCGGACAAGAGATAATGCGTGCGCCCTTAACCGCGTCCGCCAGCGTTGGGGAGCCGGGCCTGCCGGCTGCCTCGTCGGCGCCAGGCACGCCGCCGTAATGCTGCACGACCGCGCCGGAAAGGCGGGCCTGCCGCATGTGTTCGAGCATCCGTAGATCGCCCCCGATCACGGCTACGATCCAGCCCTTTAGCTCACTCTGCACCATAACTTCTGCTTCCTTCGCGCAAGCGGGACTGGAGTGTCGAGAACGGTCACTAGTTCTTGACGAACTCGTTGGTCCAGAGCACGCCTTCGGTTAGGTTGACGTCGACATCCTCGCCAACCGACTTGTATGCGCGCTGCACTTTCTCGAGGCCTTCCTTGGTAAAGATGCCGGTCCGGCTTATTGCCGGAAGCAGCCGGTCAAATGAGATCTTGAGGGCATCGGGTGCGGTGTCCTTGAACCATTTAGCGCCAAGCAACTGGAGCGCCTCGTCCTGATGATCGTGCATCCAATTGACTGCTTCTTTCACGCCCTGCACGTAAGCGTGCAACGCAGGCTTGTTGGATTTTGCATAGTCGGCGGTGGTGAACAACGTGATGTAGCTGATGTCCTTCAGGCTAGGCAGGTCGCCGGCTGTGTTGTGTACGATGATCGTGCCGAGGCCCTGCTTCTCTAAGGTCTGCGGCAGAGGCGGTGAAAGCATAAAGGCGTCGATCTTGCCTGATTGAAACGCGGCGCGCAGTGCTGCGGGACCGCCGACCTGAACCAGAGTTGCGTCTTTTTGAGCGTCCAACCCGGCTTCCAGCATGATGAAGCGTGAGAAAATGTCCGTGGGCGCGGCCGGACGCGTGATGCCGATGGTCATGCCCTTTAGGATTTTGCCGCGCTGCTGCGCCGGCGTGTTCGGATCGTAGCCGGCACGCTGGAGTGCGTCGTTGCGAACGATCATGTCCATGGTCATGCGATCGAGTAAATTGTAGACCATCATGAAATGCTTGCCCTGCTTGGCGAGAGGGGCAATGCCCATCAGATCGTCGCTCGTAATTTGCGCGGAGCCCGACAACAGCGCCGCCGAGGACAAGGCGCCACTGTCAATCTCCTTGTAAGTGACTTCGAGGTCGCGTGCTTTGAACAGGCCGCGATCAATTCCAATGAAGATCGGCGCCAGATAGAGCGTGCGCAGCCCTGCGTGGGTGATGTGAAATTGCTGCGCCGAAGCCATGCTGAAGGAAGCAAGCATGGCGGCGAGCGCAAAAAGTAAAAGTCGCAATGGCTTCAGCATGATCTTCTCCTCCATCCCAGAGTTGTGCCGTGAATTTCCACGCGGCACTCGGCTTGTCGCCTTTTAAAAAAGATTGTATTGAGTTTCTTATCCGATACAAGATAAAGTTTGCGGCTGCGATTGCTGACTTTTCTAGCAGCGGGCCTTGCGTGAAACGGCCAACGAGCAGGCAGGAAATCCTCATGGCGAGCGATCAGCGTACGCCCCTGAAGGGCCTCTTCAACATCACGGTAACGCCGTTCGGCGACGATGGGGCGGTCGATTTTGCCGCACTCGTCGAGGCGATCGAACGCATGATCGCGCTCAAGTTTGACGGCTTGCTAATCGGCGGCACGTACGGCGAATTCCCTACGCTGTCGCCGGACGAACGAGCTGAGCTGTTTCGCCGCACCATGCAGATTGTGCGCGGGCGGATACCGGTGATGCTTTGTTCGGCGGCTTCCGATCCGCGGCTGACCCGGGAACTCACCGTCCTGGCGAGTTCGCTTGGCGGGTATCCGATGGTTACCGCGCCTTATGTATCGGAAGTAACCAGCGAACAGATCGTCGAGTATTTTCGCTGGATCGCACCGTCGGCAAAGAACGGGTTGGTAGTTTACAATGCGCCTGGCATAGGAATTACCTTGTCGGCGCGTTTGATCGAGCGCCTGAGTGAGATCGAAAATGTCGCAGCGCTCAAGCAGGGCGATCTCAATCCGACGACAATTGATGAACTAGCGAATCGGGTCGGTGGACGCATCAAATTATTCTGCGCTTCGGATCTCGCTTTTCTGGGGCCGCTCAGTGCAGGCTTTGATGGGCTGAGCTCGACCAACAGCTGCGGATTCCCCGAACTGATCTCTGCGAGTTTCCGCGCAGCGCAAGTCGGTGATCTTGCGACCGCGACGCGTCTGCATCGCAGCTGGTTCGCGTTCCGCGACCTTGCGCGCGCACACGGGCAGCCGCAAACCATCAAGCTGGTGATGCGTTTCCGCGGTTGGGGCAACGGCCATGTCCGCGCCCCGCTGCAGCCTGTGCCTGCCGCTCCTGCGCTTGAGATCGAGCGCGTCACAGCCACGATTCTCTCATCATCCAGCAGCCGCCTCACCAAACAAGTTCAGGCCTTAAAGGCCTGATCGAGTCGTGCCGTGTGAAACAAAGGAAGTACCTATGTTGCAGATGACTCTCGCAGACTCATTGAAACTCGTCCCCGCAGCCGCGGAAGCGGCGTTCGAAAAAGCGGAATTCGACCGGCGGGTGACCAAGCTGCGTGCCAGTATGGCGAGCAAGGACTTTGACCTGTTTCTCACCAGCGGTCCGGAAAATATCTTCTACCTGACCGGCCAGCAGACACCCGGCTATTACACGTTTCAGTGCCTGGGAATTCCGGCGCAAGGCGAGCCGTTCCTCGTCCTGCGCAGCCTAGAATCTATGAATGCCCGGCTGAAAAGCGTGCTCACCGACATCGAAGGCTATACCGACGACGCCCACCCCGCGGCGGCTATCGCCGCTTCTCTCAAAACACGCGGATGGGGCGGAAAACGTGTCGCCATCGATCGCAACAGCTGGTTTCTGACAGTCAATCTCTATGAACGGCTGGTACAGGAGTTCGGATTGCTGCTTGACGGCTCGGGCATGGTTGAGCCCTTGCGACGCATCAAATCCGGGGCGGAACTCGCGCAAATACAGAAAGCGGGCGTCGCCAATGATGCGGGGATGCAGGCAGGACTCGCCGCAACCCGCCTTGGTAATTCGGAAAACGACGTCGCCGCCGACATCATGGCGGCCGCCATCCGCGCCGGTTCGGAATATCTCGGAATGGATCCGTTTGTAACTTCCGGGCCGCGCGGAGGCGTTCCGCACACGACGTGGCGTCGCCGCACTATCGAGAAGGGCGATCTTGTCGCGCTCGAGACTTGCGCTTGTTACAACCGCTATCACGCGGCACTTTTCCGCACAGTGGCTATCGGCAACATCCCCGTGGAGGCCGAAGATATGTACAAGGTCTGTTGCGAAGGCTTAGACGCGGCCATCGACAGGCTTAGGCCGGGCAACACCTGCGCCGACGTCCACAACGCCTGTCAGGCGGTGGTCGATCGCTACGGCTATACAGCAGCTTACCGCAAGCGCACCGGTTACAGCATCGGTATCTCTTTTTCCCCCGACTGGGGCGAAGGCAACATCCTCAGCCTGTTCCATGATGTCGCTGTGCCGCTTGAGCCCGGCATGGTCTTTCACGTGCCGGCAGCGCTACGCAGCTATGGAAAATTTACGGTGGCTGTAAGCGAGACCGTCATTGTCACTCAAGGAGCGGCCAAAACGTTGAGCGATATCGGCCGCGAACTGGTTAGGGTCTGATGTCATGACCGGCGCATCTGTTCGCATGCCGGAGCCCGATGCGCAGCTTGCGCGAAAGCTGTTCGACGAACTTGACCGGCATACGCGTGACGGCGCCGGAATCACTCGCGCATCCTACGGCGACGGCGAGCAGTTCGCGCACAACCTCATTGAGAAGACCGCGCGCGACATCGGGCTCGAAGTCTCGACCGACGTCGCTGGCAATCTCTATGTGACCCTGCGCGGACGCAAAGAAGGAGCCGGCACTTTTCTGATTGCATCTCACCTCGACTCGGTGCCGCAGGGCGGAAATTTCGATGGCGCTGCTGGCGTGCTCGCCGGCATGGCGATTCTTTCGTCCTGGAAGCGCACCGGGTTTGCACCTGAATTTGATGTGGCGACGATGGCGATCCGCGCCGAAGAAAGCACATGGTTTCCCTATTCCTATATCGGCTCGAAAGGCGCGCTCGGCCTCTTGTCGGAGGAAGCGCTAGAGGTTCGCCGCGCCGATACCGGACGGACGCTGGCCGAGCACATCGATGCATTGGGCTTTAGCGCGGCGTCGGTGCGCGATCGTGTGGCGCACTGGAAACCCAACGATGTAAAGGGATATGTCGAGCTTCACATCGAGCAGGGCCCGGTGCTCGATGGCAGCGACATCCCGGTTGCGTTGGTTACCGGCATCCGCGGTAGCTTTCGTTATCGTGACGCGCGGGTCATCGGCGAATACGGACATTCTGGTGCGGTGCCCCGCACGTACCGGCATGATGCGGTTGTCGCGGCCGCCGATTTCGTAATGCAGCTCGATGCGAAATGGCGGCAACTCGAACAGGAAGGACGGGACCTTACTGTCACCGTCGGCAAGTTCTTTACCAATCCCGAACAGCACGCCTTCAGCAAGATTGCCGGCGAGGTCGGCCTATGTATCGACGTGCGGAGCCATGAAAAGGCAACGCTGGCGCTGGTAAAATCCTTTACTGACGATCTGGCGCGCGTAATTGCAGACAGATATGGCGTGTGTTTCGAGCTCGGTGTGCTGACTGGCAGCGAGCCGGCGATCATGGATCCTGGACTGATCGACATCTTCGATCGTGCCGCCACCCGTCTCAAAATCCCGCACATGCGTATGGCGAGCGGTGCGGGACATGACGCCGCGGTTTTCGCCGGCGCCGGAATACCCTCGGCGATGATCTTCGTGCGCAATCAAAACGGCAGCCACAATCCCGATGAGGCGATGCGTATAGAGGATTTCGACTTGGCCGTGCGATTGATCGCGCAAGGCATCAGCGATCTCACTTGTTAAAGCGCAGCGAGGACTGTGAGCATGAGCCCAAGCAAGACTGTCACCATCTCCGGACCCATCCTGTCCGAGTTCCTCACACGTATCTTTAAAGCTGCCGGTTGCGATGACGAAACGGCCCGGCTGTGCAGCAAAGGCGCGGTCGATGCCGACCTGCACGGTCATCACATCCAGGGGACAGACCACATTTATTCGACCGTCCGCGAGCTGCGCGCCGGGCGACTGAATGGACGGCCGAAAATCGCGATTACCCATGAGACGGCGGGCACCGCGCGCGTCGACGGCGATGGCGGTCCGGGCCACGCGACCGGCGTCTTCGCGAGCGATCTGGCGATCAGGAAGGCGCGCAATGCTGGAATTGGCGCCGTCGCCCTCGTCGGTGGTGGCGATATCTTCCGGCTTGGCTACTACGCCGAGATGATCGCGGATGCAGGCTTGGTGGCGATGATTTTTACCAACACTCACCCGGTCCGGGTCCATCCTGCTGGCGGTATCGATCCGCTGCTTGGCACCAACCCGATCGCTTTCGCCTTTCCGGCGGCCGAAGCTGCGCCGATTGTCATGGACCTCGCGACCAGCACATCAGCGATTGGCCACGTGCGCATCGCTAGCTATTCGGGTGCGCCGATACCTAACGGCATTGCAATCGACCGCGCGGGCAAGCCAACTGTCGACGCAAAGCAAGCACTAGACGGCGCGTTGACACCGCTCGGGGGTCACAAGGGCTTCGCGCTCGGGCTAGCCGTCGGGTTGCTGTCTGGGCCGATCATCGGCGGCGTCATTGGCAAGGAGTTGCAGGAGGCGCTCGCGGCCGGTGAAGGCGAGCGGCGGCGCGGCCATCTGTTCGTTGCAATGGATCCGGGCGCCTTTGGCGACCGCAGTGCGAGCGCGGAGCGCACATCGCGTTATGCAGCGGAGCTAAAGACGTCGCGTAAGGCAGCCGGGGTATCGGAAATCGTCATGCCAGGCGAGCGTGGCCGGCAGAAAAAAGCGCGATACGCGAAAGACGGGATCCCGCTCGATGCTGCAATTTGGCAAAACACGCTGCGTATCGCCGGTGAACTGGGCGTCGCAGCACCGCAACTTTGACAGACCGCGCGGCAGATCTGGACCGGTTCGATCGCCTGTACTAAAAACGAAATATTGTACAAATTGTATTCGGTGACAATGCGTAGCAAGAAGCAACATTCGCGCCGAAGGCGACAAGGGGTTTCAAAGCGGGTGGCCTGCCGCGCGGAGCCGAAACATTTGCCGGCTGCCTCCGGCCCGCAGTCGCCGCCGAGCCGTCTTCAGGTTTACGTGGCAGGTCAAATCCTCGCGCTCATCAGGCAGGACAGCATGCGCGCCGGGCAGCCGCTGCGTGAAGAGGCGCTCGCGCAACGTCTCGATGTGTCGCGAACCTCGGTGCGCGGAGCGCTCCGTATCCTAGGAAACGAGAACGTCGTCGACGCGCGCCGCCATCGCGGTTATCTGTTGCGTCGGAATGCAAGCGAACTTGAGCAGAGTATTGAGTTACCCCCGACTCTCGATGAGCAGCTCTATCTGCGGATTGCGCATGACTATCTCTCCGGCGCGCTACCGGAAAGCACGACTGAAACCGACTTCATGCGCCGATACGATGCAAGCAGGCATCTCGTCCTCGCCACACTCACGCTACTGTCGGAAGAGGGAATCATCCATCGCGGCAAAGGCCGTGAGTGGCGTTTTCGCGATGTCCTGAAGTCCTCGCGAGGCCGTGAGGAGAGTTATGAGCTGCGGTTGATGATTGAGCCCGGCGCCGTTCTCCTGCCGACCTTTCAGATTGCAAGGTCGGAGCTCGAAGAGATGCGGACCTTGCAGCAGAAATTGCTAAACGTCACTGCAGAGCCCTCGCACCGTGAAGTCTTCCATACCGACGCTAGCTTCCACGAACTGATCGCCAGATTCTCCGGCAATGGCCTCGTGCTTGCTGCGATCAGGCAGCAAAATCGTGTGCGACGCCTGCTCGAGTATCAGAGCAATCTCGACGCGGACCGCGTCAGGACATGGTCACTGGAGCATATCGGCGTCATCGACGCTTTGCTGGAAGGGGACCAACATCTTGCCGCTCGCTGCCTTACAAAGCATCTGGAAAATGCCCGTCTTATGGCAGCCACCGAGAAGCCGCGCGATCAACGCCGGCGTCCGCAAGCGGGAAGAAACCTATTGGTGCGGTCGGAGCTGTAATACAGCACGAGCGGTGCAATTCGCGATGACGAGTGCCTGTGCAACGGTTGGTGTCGGCGGGCTACTGAAACCATCCGATCAAGACGGCCACTGAGAGAAATCAATGCTGATAATTGATAACCGCACACAAGAAACGCTTATAACAATGCAGGATTGTATCGAAGTGCAGGAAGACGCATTTCGCAAGCTTGCTGACGGCGAGGCTGCACACCGACCCCGAATAGATGTCTATGTGCCTTGTGCCCAGTCCGACAGCTACTATCGATGGGGCTCAATGGAGGGTGCTTACAACGGCATTTATGCTTGCCGCATGAAGTCCGATATCGTGAGCTGGCCGGTGCGGGAGTCAGGGCAGTCGGAAGAGTGGCACTGCATTCGTCCAGGGACGTACTGCGGGCTGATTTTTCTCTTCAGCACGGATAACGGCGAACCGCTCGCAATTCTAAATGATGGGACCATTCAGCACCTAAGGGTTGGCGGCGGGGCTGGGATCGGTGCCAAATATCTCGCGCGAAAAGACGCGTCGAGGGTAGGTATTCTTGGTTCTGGAGGCATGGCTCGAACTTACCTTGAAGCGTTTTGTGCCGTGCGGCCCATCCGCTCGGTAAAAGTATTTAGCCCCACAGTCGCGAATAGAAATCGATTTGCCAACGAGATGAGCGGGTGGCTCAAGGTCGCGATCGAACCGGTTTCGACAGCCCGTGAGGCTGTCCGTGACGTCGATATCCTTGCTTGCTGCACCGACACGATGACACCGGTCTTCCAAACTGAGTGGCTCGAGCCCGGCATGTGCGTCATTAACGTCAGCGCTTACGAGGTCCCCGCCGACGCCTACGAACGCTTTGACGTCGCAATCAGACAAGGAATAGCTGGCGTTACACCAATTGCCCAGTCCGATGACATTCGCACCGACATCGGTGGGAGCCCAGTCGCCTATATCGCGGGCACGTCTGAGCAACGGCGCATTTTACCACCCAAGAACCCTCATGGGCCTGCGTGGCACCGCGAACTACCGTTGTTTGCCGACCTTGCGCGCAGAAACGTGCCGGGGCGCACGAACGATCACGAAATTACATTCTACGCCAATACGGGGAATCAGGGCCTGCAGTTCGCCGCCGTTGGAGGCTTAATGTACCGAAACGCCCTTGCCCGCGGAGCCGGGCGGACGCTGCCGACGGATTGGTTTGTGCAAGATATTCGCGATTGATCGAGGGGGAGTCATGAAAATGTGGTTAGAGCGGATATTGTTTTGTGCATTCGCCACCTGCGCATGTATAGCAGCGCACGCTGAAAACTGGCCCACGAAAAATGTTGTAATAGTCGCCAGCGCTGCCCCGGGCGGCGGCGTGGATTATATTGCACGAATATTAGCGCAATCGCTATCACAACAGCTACACCAGAATTTCGTCGTCGAGGATCGTGGCGGCGCTGGAGGCACGATCGGCTCAAACCAGGTCGCGCAGGCTGTGCCAGATGGCTACACCCTGCTCGTTTGTTCAAACGGGGAGATAACGCTAGCGCCATTTGTCCAGGGCCATCTGCCATATGATCCGTTAAAGGATCTGGCGCCCGTTGTTCTAATTGCATCAGCTCCGCAGGTCATCGTAGTAAACCCAAAGGTTCCCGCCAAAAACATGAAGGAGCTGATCGCTTACGCGCAGACAAAAGGCGGCATCGGCTATGGCACACCGGGATTTGGCTCAAGTGCGCATGTCGGTTTTGAGCTAGTGAGCACCGAACACAAACTCCCGTTTTTCCATGTTGCGTATAAAGGCGGTGGACCCGCTGTCGCCGATCTGCTTGGAGGCCAAATTTCGATGGCCGTTGTGACCCTGCCCGCGATCGCCGGAAATATTAAGACCGGGGCGGTGCGACCTCTAGCGGTGCTCGCGCCAAACCGATCGCCTTCCCTACCCGACATTCCCACGCTGAAGGAAGCCACAGACATCGACACTCGGGACGCATCGTCATGGTTTGCCATAATGGCGCCCGTGAAAACTCCGCCGGAAATACTGGCAAAGCTCGAACAGGCCACGCTTGCAAGCCTCACTCCTGCGCTACGCGAGCGATTTCAACTGTCCCTGCTGGACGTGGTCGCCCTACCGAGCAGGGAATTTCGGGCCCGGATGCAGGAAGAAAGTGCCGCAAATAAAAATGCGATCGCCCGCATAGGACTAAAATTGAACTAGACAAGAACTTTATTTTCCCAATGAGCCGGCGAATCTGCGTGATGGCCTTTTCCAGCGCGAATTACTGATGCGTGTAGCTGACGCTGGCGACGGTCTCGCCGGGCGGTTCGATTTCGTGCTCAATATTCGATAGCTTGTCTGTACAGTTTATTTTTGATGCTTGGTCTTCAGCTCTGTCTCATTCGCGGCAATGAACGCTCGAATATCGTCTGACATATCCAGCAGCTTAAGCCATTGCTCCTTATATAGGGTCACGGGAAGCGGCCCATGCCATAAACTGAGACGCCCCCTTTCTCGCTTACCTTCATGCGAATACCGGGGGTCGCCCCTTTTTTGAGAGCGGCATTTTCACTCCGGAGGCGTTCGATTTCGGCCTTTAGTTCTTCGTCAGACATGGTTTTCTCCAAGAGCATCTAAGGCGGCGTTTGGTACGAGTGTGGCGGCATGCTCATCCCGGCGCAACGGCAATGGTTTCATCACGGCTTTGAGCATGATGTTGGAGTTTTGCTGGCCATTGAGAAAAATCCGGCATCTTGCTCAATTGCTCCCCTGAAGGGACGGAACCCGCACGCGGATTGCCAGTTTAACGGTTGACCGTGTTCCGTCTCTGCGGGTTACCGGAGCGTGCAATGCACCACATTGACTTTGCCATGACCTCAATGGTGTTCGTCGCTGACCGCCCGCGCTGCCCGTCGTGCGGCGAACCGATGTGGCTCGTCCGCGTGATTCAAACTGGACCGCACTTGAGCGAGCGAAGATTTGAATGCTCGTCCTGCGAGGCGAAAGATGTTCGGGTAGACGCCGATTAATGCCGCCAGCGCGCCGGGCGACGCAGTGTTAAATAAAAGACGGCCTCAATTTACCGCATGTTTGGCGGCACACTATCCAGAAGCGAAATCACGCCCATCGCGTCATGCGACGCGGTTCGTATTGGCTTGCTATCATGCGCAAACAGAATGTCGCCGATGG
>Ga0157376_10001146_pt1 | contig 17401 bp, 14 predicted proteins | sample M45metaG_FD_121801 | JGI IMG/M metagenome (GOLD analysis project Ga0157376, IMG submission 121801) | Miscanthus rhizosphere microbial communities from Kellogg Biological Station, Michigan, USA - M4-5 metaG | ecosystem: Host-associated > Plants > Roots > Rhizosphere > Soil | place: USA: Michigan... | reverse complement strand
TTCCATTGCCGAATGGCATGCGGCATCGGTCGCTAAGCAGTCATGACGGCAGGGGCCCCTCAAAAGAGGGATGTATCAACTACCAGAAAGCCTGTTCCCCAAACTACGCAGATTGCTTCTAAAGGAACTGCGCCGTTCCCCTGCTTCGACCGTGAGACAAGTTGTATGCAGTGAAACGGGATGCAGAAACTTTTGACTGATGACGAGCAGAACCATGAGGAGAACATCCGGGGAAATGCGGCTTTCAACATGCCGCTCTAGGGCTCTGCTGCGGGTTGCGCTCGCCGTCGGTGGGGTGCTCCCGCTTGCCGGCTGTGCAGGCGCACCTTCCATCACGATCGCGGGGGCATACTTTCCGGCGTGGCTGCTGTGCAGCATTCTTGCCGCAGTTGTAGCGATGGTTACGCGCTATGCGATGGTCACAACAGGTCTCGCGGAACTCGTTCCGTTTCAGCTTTCAGTCTGCCTGTCGGTCGGTGTGATAGCCGCCGTCATTGTGTGGCGGATATGGGTGGCGCGGTAATGACGAAGATCAAAGGCCGTCACAAGCGAAAACCTCTCGGCGTGAAGTGGCGTGGCGAGCAAAGCCATCATGGTATCTAATCACCGAAGGCGACCGAGCTGTTTCTACAGATCTTCAGATCTTCATGGCAAAGAGGATCCATGCATCAAGCTTTAAGATTCCATCTTGTCACGTTGTGATGCTTTCTCATCCCGATGTGGTGAGTTCGCTTATCACGTTGGCGGCTTTGAGAATCACTTGGTGAGTAGCAGTCTCCCCTCGCAAATCTAGCCAATCGCGAACGCTCACAGGTGTCCGTTCGATGCAACACGGACACCTTTTGCAATCGGATTCGGAAGTTCCAAGCGCTAATCAACCGTTCGGCGCCGTCACTGCTGATAGATCGCCGTGCGGGCGTCCTGGCAGCACGCTGGATTGCTGGACACTGGCCTGGTATCGATCTTTGTTATCAGAATCCTGATCAGGTTGACAGTCGCCGGGCTTGGCGTTATTTCGAGACGCTAGAAAGCTGCCGAACCCCCAACGCGTCAGCCATCCTAATCAACTCTGCCAACGAGTGCGCCTGCATCTTGCGCATAATCTGGCCGCGGTGAACGCGGACTGTGATTTCGCTCGTGCCGAGTTCTGCAGCGGTCTGTTTGTTTAGCCTACCAGCAACGACAAACGGAAGAACTTCTCGTTCACGCGGTGTCAGTCGAGCATATTTCACTTTCAAGTCGGCCACGTCTGATTTATTGGTTTCTTCAACTTTGCGCCGCTCGTTCAAAAGCTGATTTTCCCGCAGGCTGACAGCCGCCTCGTTTGCGGCAACACTGAGGAGAAGCCGATCTGACTTACTTGGAAAGCCAGACCGGAGGGAACCCGCTACGAGTACGCCGATTCGCTCATCTGCTCCGAGACAGAATGCCGCGAGCCCGAATTTGCCCACCGCGTCCGGACCGTCGAGGAACGTAGATCGCGTTTCTGGATCATTTCTTAGCCATCGTTTGAGCGCCCGGAGAAGACCGTCGTGATCGATATTCGAATTGACCGTATCTGCCATCCGAAGCGTCTGACTCTGGCTGCCATCGGGGATACTCAACTGCGCATATACGAAATCAAGCTCAAGAACACGACGAACTGCGTCAAGCAACGCCGAAATGATCTGATCCTGCGTGCGACCAGTCCAGATGGTTGGTAGCACAAGGATTCCCATAAGGTCATTTACACAGGCCTTCAGTCCTCCGATCTCGCCGGAGCTCTCAAGCGTCCTGAAATTCTTGAGGCTCAACCTTATCCCACCTTTTCCAGCGGGCCTAGTTTCCGGCCGCGCAGTTCTTCCAGGAACTCCTCAGGCGGAACAAAGAAAGGATTCTCCCGAAGGAGTCCTCCGATGATGACCATCGGATGCGTCCGGATTACGTCGACGATAACATCGGCAGTGAACCGCGTGAGATCGTACGTGCATATTACCGGATTAACGGGGTCATCAGATTGCATCCAAGCGTTGTTCGCGGTCGCCTCATACTCAAGCAGTGCGTTCGCGTCCAAACCGACTTCCAATGCCCATTCCATGTCGGTCACGAACCTGGTAAGCGGAAAGCCCTGTCGAGCAGAATTATCCATGATCTGTCGGAGCAGCGCGAGCGTCCTGTGCTGATCGAAGTTGCCTCCGCACAGATGAGTTTCTGACCAGTCACGCAGCTCAAGTTGGCCATTCTGAGTTACCGTTTTGAAGGCCACTCCGGCCGACGCCAGCCGCTCGGAATGTTCGTTGCGCAAACGAGGATCGACGGTAAGGACATTTTTCTGTCCCAGTTCGAAGCCTTCTTTTAAGAAGGGGAGCAGCGCTTGATACTTCTCATCGGGGTTATTAAAGAAAGCGCAGACATGGGCTCGACGGTCAAGTATCGAGCCACAGAGATGAATTGGACGGGGCATCGCTGCTGGCGATTTGCGGCGCGATCTTCCCAGAACATCGATCGAACTCATTACGAACCTCTTTACGAACAACTGGGAACAACTGGCGAGCCTTTTTCCGGTTCGGGCGTGCGCTTGAGGGAAGAGCGGACGGAACTCTAGCCAGACCGGGAAACTGGCTCTGGGCCGAACAATAATCAGTCTAAACGAATGTACAATAGCCAGCCAGTTTCCTTTTACAGCATCATGCGAACAGAGGAAGATCGCTTGCGACTCGACCGAAAGCAATTCATTGGGGCGTGCGCGGCCCCGCAAATCGCGCTATGACCACGCTCGCTGGGGAGATCATCATGACCCGCCGACCGATTGGAAGATTAGCCTCGCAGACTCCCTTCATGGCCGACGCGGCGCACCGAGATAGGACACATTCAGCGGTCGCTCCCTTACCGGAAAGATTGACCGGTGAGATGCGGGCCGAATTGATGAACCTGGAGAGACTGGTTTGCGAACTTCTTCTCAAGAATCAGCAGTTACGGATGGCTCTTTTGGAGGCAACGAGAGAATCGGTAAACATCGTTGCCCCCATGGAGTGACTTGAAGCGCTGAACCGTGCGGCATTCAGCAAAGCTCTAGCAGCACTGACTCACAAACAAAAACCCAGAGGAGGCTCTATGTCGAGGTTGAACACGAAGGTTGCATTGGTTACTGGCGGCTCCCGCGGTATCGGGGCTGCTATCGCGAAGCGTCTGGCAAGCGACGGGGCCTGCGTAGCTATTACATACACCAAAGGTGCGGACGCCGCAGCCTCGGTGGTCATGGAGATCGAGAGCGCCGGCGGAAAGGCGATTGCCATCCAGGCGGATGCCGCCAACACCGAGGCCGTTGAAAATGCGGTCGAAAAGACAGTCGCGACTTTTGGAGGACTGGACGTGCTCGTGAACAACGCTGGTACTGCCATCCCTAAAGCCTTTGAGGAGTCCTCTCTTGAAGAGCTGGACCATGTGATCAATCTCAATATTCGCGGCGTGTTCATTGCGACAAAGGCCGCCCTGAAGCACATAAAGGATGGTGGCCGCATCATCAGCATCGGCTCGTGCGTCGGCGAGCGAATGGTTACGCCCGGTCTGGCCGCTTACTCAGCGACCAAGGGCGCCGTGAAGATGTTCACACAAGGCTTATCGAGAGAGGTTGGCAGCCGCGGCATCACGGTGAACAACGTTCAGCCGGGCCCGATCGACACTGATCTGAATCCAGCTTCCGGCGATTGGGCCGAGCCTCAATTAGCCATGACAGCGCTCAAGCGATACGGGCACGCCGATGAGGTCGCCGCGCTGGTGTCGTTCATCGCCGGCCCCGAAGCTGCGTACATCACGGGAGCAAATCTCACTGTGGACGGCGGAACCAATGCTTAGGCCCGTCGGCTCTCTCCTCAACTCAATCCAGCCGTACCCGGTCCTCGTGCCGGGCCAGGGGACAATCGCATCATGAGCACATCTGCAATCGCGTCATATTCGGCAATTACCGTGCCCACTCAATTCGTTGAAGCAAACGGCATTCGCTTTGCTTACCGTCGCTGGGGCAAAGAAGGCAAGTTGCCTCTTGTCTTCAATCAACATTTCACAGGGAACCTCGACAACTGGGATCCCGCCGTCCTTGACGGCCTGGCCCAGGAGCGGGAAGTGATCATCTTCAATAACGCGGGCATTGCCAGCTCGACGGGCGAGGTCCCTGAAACGTTTGAAGGCGTGGCGAAGCATGCTGAGTCGTTCATCGACGCCCTGGGTTTGAAAAAAGTCGATCTGCTTGGCTTTTCGATTGGCGGTTTTGCGGCCCAACAAATTGTTTTGGATCGCCCGGATCTTGTACGCAAGCTCATCCTCGTGGGCACGGCACCGCGCAATCAGGATGTGGGAGACGGCCAGAACGGACTGACACTGGAGACAGTGAGCATCTTCGGAGCGACATATAACCCGCCGGAGAATCTGTGGTTGAAGGTGTTTTTCACCGACTCCCAAAAGAACCAGGCAGCGGGACGCGAGTTCCTGAAGCGCTATATGTCGCGCACCGAAAACCGTGACTTGCCAGTCAGTGATAAGGTAGCTCCCGCGCAGATGGCGGCAGTGGCAGCATGGAAGACACATCCCGGAGAGCCGTTGGCATACCTCAAGGACATCCAACAGCCCACCCTGGTCGTCAGTGGCAACCACGAACTCATCTGCTACGCGATCAATGCTCTTCTCCTCGCGCAGAATATGCCGGATGCGAAGCTAATTCTGTACCCCGATGCAAACCATGGGTCGTGGTATCAGTACCACGACGATTTCGTCTTTGAAACAAATCGTTTCCTGAACGCATAGTCTTCGAGGCGGCACTGCATATGTGCCGCCTCGATATTTCAGACCGCTGAAGGTTGGGAGGACAAACCCGTGGTAAATGCGATCGCTCCGATCTCAGTGTTGGTTGCTGACCCCACTCATCGCATGGCTGAATATCTCGTCGACGTAGGCGTTCGACAAAGGCCCGGTTCCCATTTGCAGTCGGTAATCGCTGATCGACCATCAAGATGCGCAGCGGACAGGCAGGTGAATATTTGGCCGCCCTGTTCCTTGCACATTTCGAACGGATCGTGTTGACCCATCTACTGCGGTAATGGGCTGCGCAAGAGCAGCGGTAACGGAAAAGAGGAGATACTGCGGGCACTCAAACGGATCGGCAAGCCTGAAGATGTCGCCGACGTAATCGCGTTTCTTGCCTCCGACGGGCCCCGCTGGATTACTGGAGCGGGCGTTCCCGTCGATGGCGGCTCAAAACTCTAGGCGATGTTAAAGGGAGCCTCGAGGAGATCGAGGTTAAAGCGATGATGCAACGAATACTTGAAGTGACTGGCATCTGCGCGTTGTCGGTGATGCTGGCGAACGCGGCATCTGTAACCACCGTGACGATCCATACCGAAGATGCGCGAACAACTCTCCTCGCGATGCAGAACTCCTCCCTGACGCGAGCACAGGCTTTGAAGATCGCTGAGATGCACGGGAATCAGGCCGCTCTTCGCAAACTCCACGAGTTCAAAATTCCTTCGACCACGGAGGACTTCGCCAATGCGCTCTATGACTGCGCTCACGATGCGAAGCCTACTGCAGAAACAGAGAAGGCCATCCTGCTCGATCTGGTCAAACCCAAAGTCTCGGCACTCCTTTTGTTACTTCAGGAAATCGAAGCGAATCCGCAATCCTTTCAGCAGGCGATTCAGGATCGAATCGCCTTATTCACACCCGTCGATACCGATGTTCATCTAGAGGGTTACGTTATTGCCGCTGGCGATGGCGGCGGCTATTCCTTTGGAGGTACGGATTTCTTCCTCAACATCGGCTCCAACGACGACTTTATTCTTGCCGAGAGCACGACCACGCATGAGTTGTACCACGCGGTGCAAGGCGCCTTTGCAGAGGACCGGAAGATCAAATCTGCCAGCGATTCGCCCGCGTCGCAAAAGTGCCGGAACGTAGAGCAACTCTTCGCGAATCTCTACGAAGAAGGCTCCGCGATGTATGTCGAAGATATCTCTCTCTTGCCGCATTCACATTCACCGATAGCGGTGCGTATGCAGGCGGATATGGATGAAGGTATGTCCCATGTCAACACCAGCGACACGTTACTTGAGATGTCAGTGGCTGCGCTGAACTCGCCCGAGCCTGTGCCGTATGACGATCTCTATGACGTCGGCTTTCTCGGACACGGGGTGCTCTACAACATCGCATACGTTATGGCCAGGGACATCGTTGAGAGCGGAGGCCCGCAACGGCTCACCGCGCTGCTCAAGCAGCCGTCTTACAACTTTGTTTTGGCATATACGCAACTGGCAACTTACGGAGCAGACAAAGACCATCCCCGTCTCGGACCGAACACCATCGCCGCGGCCAAGCGCATTGCAGATGGCTGCAAAGGAACATCTTTCTAGAAAGCCTGCGAGACGGCCGATTCTCATCGATGCCTGCCGGCAACGGAGCTGACAATGTCAAAGTCTATACAGGAACAAAACAAAGCCGTGGTCCTAAGCGCATTCAACGTGCTCTTCAACAAGCGAGACTATGTGGCCGCGGAGCATTTCTGGTCGCCCAACTACATCCAACACAGTGCTCACATTGAACCGGGTCGCGAGGGATTGTTCAACCTCATTCGAAGTCTTCCACCCACATTGAAATACGAGCCGGGTACCATCGTCGCCGATGGCGACTTCGTCATCGTGCACGGCCGCTTTTCGGACTTTGGCGGCCCTGCGAATTGGATCGCCGCCGACATTCTCCGCATCGCCGACGGCATTCTCGTCGAACATTGGGACGTGATCCAGGACGAAGCCACAGAAGAGCAGTCCAAGAGCAAGGCTCCTATGTTTGGCGACAGCTTCCCGACTCGGAGATCATCCTTTACCGATCCAGCAACCCCTTGCGTTGATTGAGCCTCCTTGAACTATCAAACTCGCTTCCGATCTTTCGAGTTCTCTGCACATTGGCGAGGGAGATGGAGGTCTCAGCGGTCCAGACGTCTGATTTAGCTGTGTGCGCTAGGTTGCGAATAGCGTCGAATGGCTTCTGCGTTTGCTTGAACATTCGAGCGTCTGGAATGCCCTTCTCGAGCGGTGAGCGTAGCACGCTTAGGAATAGGGGTTAGTGGACTCGTAGTGGAAAGAGGGCTTTCCGTCCCCGATAATTCACGATTCACGGTAAATCGCCAAGTCACTCGTTGACTGCCTGCATTTTGCGCCATGCGCGAATACAGACGACTCTGGACATCTACACTGAGTCAGACTTGGCCGAATTGCAGGCGGCTCAAGGAGCATTCCTCGAGGAGATAGGAATGCATTCGCGAAAGATCCATTAGCAAGTTGTGGGTTGGTTTGTGGGTAGTCACTATCGATGCCATTCCCTCCTAAAATATTTGGAATGAATGGCGGGGACGACGGGGCTCGAACCCGCGACCTCTGCCGTGACAGTTAAGACTACGGTCGTAACCTATTGATTTCAGGAGCATCGGTGGCACCGAAAAGCATCCAAAATCATCGAAAATTCGAGTTCGGTACCGTCGTGCGTACCGTCAAAAATGCTCTCTTTACCTTTGCCGCGCACGGGCAGATTTCCGGCAGAGGTCAACGGCACCCAAGTCGGAATTCGAATTCAACTACGTCGCTGTCCGTACCGCACTGCGGCGCGTTCCGTAAAACTCGAATCAACGCTTAAACGTACTTTCAACAACATGCAGGTCAGCGGATGTCCGCGAAACACCTCACTTGCTGCAGTGCAGCATAAGGTGTACAGTAACTGGCCAGGCAGGAGGAGTTATGGCTAACGAATCCAACATCAATCTCCCGTGGTCGGGAGCAGTCAATCAGGCCTTTGACTTCATGAATTCATGGTTCCGTGCCGTTGGCAATCAATTCGGCCTGGTGAATATCACGGTGGGAAGCACAGCTAATCCGGAGGTGGAGAAGGAGATCCTGGAAGACGTCGGCACCTACGGCCGGCAGTTAGGAAGGATCGGCGATGCGCTGCGGGTTCTGGTGGAGAATGCGGATACGAGCAAGCTGACTGCGCAACAGAAGAAGGCATTTGTGGCATTCACATATCAGGTCGACAAGGTTGACGATATTAAGGCGAAAAACCAGTAGGAAGGCAGGGATCTGGGCTTTGTCTGCATCCGTGCACAAACATTTGTCGACGGCGCGAGATGGCCGGCATCAACGGAGCGATCGCAGCATGGAGCGGCGTTGACAGACGATGGAACAGAGCGTTCTCGCCGCCGTGAATTCGCGCACGTCAGCATGCTCGGCGACTGGAGAACGTCGGAGAAAAGTTTGGGGCTGAATGGAAAGAACCTGAAGGGTCTGAGTGAAATTCGGCGAAGTTTGGAGCGGATGACCCCTAAGACCATGGAAAGCAGTCGGGCGTTTCTCAGTACTAATCTCCGGAACGACGGCCCATGCCACGTTGAATGAGTGCCTCGGCCTGAAGGCAAGAATTGAGGTTCAGCCGCTTTTGTGCTTCCCATCGAAGTTCGAGTGGTCTATGATCTCTTCCCATAGGAGTCCGAGTGGAGAGATCTATCCGCAGAAGCAGTCAGCCGCAGAATGAAATCCTCAAGGGCACACTCGACATGATGATCCTGCGGACGCTTGTCGGTGGCGATGCTCATGGGCACACCATCGCCAAAGTCATTGAACACACCTCTGAGGATCTTCTCGAAGTGGAACAAGGCTCTCTCTATCCTGCGCTGCATAGACTTGAGGACCGAAAGTGGCTCTCTTCCTACTGGGGTTTGAGTGAGAACAACCGGAAGGCCAAGTTCTACCGGCTCACGGCAGAAGGCCGCAAACAGCTAGTCCGCGAGACCAGCCGCTGGAGGCAAATGACGCGTGCCATCGGCCTTGTAATGGGCGAAGAGGGCGGTGCGCAATGATCTGGTTCCGATTTCTTCGGCGCAAGAATTCCGATGCTGAGTTGCAGGCCGAGATGGAAGCCTTCCTGGCAGAAGAGACAGCTGAAAACGAGGCTCGCGGAATGTCATCGGACGAGGCGCGGCGGCAGGCGCGGCTGAAGCTGGGCAATCCACAGAAGGTGCGCGAGTCATTGTGGGTGCAGAACTCTCCTCAGCTACTCACCCTGTTTGGACGCGACGTGAGATATGCATTTCGCACGCTGGGTCGCACGCCCGGATTCTCGATCATCGCGGTTTCGATCATGGCGCTTGGTATCGGTGCAACCACATCGCTATTCACGATTGTGCGTGCCGTGCTTCTGCGGCCTCTGCCTTTTCGTGATCCCGGCAACCTGGTGATGCTCTACGAGCACTATCGCCAGAACACAGGCGGCGATGGGTTTAATGCCGTCGCCCCGGGCGACTACCGAGACTGGCGCAGTCAGACCCACAGCTTTGAAGACATGGCGGCCATGCGCGGCTACGGAGGGATCATCTCTGGCGTCCACAGTGAATTGCCTGAAGTAGTGCAGAGCGCGGGAGGGTCGGCCAATCTCTTTTCGCTGCTCGGCGTGTCGCCGGTTTTCGGACGGACCTTTACTGAGGCCGAAGACCAGCCCGAGGGGCAGCCCGTGGTGCTGCTCACATGGAACCTGTTCCAACGGCGCTTTGCCGGAGATCCGTCGATCATCGGCAAGCAGGTTCATCTGGACACGATACCCACGACCGTCATCGGCGTTCTGCCAAGCTGGTTCACGTATCCCGATGCCAAGATTCAGTTCTGGCTGCCGTATGCGCAGACCTTCTCGCCGGGGGACTATGGCATGCACGATGGGCACCAGAGCATGGTGGTGGCACGACTCAAACCAGGTGTGAGCGCAGAGGCGGCGACGCGCGAGGTGAGTGCGCTGCAGTATCAGATCCACATCGCGAATGCGTCGAAGCCTGTTGCAGAAGACGTGTGGTACCGGCCGATGATCGACGACCTGGCCAAGAATGTGCGGACGCCTCTGCTGGTACTGCTGGGCGCGGTGGGCTGCATGCTCTTGATTGCCTGCCTGAACCTCACCAATCTGCTGGTGGCGCGATCAGCGACGCGGCGCAGGGAGGTTGCGGTACGCGGCGCGCTGGGCGGCAGCCGTTTTGTTCTTATCTGCGAGCAGATAACGGAGAGCTTGCTGATCTGTCTGGCCGGCGGAGGACTGGGCCTACTGCTGTCGCTGGTTTCGACCTACTGGCTCGCTGCACACTGGCGTAATCTGCCCCGTGCCGAGTACGTGCACGTAGATGGATGGGTTCTGACGTTTACGTTGGCGCTGGTAGTTGCGGCGGCATTGCTGGCTGGCCTTGTGCCCGCGATTTCGTCCACCGGAAAAGGGCTGCTTTCGGGATTGCGGGATTCGTCGCGAACGGTGGGTGGTAGCGCCTCGCGGGCGCGATTGCGCAAGACGATGCTAACGGCTGAAATTGCGCTTACGGTTGTGCTGCTGATCTCGGCGGGCCTCCTATTCAAGAGCTTCCTGCACCTGCGCACCACAGATCTTGGCTGCCGTATCGACCATGTGATCACCATGAAATTCGGCCTGCCGGAAATCCAATACAATACGCGCGACAAGGTGGTCCGATTTCACGAGTCCTTGCTCGAGCGCTTGCGACAGCTGCCCGGGGTGCGCGGCGCAGGGTTGGTTTCAGTCCCGCCTGGCGCGGGCCCGTCAGGCGACAGAGTCTTCAGCATTCTTGAGCGGCCAGCGCCCAGCTATAGCCTTCAGTACGACGCCATCGCTTTGACTGCCGATCCGCAGTACTTCAGCGTGATGCAGATTCCGCTGCGGCGCGGCCGGGTCTTCACGGAACACGAGCGACTCAACAATGATCATTACATCGTTGTGAGCAAGACGTTCGTCGATCAGTACCTCGCGGGTGACGACCCCGTGGGCAAGCATGTGCGCGTGGGCTGGGATACGAAGCCGGAGGTCTACGAGATTCTGGGTGAAGTGGGCGACACGGTCAACGACATCACCAAGCCGGATCCGCCAACTATGTACTTCCCTATTTTGTCGGGCATTCCCGATCGTACTTCGTTGGCGACGATCGTTGCGCACACTTCCGCCGATCCTCTGACGATGTCGATGCCGATCCAGAGACAAATCTCGGCGCTCGAGCCGGAGTTACCCGTCTATAACGCGCTGACCATGGATCAGATTCTTGGCAAGACCTCAGCAAGTCAGGGTTTCGCGGCCAATCTAGTGTTGGCCTTTGCCGCCCTGTCGCTTCTTTTGGCGGCGGTCGGCCTGTATGGAGTGCTCTCTTACCTGACCAACCAGCGAACGCCGGATATCGGTCTTCGCATCGCGATGGGCGCGCAGCGATCACAGATCCTGCGGCTTGTTCTCTTCGAGGGGCTGCGTCCTGCACTTATCGGACTGATCTTTGGTATCGCTGTCAGCGCTCTTGCCACGCAACTGCTGCGGTCAATGCTCTACGGAACGCGGCCGCTCGATCCGTCGGCGTTTGCCGGCGCAGCGACGATGCTTCTGGCCGTCGCAGTGCTCGCCTGCTTGATTCCGGCGTGGAGAGCGTCGCGCATCGATCCAATTCAGGCATTACGAACTGAATAGGTCGACGGATATCCCCGAGATTTGTAAAAAACGTCGATGAGCGCACCATCGCCAAATCACTCATCGAGGGTGATCACTACTGGAAAAGTCGGCTTCTCGGATCCAGCCGGTTGCATTTCATCTTTGTTTAAATGGTGAAGCCTGCGCCTCCGAAAGGGCGAAGTTGAACTCCTCGCACCTCGAAGACTTCCCTGCCCTCTCTCCAAGCAACTTCAGTGGAGTATGCGACGACGAGCACGGATCAGAACCCTCGACCTCCGCCTATAGACCTCTGCCCGATGCGAACTTTGATCAATGAGCGCAAAGCCTGAAGTCGCCAATTCAGAAACAAAGCCGGAGAATCAGCGGCTCCTTGCCGACTTCCCCGGGAACTATCCGGATCGACGATCAGGCGATGGCAATACTACAGGAAAATGAGCAAACACAATCAGCTCGGGCAGTCCCTTGCGACCGAGGGTAGGCCAGGTAGTTGCCCCATTTCGAATCCGTCTCGAAATACATGTACTCTCTACAATCCTAGCCGTCTAAGCAGGGCTTTGAACCTAGGATCGTCGCGTAGACTGTCATAAACGGGTTCGACTTTCAAGAATTGGAGCCCGTCACAGTGTTGCTGATACGCAAGCTCCAACTGTTCGATGGCTTTGTCTTTCTTGCCACGATGTGCGTAGTACATGGCCTGAAGAACGGCGTCAATTCTTTCCTTCCTCAGCCTCCGAAGTCGTTCATCTTCTTCCCAGTATCCCGCCAAGCTGGACTTTTCGTAAGCGGCGCGCCGGCTGGGCAGTTCTTTCGGCATCCCTGCCATCGCTCTCAAGTAATTCTCGACTGCTTGGTCAGGCATTTTCTTTCTCTCATAGCATTGCCCCAGCCAGTAGTATTCGCCGTACGCAGGGGAAATAGTAATAGCGTGCTTTGCTTGATCAATCGCCTCGTCGAAGCGATGCGCCAAATACAGAGTCCATGTGTGAGTGTCATTCGTCCTGGCCGAATAAGGATCGAGTTCCTGAGCCTTGCGCTCCTCTGCAAGACCTTGCTCCTCCTTGCCAATAGCTACCAAGAACATGCCATAGCGCGAGTGAATGGCCGCGTCGTTTGGATCCAGATCTATTGCAGTTGCGAACTGATCAGCTGGCTCAATCCAATTCCAGTCCCTGGCAAACCCAATCTCGGCTAATACGGCATGTGCCCGAGCATTACGAGGCTCCAACTCTATTGCTTTCGACGCTGCGGTCTCGGCGCGATCAAATGGCTCGGTCTGCCAGCAGCGCCAATCACCCAGACTGAAATAGGCGTCCGCTGCGCTCGAGAATGCCGGGGCAAAACTCGGGTCTTTTTCCATCGCCATTTGAAAGTAACTAAGCGCGTCTTCAAAATCCTTGCAACTCGCGTGGCCGAGGTAGAAGATCCCCTTCAGATAGGCTTCGTACGCGGCTGGATTGACCTTAGCTTTGGCTTGGTACAGGCCGTGATGTTCGCTCGCAGCTAGATTAACTCCAATCTCTTTCGCGATCTCATTCGCTAACTGATCTTGCACTTCGAGGAGATCGCGCACATCTCGCTCATAGCTTTCAGCCCATAAATGCTGATCGGATTGAGCATCGATGAGCTGTGCCGTAATGCGAACGCGATCGCCCGACCGCACTACCGTTCCCTCCACGACAGCATCCGCACCCAACTCTCGAGCGATTTCGGGGAGAGGACGCTTCGAGTCCTTGTAGCGCACTACCGAAGTATGAGAAATGACTTTCAGCTTTGGCATTTTGGCAAGGTCGGTGATCAGTTCGTCCGTTATACCTTCACTGAAGTATTCCTGTTCGGGGTCGCGGGAGAGATTTTGCAGCGGCAACACTGCTAGAGAACCTATGCGGTGACCAGTGACGACCTTGTGCGGCCACACATGAGTTGCAGCGACAGAAGCAATTGCCACAGCCGCGGCGGCAAGTGAAATAGGGAGAAAGCGCCCCCAGCCTCTGTGTGTAGCGGAAGATAAGGATCTGGATGGCTCAGTTTCCAGTGGGTGAACGGGTTCGCTTACTGTAGCGATAAACCGATATCCTCGCTTGGGTATCGTTTCCAAGTAGCGCGGTTTGTCAGCATCGTCTTCGAGCGCTTTGCGGATCTTTCGGACGGCGAAGTTGAGCCCGTGCTCAAAATCCACGTGTGTATCCGAGCCCCAAACCTGCTCAGCCAGTTCTTCGCGCGTCACAACTTCTCCAGCACGGCTGACCAGAATTGAAAGCACTTTCGCAGGCTGCGGCTGCAGCGCCAACGTCGCCCCATTATGGCTGAGCACCCCGGTATGGCAGTCGAGTTCGTAATCGCCGAAGAGAACGCGTGCGCGAGGGCGGTCTTGTGCTCCCATAAGGCACTCCGAAAAGCACCCTATCACCAATAGAGGGAGCCACAGTATAACCCGCGCGGCGCATTTTCTTCACAACAAAATACTTAGCCCTGCTCACCAAAAACTCACCTCCAACTTATCTCCCGTTGATTGACTACGAGCGTTGGCAAAGGCAAGGTGGTGCGCCAATGGAGACGAACTTTTGCCGCCTTCTTCTCCCTTGGCTAGCCGGCACCACGATCTTCTCGTAACGAGGTTCGTTTGAGGTCTTCGAAGGCACAGAAGAGATTCTGAATTGATCTAAGTGAGGAGCGCACGATGAATCGCCGCAACATCTTGTTAACCCTGTCAGCACTGGGATCTCTGACCGCGACGGGCCCAGCGCAGGTAACGCCGCCCGCGCCCATCCAGGTCAATTCGCCGATCATCACGATCAACAGTTCGCCCGGCGATCAGACCGACCCGCACGTTGATAAGGATCTTGCGTCCTACACCGACACTCCATCCAACCAAATTCGGTACTACCGTTTTTCCACGGGCGCGGATTTGGGGATTCCGCAGGACTCAACAACTCTCTTTGACGTTTTGTCTGACGTAAACGGTGGCCGCATTGCATTTACGCGTGTCGAGCTAGACCGCAATGCAATATTCGTTTTCGATCCAGCGACCGAGTCGCTAACGGAAATCGATCCTCTCGCCGGGTCTAACCGCCTTGGAGTTGCGCTGGGCGGAAATACGCTGGCATTTGTGGACCTGGCGTCGGGTCAGGGAGACATGTTTGCCTACGACCTCGGAGCAAATCCTCCGCAACCTCCTCAAGTCGTAAGTCTGGATCCTAACGCTGAGCAAAACCCGAACGTTTCTCCTGATGGAAACATGATCGTTTGGGAAGACTGCCCGGTTTCCATAGTTAACTGCGATATTTTTAAGGGAAGACGGGCAGCGGGAGTGTGGTCGGTCTCAGCTGTGGCGCACGCGTCCGATCCTGAAGACAATCCTGATACCGACGGCACCTGGATCGTTTACGACGCCAATCGAGCCGGCAATGCAACAGGAGAAGATATCTATTATCAATTAGCCACAGGCGGTCCGGAATTTCAATTGGCCCTTCCCGGCGCCCAGCAAAATCCAAGTATCAAAGGTGGTCTCATCGCCTTCGAAAGCCGCGCCTCGTCGTCAGCTCCGAGCGACCTTTTCGTCTACGACATTGCGAACAACATCCTGTATCAGGTCACGGCAACTCCTACGATAGACGAGAACTTGAACGATCTCTCCCTGCTCGACAACGGCGATATCCGTATGGTTTGGGCGGCAAATGATGGCGTTGCCGGCGATGAAAATATCCACGCCACCACCTTCACTCCAATCCGCCCCGTTCTCTATCAGATCTGCCCACTCTACGACTCCAATGCTGCAAAAAAGACCGGTAGCGCCTATCCCATCAAGATTCAACTCTGCGATGCAAGCGGCACCAACCTGTCTTCGTCGTCCATCACGCTTCATGCCGTCAGCGTGACGCGCATCAGCACCAACACGCCCACCGTCCTCGACGACACCGGGAATGCCAACCCCGACTTTGATTTTCGCTACGATTCGTCACTCGAAGGTTACGTCTTCAACCTCAGCACAAAAGGATATGCCACCGGAACTTACAGTCTGAACTTCATCGCAGGCCCAGACTTGGTGCTGCATTCTGCCCTGTTCGCAGTCAAGTAAGGGAATTCTGATGGGCCACCCACCTCAAGGATGGAATGCGATGATCGACTACTATGAGTTGCTACAAATCAGCCCCCATGCTGATTCGGACACAATCCACCGCGTCTATCGATATTTGGCAAGCCGATTTCACCCGGACAACCAGCGCTCGGGTAACGCGGAGATGTTCCGTCTGTTGAAGACCGCCTATGACATTTTGTCCGATCCGGCTCGCCGCGCCGCATATGATGTGACACGCACTGGGAACGGGACTCATAAGGCCCCTCTGTCCGCTTCGATCGACTTTATGGATAGCATCGAGGGCGAGAAGAATCGGCGTTTAGCGGTGCTTGCTGTGCTCTATTTCCGTCGTCGAGCAAACCCGAACGCACCCGAGGTATCCCTCGCCGAGATTGAAAGACAAATGGGTTTTCCCCGCGATTACCTGGACTTCACGACTTGGTATCTCGTCAAGAAGAGGTACATCACAAGGGCGGACAACTCTGATTTCACCCTCACCTCAGATGGAGTCGACTTCGTTGAAACGCAACGCGTCACTCTGCCCGTCCTGAATGAGCTCCTGACCAGCGGCAACAGGTTCTCCACCGCAGGTACGGAGGAACGCAACGGAAATGTGGCTGCATAAATGGCCCGGTTCTTGGAGGTCGGCTGATCGAGCATGCTTCCTGGCATTGGATCTTCTTTATTAATCTGCCTCTGCTCGCCATAGTGATCAATTACACTCTGGATGAATGACTCGCCCTGGTTGGCATCAATCGTCAATCATGGTGACGAGCGACGGCCAAACGCCGCATGGAACACATCACCCAAATTAGTTCCGATGTCAGAAACCGTTGGAACACCATGCCCAGATACCTCTCGCTCAGCGACGTTTACTCTCGTCGAGGTGGGGACGCGAGTCGGCAGAAGCTTCTCGATCACCGGAGCGCTTTGCCGATTGGCTTCTGACGCTGGGCAGATCCCATCCCGTATTGATGAAAAGTTGTTGTCCCGCTAGTCGGTTTTATGTCCAGGTGCGGAAGACATAGGCCGATCTGGAGAGTTCGATGATTGCGTTGGCCTGTTGACAGCAGTTGGGCCGAGTGCACTTGTCCGAGAAGGTGACTATACGGCCATGTGACGACAAGGGCGTTTTTGAGGACTAATTCTTTGGAACTCGCTGTCGGGTGAATTCATCAGCATCCTAAGGAGGCCATCGGGATGGCAACAACTTGTGAAGACAAGTTTCGATCATTGCCAAAGATCATTCGGCGTGGAGTGTAGTGATCGGATCGAGGCGCATGGCGCGCAGCGCAGGAACGTAACTGGCGGCGATGGCGACGGCGGTGAGCACGGCGGTTACGCCGGCGAAGATGGAGAGATCGTAGGGCGAGACACCGTAAAGCAGGCCGGCCATGAGATGAGAAACAATCAGTGCGCCGGCCAGGCCTAAGCTGGCGCCGACGGCGGCCAGGTTAAGGCCATGGCGTAAAACCCTCCTGAGGATATCGGGTCTTTGCGCTCCCAGCGCGAGGCGAATGGCGATCTCGCGCGATTGCTCATTGACTAGGAAGGAGATGGTTCCGTAGATTCCCAATGCGGCGAGCAGCAAGGCTGTTGCTGCAAACAGCGCCACCATCTCCATGGAGAATCGCCGCACAGAAAGCGAAGAGGAGAGAACGTCGTCCAGGGTCTCAGCACGGAACACAGGAAGCTCCGCATCGACGGATTGGATTTGCGTGCGCACCTGCGCGGCGATGGCGCTGGGATCGACCTGTCCGCGCACGTAGAACGCAAGAAACTTGGCGGGGCGCTGGTAGATGTCGAAGTAGATTTGCGGTATGCCGGCGTCCGCGA
>Ga0157376_10001145_pt1 | contig 17405 bp, 10 predicted proteins | sample M45metaG_FD_121801 | JGI IMG/M metagenome (GOLD analysis project Ga0157376, IMG submission 121801) | Miscanthus rhizosphere microbial communities from Kellogg Biological Station, Michigan, USA - M4-5 metaG | ecosystem: Host-associated > Plants > Roots > Rhizosphere > Soil | place: USA: Michigan... | reverse complement strand
GGCTCCTGGTCTTCCATCTTTGTGACGCGTGGCATCGCTATCTGGTTTCGTGGTACTTCTGTTACCGTTTTGTTCGGGTGCTACGAACGTTTCACTTCGTACGATTACAGATTATGCTTGCTACGGTTCTTACCTTAATGGAATAATAGCTTCATGATTATTGGTGACCGCCTTCGCGCTCTGCGCGAAGAAAAGAAACTCTCCCAGGGCGACATCGAGAAACGTACCGGGTTACTCCGCTGCTACATCTCGCGTGTTGAAAATGGCCACACCGTTCCAGCCATTGAAACGCTCGAGAAACTCGCTCGTGCACTCGAAGTGCCTCTCTATCAACTCTTCTACGACGGCGAAGAACCACCCGTTTTGCCGAACCTCCCAAAGCGTAAATCTGGCGATGATATCGCTTGGGGCAGTGCTGGCAAGGATGCGCGGTTTCTTAACAAGCTTCGCCGCTTGTTGAGCAAATCAGACGACGACGATCGCAAACTGATTCTGTACATGGCGCAGAAAGTGGCCGGCAGATAAGTTTGCTTCGAGTTTCCAGGTTCTAGCAATTAATTTGGCCCTAATCCGAAGGCCGCCCCTGCAGCGGCCTTCTTTTATTTTATTCCCACTCAATGGTGCCGGGCGGCTTGGAAGTAACGTCATAGACCACCCGAGTGACTCCAGCGACTTCATTCACGATGCGGGTGGAGATCTGCTCGAGTACTTCCCCGGGAAGCCTGGTCCAGTCCGCAGTCATCGCATCGTCGCTATCGACCACTCTCACTGCCACGGTCAAACCATAGGTACGTCCGTCACCCATAACGCCGACACTGCGAACCGGCAATAGGACTGCGAACGCCTGCCAGGTCTTCTCATAAAGCCCGGCCCTGCGGATCTCTTCGCGGACGACAGCATCGGCTTCTCTTATAGTCTTAAGATGTTCAGTTGTCACATCTCCTAGTACTCGTACTGCTAAACCTGGGCCCGGAAACGGATGTTTCACCAATATCTCATGAGGTAAACCTAGGTTGCGACCGATGCGGCGGACTTCATCTTTAAACAGGTCTCTGAGGGGTTCGATCAGGGCGAATGGCATGTCCTTAGGCAGGCCTCCCACATTGTGGTGGGTCTTGATGGTAGCGGAAGGGCCCTTAACCGACACAGACTCAATGACATCCGGATAGAGGGTGCCTTGGACCAGGAAAGCAATCGGTTCATCGCTGGCGACCTGAGTGAGGCGCTTGGCCTCCTCGGCAAAGACTGCAATGAACTCGGCGCCGATGCGCTTGCGCTTCTGCTCCGGGTCGGTAACGCCCTTCAATTGGCTCAGGAAGCGTTCGGTGGCGTCGACGCCGATGACGTTGAGGCCGAGGCGCTCACGGTACATTTTGAGGGTCTCCTCGAACTCGTTTTTACGCAAGAGGCCATTGTTCACAAAGATGTTGGTTAGGGAATCCCCGATGGCGCGGTGAACCAGGACGGCTGCGACGGTAGAATCGACGCCGCCACTCAGAGCGCAAATGACATGTTTGGTGCCGACCTTCTGGCGGATGCTCGCAACGGTTTCTTCGATGAAAGCGGCTCCGGACCACTTTGGCTCCGCTTTGCAGACCTGAAACAGGAAGTTGCGAAGGATCGCGGTTCCCTGCTCGGTGTGATTTACCTCCGGATGGAATTGCACGGCATGAATTTTCCGGACAGTGTTTTCCATTGCCGCGATAGCGTTTTCCGTTTTGCCCGTGGTGCGGAATCCGCCTGGCACGGCAAGCACGCTGTCACCGTGGCTGTTCCATATCTTAAGTTTTACCGGCAAGCCTTTGAAAAGTTCCGGGCAGTCGCCTTCGAATTCTGCTTGAAACTCGGCGCGGCCGTATTCGCGGCGCTCTACCGGCTCCACAGTGCCGCCGAGAATGCGGGAAATCCATTGCATGCCGTAGCAGATACCAAGAACTGGAATTCCAGCGGCCAGGACCGCGGGATCACATTTCGGAGCGTCCTGGTCGTAGACCGAACTTGGGCCGCCGGAGAGCACGATGCCGGCGGGTTCGAACGAGCGAATTTCGGCGACGCTGGCGGTACACGGAAGGATGGCGCTAAAGACCTGTTGCTCGCGAATGCGGCGGGCAATGAGTTGGGTGTATTGCCCGCCAAAATCGAGGACGACAACGCCACCCAATTCGGATTTCGGCTTGGCACTTTCTTTCTGCATTTTCACCCCTGTGTGGGATACGGATTGCGTCTCGGTCATCGCTGTGAGTCCCTCCCCAGAAAAACGTCAGGCGACCACTTTTAGGCAACCACGAGATTCAGCAACTTGTTCGGCACATAAACTACTTTGACCACACGCTTACCGTCCAGGTGCTGAGCGACGGACGACTCCGCTTGCGCGAGCTTGAGCAGCGCTTCCTGCGTAGTATCCACCGCGACCTTCAATTTTCCGCGCAGCTTGCCGTTTACCTGGACGGGCACCTCGACTTCGTCATCTTTAGCGAGGTCGGCATTGGCGGCTGGCCAGCCGACGGTCCAAATGCCATTTGTGTGGCCGAGCATTTCCCACATCTCTTCGGCGATGTGCGGAGTCATGGGCGCGAGCATTAGTGTGAGCAATTCCAGAACTTCCTTGCGGACTTCCAGGCGTACGGCATCGGTGAGAGGTTCTTGTCCGTAAATTTCGTTAGTCAGCTCCATGATCAGCGCGATCGCTGAATTAAAGTGCCAGCGTGTTTCGAAATCGGAGGTTACGCGCTGAAGAGTCTGGTGTGCTTTGCGGAGAAGTTTTTTTTCTTTTTCGGTTGAACTGGCAACATCGGCGGCGCCAGCTTTCACTTCACGCACTGCTGGCGCGTGTTTTTCAATGAGGCGGTATACGCGATTTAGGAAGCGCCACGCGCCGTCGATGCTTTCTTCGCTCCACTCGAGATCTTTTTCCGGAGGAGCGGCGAAGAGTGTGTAGAGCCGCCCGGTGTCCGCGCCATATTTGTCGGCCATTTCGTGAGCGCCAACCACATTGCCCTTGGATTTGGACATGGCGACGCCGCCTTTTTGCACCATTCCCTGCGTGAAGAGCCGTGCAGCAGGTTCGCTGTGCTGGATTAAGCCGAGATCACGCATGACCTTGCACCAGAAGCGCGAATAGAGCAGGTGCAGGATGGCGTGAGTGATGCCGCCGATGTACTGATCAATCGGAAACCAGTAGGCAACTTTGGCGGAATCGAAGGGGGCGTTAGAGTTGTGTGGATCGCAGTAGCGATAGAAATACCAGGACGAATCGACGAATGTGTCCATGGTGTCGGACTCGCGGCGAGCGGGGCCGCCGCACTTGGGGCAAGTGGTGTTGACGAATTCGGGAGTGGTGGCGAGAGGCGAGGCGCCTTCGCCGGTAAGATTCGGGTTGGGCGGAAGGACTACGGGCAAATCTTTATCGGGGACAGGGACGATGCCGTCTTTGTCGCAGTAAATGACTGGGATTGGCGTGCCCCAATAGCGCTGGCGCGAGATGCCCCAGTCTTTGAGGCGGAAGATGGTTTCTTTTTTTCCGAACCCTTTGCACTCGGCGAGGGCGGCCATCCTTTGTTTGGCGACCTCAGTGGTCAGGCCGGAGAATTCGCCAGAGTTTACGCTGAAGCCGTATTCGGAGAAAGGTTCTGCTGGCGGCGCGGCGGCAGAGTCGGCGGCGCCTTGGACAACGACCACGGTTCGAATCGGAAGTTGATATTTTGTGCAGAATTCGAAATCGCGTTCGTCATGCGCGGGCACAGCCATGATTGCGCCGGTGCCGTATTCGAGCAGGACAAAATTCCCTACCCAGATCGGCAGCCGTTCGCCGTTGAAGGGATTCACGGCGTGACGTCCGGTGAAGAAGCCGACCTTTTCGGCGGTCGCGAGATCTTCGGTCTTGATGGACATTTTGCGGATTTGAGCGAGTTGCTTTTCGGCGTCTTCGCGAACCGGCGAGCCGTCCAGCAACTTGAACAGTAGCGGATGATTGGGGGCAAGGATCAACGCTGTAGCGCCAAAGATGGTGTCGATGCGGGTGGTGAAGACATCAATTTCGCCGGCACCGGCGACGTCAGCTACTGCGAACTTTACGCGCGCGCCTTCGCTTTTGCCGATCCAATTGCGCTGCATGGTAATGACGCGCTCGGGCCAGCCACCTTCGAGCTGCTTCAGATCGTCGAGGAGCCGATCTGAGTAGGCTGTAGTGCGCAAGAACCATTGCTCGATTTCGCGGGTTTCTACCAGGGTATCTTCGTGGCGCCAGCAGTAGCCGTTGATGACCTGTTCGTTCGCCAGCACAGTACAGCAGTTGGGGCACCAGTTGACGCGGCTCTTTTTCTTGTAAGCGATACCGCGTTCCAGCATGCGCAGGAAAAACCACTGATTCCACTTGTAGTATTCCGGGGCACAAGTGGAAATTTCACGGCGCCAGTCATAGCTGAAGCCGAAACGGCGCAGCGTACTCTGAAATTCCTTGATGTTGTTGTTGGTCCAGGCGCGGGGGTGCGTGTGGTTCTTAATAGCGGCGTTTTCGGCGGGAAGGCCGAAAGCGTCCCAGCCCATGGGGTGCATCACGTTGAAGCCGCGCATGCGCTTCACCCGGGCCACCACATCGCCAATAGTGTAGTTGCGCATGTGGCCCATGTGGAGCGTTCCGCTGGGGTACGGCAGCATTTCCAGCGCGTAATATTTCGGTTTGGAGGGATCGACGTCGCTTTCAAAGACGTGCGCATCTTCCCACCGCTTCTGCCACTTGGCTTCGACTTTCTGCGGGTCGTAACCCGCCGGTGAGTTCTGCTCCGCCACGCGTTTATCCCTTTTTCTTCTTGTTCAGAATCTTTTTAGCCGTTTCCTTGGCGGTTTTGGCCGCTTCCTTGCGATGGGCGGTTAGTTTTTTCTTGAGCGCCGCAGTCAGCATCGAGAACCCTTTTTCAACAGATGGGCCTTCGACTTCGGCTAATTCCCAAAGCTTGGCGACATTCTTGCGGTCATCGCCCGGTTCTTCGATAGGCGTTTCAAGAATGAAAGCGCGGCCAGGCATTCCGCTGGTAATGCCGGCGCCCAGTTTTGGGTGCTGCAGAATGCGCGCGAAGGCTTCCGCTTTGATTTTGCCTCGGCCGATGTTTTCGTGGCGGTCCACACGGCCGCCAAGCGGAATCTTGGAGTCGTTGACGTGCCAGACGTAAACATTTTCGAGGCCGACAGTCTGTTCAATTTGCGAAATGGTGGATTCGAGTCCGGCGGCACTGCCGATATCGTAACCGGCAGCGAAAAGGTGCGCGGTGTCCAGGCAGACCGCGCTGCCGAGTGCGGAAAGCCCTTTGGTGATGGCGGCAACCTCTTCGAGGCGCGAACCAACAGCACTGCCCATGCCTGCAGTGTTTTCGATCAAGATGCGCAGCTGGCCAAGCGGCACGCGACGCGAAGCTTCTTTGACGCTTTCGATGATCGTAGCGATGGCCGATTCGATTTTCGCTTCACCGCGGGCGCCAGGATGCACGACCAGAAAATCGGCGCCCAGCGCAATTCCGCGAACCAGTTCGTCATGGAACGCTTGAATCGAGCGGGTACGAAGCATTGGCTGAGTTCCGGCCAAGTTGATCAAATAGTTGGCGTGAATGACCAGCGGGCCCAAGCCGAGTTCTTCGCGGCGGGCGCGAAACGCCGCGGCATCCGAGTCGGGTATGCGCGATGGACCGCCCGCCCACATGCGCGGGCTGGCAGAGAAAATCTGTAAGGCATTGCAGCCAAGTTTGCGTGCAGATTCCAGAGCGTTCACGTAGCTGCCGGAAATAGAGGCGTGGATGCCGATGCGCAGGCTGCCGTCCATCCAGGCTGGCGGGAGCGGATCGGCTGCAGGCTCGGGGCGGTATTCGTCCTCGGGATCAAACTTTTCGTCTAGCTTGTCGCCCAATCGAGCGTCCGGCGCGTCGAGAGGGTCTAGTTTCAGCTCCTCCGCTTCAGGAGCATGTTTCGTCGAGATAGTCTTCGGCTCAGGCATTCGTTCTGTCGCCATTCTATTGGTGCGGTAAACACACCATTTTATCCGAGTTGCGTGGTTTCTCAAAACGGAGACTAAGGCCGATAGTGGGTCAAGCAAAAGAACCTGCCAGCCGACAAGCAAGTGCAATTCGGCTGTGGCGACATTTGGATTTGGACAACGCTTTGCGCGGATACCAAACTGATTTGTAGCTGGAGGCCGGCGCGCGCAGCGCTTCGACGGCCTATGTCCCTATGCACGACCTGGCGAGCCGCATCACGAATCGGATTCAGCCTACGACCGATGAACACCGCGTTTGTGCCGATGCCGTAGAGAGCGCGTTCGGCGCAAATATCGACTACGCCAGGCGGGTGAACGTCTACGGCCCAGACCGCGAAGAAAGCGAAGCGCGATACCGCCCGACGGAGTGCAAGTGATGCCGCACTGATCCTATGACCGGAACTCCCAAAGTAAAGGACATTTACGCTAGCTTCGTTGAACGTCAGAACCTTACGATGCGGATGTAGAAGCGCCGCGAGTCCGCGCTCAACGGCCAAACATGGAGTAGGCGACGTGAGTGGCTTCGCGATCAGACCGTTCTGGCTCGGCTTTTTCCGGCGAGCGAGGGTCCGACGGACGAACACGATCGATTGAAGGAGTGGCGATCCGCTCCAATGCATCGGCGATGCGACCAGCCTGGATGGCCAATTCGTCAGTGACCACCGAACTTTTTATTACGATGCGGTGCTCGCGACGAATGGCCAGCAGCAGTGCTGCCGCGCACAGGAACAGGCCGCCGACGACCAAAAGTTGAAAACCGGAGATGCTATAAATTGAGTCTGGGAGAGCCAGCAATGAAGTCAAGAACATTTTTCCTCCTCGCTGGGCTTCTTGGTTTTCTCTTCGGCCGAGTGTGGGCCAAGGCTACGCCAATCAGTTTTGCGCAGCGTTAACCGCCCGACCATACCGTTTTTCATGCACAACGATGTCCGCTTGAAACCTGGCAAATTTCGCTGGCAAGGGGCCAGCCGCCGCTTGTATACTCTTGGAATTGCAGTCGCACCGTTGGGCGCAGCGGGTTTTCGCGCAAGACGAAGCGACTTGAAGGTCCCGACATGAAAATCCCTACCATCCAAGTCGTTCCCGTCAGCTAGGCCGCAATCGTTGCGGCCGACCAGTTCCCTTTCTTCAACCACCTAAGTAATTCGAGCGGCATAAGCTGTCCCTTAGGTACAGTGCGCGTGCGCGGAATGTATGGGAGTTTATGGAAACGAGCAATGCAGTTTCGACCAAGCAGCCATCACTGTGGAGCTCGATTCGCGAAGCGTTGCGCGGATCGCAACAGGATTTCACCACGGGCAGCTTGAATCGCGCGATCCTGCTGCTGGCGATTCCGATGGTGCTGGAGATGGTGCTGGAATCGCTGTTCGCGGTGGTGGACGTATTTTGGGTGGGGCGGCTGGGCGCAGACGCCGTGGCGACGGTCGGATTGACGGAGTCCTTGCTGAGCCTGGTGTTTGCGATTGGTTTGGGACTGAGCCTTTCGACGACGGCAATGGTGGCACGTCGCATCGGCGAAAAGGACCGACCGGGCGCAGCGGTCGCAGGCGTACAGGCCATTGTTCTGGGGCTGAGTGTTTCACTGCTAATCGGCGTGCCGTGCTTCCTATTCGCGCCAAAACTTCTGCAGTTGATGGGCGCCTCGCCGCAAGTGGTGCAAACAGGATCCGGGTACGCGCGCATTGCACTGGGTGGCAGTGGCGCGATTCTGATGTTGTTCCTGAACAATGCCATTTTTCGCGGGGCTGGTGACGCCGCAATCGCCATGCGATTGCTGTGGGTTTCCAACATCATAAATCTAATTTTGGATCCGTGCCTGATTTTCGGCTGGGGGCCGTTTCCGAAACTGGGGGTGACCGGCGCTGCGCTGGCGACGTTTACGGGACGAAGTATTGGAGTCGCTTACCAGTTTTACCGCCTGCTGCGCGGATCTGAGCGCATTCGAATCTTGCGGCAGCAGATTCGCGTAAACCTGCCTGTGCTGTTCCGGCTGCTGCGGGTGTCATTGATCGGAATCTTGCAATTTGCGATTGCACACACCAGTTGGATCGGACTGGTTCGCATCGTAAGTATTTTTGGATCAGCCGCGCTGGCGGGCTACACGATCGCAATTCGAATCGTGATTTTCGTAATTTTGCCGTCTTGGGGTTTGAGCAACGCAGCGGCGACGCTGGTCGGACAGAATCTCGGAGCGAAGCAGCCGGAACGCGCCGAAACTTCGGTGTGGCGCACCGGGTTTTATAACATGGTTTTTCTTGGAACAATCGGAGTGATATTCATCATTTTCGCCGAGCCGATTGTGCGCTTATTCACGAATGATCCGTCGGTGATTCCGCTAGCGGCGAGTTGCCTTCGCGTTATCAGCTACGGAAACATCGGCTATGCATATGGAATGGTGATGCTGCAGGCATTCAACGGCGCGGGCGACACGATTACTCCGACCATCGTAAATTTTTTCGGATTTTGGATGTTGGAGATTCCATTGGCCTACTTTCTGGCAATCCCGATGCGCATGCAGGCGCGCGGCGCATATTACTCGATTGTCGCGGCCGAAATAGCGATTGCTTCGGCCAGCATCATCCTTTTCAAGCGCGGCCGCTGGAAAAAGCAGCAAATCTGACGTGCTCGAAGCAGGCTCGCAAGCCGATTCGATGTGCCTTGACTGCGCTGGTAATACCTGTATCCTTCTGTTTCTTCGGGACCTGGAGCAACTCGTGAAACGACGACTGGTAGTCTATTTGTTCGCAAGCACGCTGGCAAGGCCGTGTCTTTTGCGGTCGCAACTGCCACCTGATTCCGCAGCGGCTCATCCGAACTCCCCACAGAACGCAGAGCGAAAATCATCGAGCGAGACCTTCGTAGCGCATCCGCTCGACGCCGCGGACCTCGATACTTTTTTCGATGGGATCATTCCCCTCCAACTAGAGCGGTCGGATGTCGCCGGCGCGACGGTATTGGTGATGAAAGACGGCAAGCCGCTACTTTTCAAAGGTTACGGGTACGCAGACGCGAAAGAGAAAAAAGCGGTGGATCCCACCTCTACAATTTTCAGACTGGCGTCGATCTCGAAGCTGTTTACCTGGGTTTCCGTGATGCAACTGCAAGAGCAAGGCAAACTGGATCTGGATGCTGATGTGAATACCTATCTGGATTTCCAGATTCGGCCGGCGTTCGGGAGGCCGATTTCGCTGCGGAACCTGATGACCCACACCGGAGGCTTCGAAGAGGAAGTGCGCGACATAATTATTACCGACCCGAAGAAAACGCCAACCCTGCGCGAGTTTCTGATTGAAAACCAGCCGCGCCGCATTTTCGCTCCAGGAGTGGTGCCGGCCTATTCGAACTACGGAGTCGGTCTGGCTAGCTACATCGTGCAGCGAGTAAGCGGCCAACCATTCGAGCAATATGTCGCCGAGCATGTTTTTGCGCCGTTGGGAATGGCCCATTCCACGTTTTATCAACCGCCGCAAAAGGAGCTGGAGGCGCTGCCCTCCCAGGGCTATGGCGGCAATACGACGAAGCCGCCGATTGGATTTGAAATTTTCAACCCCGCGGGAGCCGGCGGAATTTCCTCCACCGCGTTCGATATGGGACGTTTCGGGCAAGCTTTGTTGAACGGCGGCGAATTGGACGGCAAGCAAATTCTCAAGCCGGAAACATTGAAGGCAATGTTTACGCCGCAGTTTCGCGCGAACGACCAGCTGCCTCCGATTTGCATGGGCTTTTATGAAACGTGGCGAAACGACTTGCGATGGATCGGGCATGGCGGCGACCTGATTGCGTTCCATAGTTTCTTCGCGATTGAGCCGGCGCAAAAGCTGGTGGCATTTGTTTCTTTCAACTCCGCGGCTTCCTCAGGAAAATCACGGCCGGAGTTGCTGAATATGTTTGCGGATCGCTATTTCCCGTCCGACAAGAGAGCGACTTACATTACGGTTCCGACCAGTGAACTGAAAGCGATTGAAGGTCGCTATCAGCCGACCCGACGATCCGAAAGCACCAAGCTCAAATTCGATGGACTGATGAGTCAGCGCTCGGCTTCGGTGAATAAGGATGGCGTACTACAAATCGAAGACGTGAAAGACTTGCGCGGGCATACCGTCAACTGGAAGCCGATCGGCAAAGATCTCTTCCAGGAAGTGGACGGACAGCGCAGGCTTTTCGCGATTCGCAACGGCCAAGGGACGGTCATCCGGCTGGCGTTTGATTTTCCGGGTGCGCAATTCGAACGAGTGCCCTGGTGGGAGAACAGTAGATTCATTTCGATGGCCATCGGCGGAAGTTGCTTGGTGCTGCTGGCCGTGGTGCTGGCCACGTTCTTCCGATTTTTTCGGCGACTGGTATTCCGCAAACGTCCTAAGCTTGTGCCACAACCTGGCACGGTTTGGTTGCCGTTCGGCACCAAACTGGCTTCCTGGATTTGGTTTGTGCTGGTCTCGACGATGGTGATCGTGTTTGCGTCGTTCGGCGACGATTCGGTTCCGCCAACTCATGAGTGGGACAAATACCTCTACCTGGTGAACTTGGTGACCGCGTTTGCTATTTTCTTCAGCGTTTTTGCCATTCTATCCGGCCTGCGCGCCTGGCTGCGCTCTCGCTTGCGCACCATCACAAAAATAAAGTTCTCATTGGTGGCAATTGCCTGTCTCCTGGTCACCTGGTTTGCGATCCATTGGAACATTTTCGGCCCGGCGTCGCGCTTGTAAGCGGCGGCGGTGCACTAGCTCTCCGTTTGCCGAGCCTATGGCGTTTCGCTAAACTCTTTCTTTCCGCACTTTTTTCGGAGATCCCATGCTCGTTGTGATGCATTCGCACGCCACCGATGAACAGGTCCGCGCGGTCTGTAAGCGCATTGAATCGCTTGGACTAAAAGCCCATCCCATTCCCGGCGCTGCGCGAACCGCGATTGGCATAACCGGCAACGACGGAGCGATCGATCTGGGCGTGCTGGAATCCATGACCGGGGTAGCCGAGTGCATTCCGGTCAGCAAACCATACAAACTGGTGAGCCGCGACGCCAAGCAAGAAGATTCGATCATTCGAATCCCGACGCCGTTAGGCGACGTGCTGGTTGGCGGAAAACATCTTGCTCTGGTTGCCGGACCTTGCGCGGTGGAATCAGAACTGCAATGTATGACGGTGGCGGCGCAGTTAAAGCCAACAGGCGTACGATTATTTCGCGGAGGAGCTTATAAACCACGCACTTCACCGTACAGCTTTCAGGGGCTCGGCGAACCTGGCCTACAAATTCTGGCGAAGGTCCGCGAAGAAATCGGATTCGGCATCATTACCGAGGCGATTGACCATGAATCGCTGGACCTGGTCGAGAAGTACGCGGACGTAATCCAGATCGGCGCGCGCAACATGCAGAATTTTTCGCTGCTCAAGCGCGCTGGCCGCGCTAAAAAGCCGGTATTGCTGAAGCGTGGCATGTCGGCAACGCTCGACGAATTTCTGATGGCTGCGGAATATATTCTGTCCGAAGGAAACTACAACGTAATGCTGTGCGAACGAGGCGTTCGCACGTTCTCCGACTTTTCTCGCAACACGCTTGATCTTGCCGTTGTTCCCGCGGTAAAGCGGCGGAGTCATTTGCCGATATTGGTTGATCCGAGCCACGGAACCGGCAAACGCCATAAAGTGCTACCGCTGTCACGTGCGGCGGTTGCCGTCGGCGCGGACGGACTTCTGGTGGAAGTGCATCATCAGCCGGAGAAAGCGCTCTCCGACGGCATACAGTCGATCCTCCCTGAGGAGTTTGCTGAGCTGTCGGCCGAGATCCGGCAAATCGCTGCGGTCGTCCACCGCGAAGTGAATTGATCAGTGGAAACGAATTGGGACACCGGGCTGTGCCCACCTGGATGAACCGCTCCTCCAAATTTCGCGTGCTGTTTCTGTTCGTGCTGTTATTGATTGCCGCGATCATTGTGATTGCGCGCGAACATCGACCTTCGTTTTTGCGGCCCGGCTTGCGGCTATACGCGTACGTCGGCACCGCCGATAACTCCGTCTCTGTGGTGGACTTAGTGAAACTGGCGACCGTGGCACACGTGCCGGTCGGCGGAGCCGTCGCCGCCATGCAGGAACATCCGACACGAGCGGAAGTATGGGGCGTCAGTTCGACTGGAGGATTCGCTTGGGTATTGGATTCGCGGACTTCGCAAATCGTGGCTCGCATCCCGGTTGGCGAACTTCCCTACTCGATGGATTTTTCGCCAGATGGAAGTCACCTATACGTACCAGCCTCCGGGAGCAATTCATTTGCGGTGATTGATTGTGAGAGCCGGCGAGTTGTGGCACAAGCAGCGACCGGGGCGCAGCCCGTCGCGGCACGAGTTTCCGCGGACGGCAAGCTGCTGTTGGTGCTGAACAAACGGGACGCCACGGTCGGAATCTACGACGCAGAATCCTTGCAGCTCCGCGCGACCGTTGGAGTGATCCCAGATCCGGAAGACGCCACCATACTTGCAGACGACTCCGTCGGATTTATTCTCAGCCGCACACAGAAGCGGCTCTCGGTGGTGGATTTGCGACTCGGTCAACTGCTTACCAACCTTGAACTCGCGGGAATTCCCTCGCAAATGATCTTGAAACCGGATGGTGGTGAACTCTACGTTATTTCGCCGGAGTCGCACGGACTGCAAGCAATCAACACCTGGACGCACGAGGTTGGCGACTACGTGGTACTGGGATCAGCGCCGACCCATGGCGCGCTGTTGGCGGATACCGGAGAACTTTATGTCTCGGATTCGGCCGCCGGCAGCATTACACCGGTGGATGTAACCTACCGGCGAGTGAATCGGCCGATTCCCGCTGGACAAAATCCCGGTGCTTTGCGGTTTGATCCCGGAGATAAAGCGCGCTTGCTCCTAGTGGTGAGCCAATCGTCGGGCGATCTTTCGGTGATTCGAATTTCTGCGGACCGCGCGGGCGGATTACTCACCATGATTCCGGTTGGCGACCAGCCAAAAGAGCTTGCAGTGAAATTGTTCTAGAAATGCGGGTGAGCGCCTAGGCTAAGTGGAAAGTGGCTCAATCGGCCACGCAAAATTTTCTTCGCCGAGCTGCACGTCGAGCACACCTTCTGCGGGTAGCACGTCGACCGGAAGCCCGCTATGCCAAAGGGCAACCCCAAGGCGCAGACGGGTCACGCCTTTCAAATCGAAGAGATCTTTGCGGATGGCGACTTCAAGTATTTTCTCGAAGGCCGCTTCGGCTGCGGTCGAAGGTTTTAGCAAACAGACGCGTTCCTGCTCGACCGCAAATTCCACCAACTTATCATGCGAGAGTTTCGCCAGCACGGTCACTTCGGACCCGGCCTGAAGGGTCACGCGGAATTCGGCATCTTCGAGTTCGGCGAGCGCTTCCTGAAATGCGTCCAATCGGATGCACAGGCGCTCTAGTTCAAATCCATATCGCAGTTCGCGGAGATAGTAGGTACGCCCGTGCATGGCGCCGCTACGGCGCTCCGGCGAATACAACCCCGCGCCGAGCCATTCGAAGTACGAAGTGTCGCGTCCGTTTATATCCACCCGCAGATATTCCGAGGGAGTCAAGTGTAGGGCGCGCTCCGGTTGGCGTTTGATCGGCTTGGCTAGTTCGTCCGGCGCCAATTTACCCAGCGCCCTGTAAATGCCGGTCAAATGTTTGCGATACAGCGCGTCGAACTCAGCGTCATTTGCAGTGCTGTGTTCAGGGCCATACCACCAGCACCAGTCGCTGCCCTCGGCTGCGAGCAATGACTCTTTCGCGGCTTTCAGGCCTTCATCGGTCGGAGCGTCTTTGCGGCCCTGCGCCCTAGCCTCTTCAGCTCGGCTATACGTCTCGCGAGCGTCCCACAACAAATCCCACGCTTGCGCATCTTCCGCGTGGCCGATCCACACATCGAAATTTGCATTAATCCACGAAGCGGGAAAGATTCCGGAAGTTTCAGGAATCTCACCTGCGGCGGCGATTGCTTCGCTGGCCGTCAGTGCCCGAAAATCAGAATCATTTTGAATGCGTCCGTAGAATTCGCGCAGAAACTCGCGCCCATTGCCCGGATAGTATTCCCAGGCATTTTCGCCGTCGAGAAACAGGCAGATTGTGACTGGCTGTTTGCTCTGTACTCGGTCGCCGATCAACCGCAAGCGCGCGTGCAAATCCGCAGCGCCAGCTTTGGCGTCCATCCGGCTGTAAACAAATCCAATCAAATCGGAAATGTGATGATCGCGGAATAGGCCAGTAATCCCAGTCGTTTCCATCGGTACGCGCCACGGGCGATACAGACGATCCGCGTTGGCAGCCAAGCCGCTACTGTCACGAAAAAATCCGACATTCAGCGTGCGTCCCAGTACGCCTTCATCGGTGCCGAACCAGCGAAACCCTTCCTCAGCAGCGATGCGCAGCGTTTCGTCAGAAACCGAACCCTCAGACGGCCACAGTCCTGCCGGCTTTACTCCGAAAACACGTTCATGGTATTCGATCGCGCGGCGCAACTGTTCCCGCGCGTCTTCCGGATGCCGATACGCGCGACGCGGAAGCGGCGTAGAAGGATTGGCAACGCGCGCAATATCCGAATCGCACACCAGCGGCAAAATCGGGTGATAGAAGGGCGTGGTACTGATCTCGATCTGCCCGCGCGTAGCGGCTTCACGGTAAATTGGCAGCACCAGTTTCAAAAATTCCAACTGCTTCTGCTTTAGCGCCGCTTTGTCTTTCTCCGTGAAGTCCTTGCCTTTTGCGGAGAGTTTATTGATCGTGACGTCGCGCGCGATCCACTCCTCTTCCATCCAAGCAAGCTGCGAAAGCAGCTGCAAATCGCGCCAATCCCGCGGAGTAAACGTCACCACCGCTTGCGCGCCGCCGGCGTGCCGGGACCATTCGTAAAGCTCCAGAAAGCGTGGCCAACGCGACAACAAGCGCTCTTGATTCACCTGAAACGCCCGCTGCAAGATTTCGGCTTTGTCTTCCTGCGTCAGCTGTTCCGCATCACGAAATGCCAGCTCAAACCACGGCTCATTGAATGTGCCGCTGGCGTACTCTTCCAGTTGCAATCCAAGCGAAGGCACCACATTGAACGTCGCGTGAAAATTCGGAAACTCTTCCAGGATTTTCACCATGCCCCAGTAATCCTTGAGGGCGTGTAAACGAGTCCACGGCAGCACATACCGCCCGGTCTCCGGATCGCGATACTGCGGCTGGTGCATGTGCCAGAGCACAACCAGATGGATCTTATTCATCGGCGGCTGCGCTCCGGCAGCCAGGCGATGGCCGTGCTACACTCACGTTTCGCGCCATGCGCATTCTTGACCGCTATATCGTCCGCGAAATTTTCCGTCATGCATTCCTCGGACTAGTCGTCTTCACGTTCGTGCTTTTCGTTCCCCAGCTAGTGCGGCTCATGGAGCTCCTGGTGCGCCACTCCGGTTCGGGCGCACAGATTGCCAAACTCTTTTTGTACATCTTTCCCGGCGTTTTAATCTTCACGATTCCGATGGCCGTGCTCGTTGGGGTACTGCTGGGTCTTGGCCGGATGTCCGCCGACAGTGAAATTATTGCCCTCACTGCGCTTGGCGTCAGCCGCCAGCGGATGCTCGTACCCGTCGGCGTGCTGGCGCTAACCGGCGCCATCGCTACAGGAACGCTTACACTTTGGCTCGGACCTGCCGCCTTTCGCGCCCTGCGCGGGATCGAAGCCGCCCTGCTCGCTTCCCAAGCTTCGTTCCAAGTGCAGCCGCGCGTGTTCGATGAGCGCTTCCCCAAAATGGTGTTGTACGTAAACGACGTTTCCGCGAGCGGAACACAGTGGCACGGCGTTTTCCTCGCTGAAGCTGGCGAAGAGAGCGGCTCGCGGCTGACGCTGGCGGAGAATGCGATTGTAATTGCCGAGCCGAAGCAGGGCAAGTTGGAGCTTCACCTTCAGGGCGGAACTACACACGAAGTTAGCCGACAGGATCCTGATCACTATTCGGTCACTGACTTTGGCCAAAGCGACTGGCCGATTGAAGTCAGTGGCCTGGTTTCCAATCCGCAGCGGGCAGCGAGCAATCCGGAGCGCCCAACGCGCGAACTACTTTTTGAAAACGGCAAAGGCTGGCGTGAAGCCCGAGTGGAATTCCAGCGCCGACTGGCGTTTCCCTTCGCGTGTTTCGTATTTGCGCTAGTGGCCGTGCCACTTGGTGCGCAACCGCGCCGCGGTGGTCGAGCGGCCGGAACGCTCCTGTCCGTGCTGCTAATCGGCTTGTACTACTCCCTTTCGGTGATGGGCGCCGGATTCTCGCGCGAAGGCAAACTGAGCCCCTGGACGGGTATCTGGCTTGCGAATATAGCGCTAACCGTGCTGGCTATCATCCTGTTGCCGAGAATGGAGCAACTTAAAGGCGACCGTCGTTGGATGCAGCGCATCAGCCGATTCGACACCTGGAAGCGGCTATTGCGGCGAAGAAAGACGGTTGCACGAATCAAGGCCGCGGAACTAGCTCGAGCCAGCAACGGCGAACAGGACCGCCCACGCACTTCCGAAGCCAGCTTTCCACGCCTGATCGATCTCTATTTGCTCCGTCGATTCTTTGCCTATTTCGGCTTGCTGATGCTGACCTTCATCTTCCTGTTCCATGTGTTCACGTTCTTTGAGCTATTGGATGACATCGCGCGCCATCGTGTGCCCTTCCTGGTGGTAGTGAACTATTTCCGCTACCTTACGCCCTATCTACTCTACCAACTTGCTCCCTTAGGTTCGTTGGTAGCTGTTCTGGTGACGCTGGGCGTAATGAGCAAGAACAACGAAATCGTGGCTTGCAAAGCCAGCGGCATCAGTTTGTACCGACTGGCGGTGCCGCTGCTGCTCGCGGGACTCTCCCTGGCCGCGACCATGATTATCATGGACGACGTGTACATGCCGTATACCAATCAGCGCCAGGACTCTCTGCGCAACCAAATCAAAGGCAAGCCGCCGCAGACTTACACGCGTCCGCAGCGCTGGATCTTCGGCGAAAAAGGGAAAATCTATAACTATGATTTGTTTGAACCGGACAAGAATCTCTTCGCTGGACTGACGGTGGTCGAGCTCGAGCCAGGTACATTTCACGTAAAACGGCGCGTTTTCGCCAACCAGGCGCAATGGAGCGATGCGCAAAACGTGTGGATATTGCAGTCCGGCTGGGTCCGCGATTTTCAGGACGGCTCAATCGAAAAATATCAGAAATTCTCGGCCACTGCGCTTCCGGAACTCGCTGAACCACCCAGCTATTTCAATCGTGAAGTGTTGCAAGCTTCGCAGCTGAGCTATCGCCAACTCGGAAACTATATCGACGGTCTGCATCGCGCCGGGTTTGATGTTTCCGCGCTCACTGTCCAATGGTATGTGAAGATTGCTTTTCCTCTGATCGCACCGGTCAGTATG
>Ga0157376_10001144_pt1 | contig 17405 bp, 15 predicted proteins | sample M45metaG_FD_121801 | JGI IMG/M metagenome (GOLD analysis project Ga0157376, IMG submission 121801) | Miscanthus rhizosphere microbial communities from Kellogg Biological Station, Michigan, USA - M4-5 metaG | ecosystem: Host-associated > Plants > Roots > Rhizosphere > Soil | place: USA: Michigan... | reverse complement strand
CGAGCAACTCTTGGCGTTGAAGGACCCCAAAGTCTGGAAGCTCTGCCAGTACTACTCGATCGTGTTCGGCGGCTACGTGGCAATGAGCCTTTGGATGGTTCAGTACTACATCGGCGAATTCGGGCTCGACATTCGCGCTGCGGCGCTGCTGGCCGCGTGTTTCTCGCTCCCCGGCGGCGTATTGCGCGCGGTCGGCGGCTGGATGTCGGACAAATACGGCGCGCACAGCGTGACCTGGTGGGTGCTGTGGGTCAGCTGGATCTGCCTGTTCCTCCTCTCCTATCCGCAGACGGACATGACGATCATGACCACCAACGGCCCGATGACTTTTCACATCGGTCTCAACGTCTGGCTGTTCACGGTGCTGATGTTAGTGCTCGGCATCGCCTGGGCCTTCGGCAAGGCGTCGGTGTTCAAGTACATCTCCGACGACTACCCGACCAACATTGGCGTGATTTCGGGTGTCGTGGGCCTTGCAGGGGGGATGGGCGGTTTCGTATTGCCGGTCATGTTCGGGGCCCTGATGGATTTTACCGGCATCCGTTCGTCCGCTTTCATGCTCCTCTACGGCGTCGTATGGGTCTCGCTCATCTGGATGTACTGGACCGAGGTGCGCGGGACCGAGGTCATGGGGGCGAATTCTCCGGCCTTCAGCCTTCACGGTGCGACGATCACCGGATCTCGCCAACGGAGTTCACCATGAATTCGGTCGTACAAACCGGCACGGGCCGGGTCCTCACGTTATGGACGCCGGAGGACAAAGCCTTCTGGGAGACAGAGGGCAGGGCGATTGCCAACCAGAACCTGTGGATTTCCATTCCTGCCCTGTTCCTTGCCTTCGCGGTCTGGATGGTATGGAGCGCCGTGGTCACGCAATTGCCCGCTGCCGGCTTCAAGTACGACACCAACGAGCTCTTCTGGCTCGCGGCGATGCCGGCGCTGGCGGGCGCGACGCTGCGCATCTTCTATTCGTTCATGGTTCCTATCGTAGGGGGGCGGCGCTGGACGGTGTTCTCGACGCTGTCGCTGCTCGTCCCCGCAATCGGCATCGGCCTCGCCGTGCAGGACAGGAACACGTCGTACACGGTGATGCTGCTGCTGGCGGCGCTTTGCGGTCTGGGCGGCGGAAACTTTTCGTCATCGATGGCCAATATCAGCTTCTTCTTCCCGAAGGAGCGCAAAGGCTCCGCGCTGGGGTTGAACGCGGGCCTCGGCAACCTTGGCGTGTCGTCTGTCCAGTTCATGGTCCCGCTCGTCATCTCGGTCGGCATCTTCGGCTGGTTTGGGGGTGAGCCGCAGACGATCTCGCTCGCCAACGGCACTATCAGGCAGATCTGGCTGCAGAACGCGGCGTTCGTGTGGGTGATCCCCATCATCGTGTCGTCGCTTCTTGCATTCCTGATGATGAACGACATCGCCGACGCGCGTGCTTCGTTCGCCGAGCAGGCCGTGATCTTCAAGCGCAAGCACAATTGGGTGATGTGCTGGCTCTATCTCGGCACGTTCGGCTCGTTCATCGGTTTCTCGGCGGGCTTTCCGCTGCTGATCAAAAGCCAGTTTCCCGGCGTGAATCCACTGGAGTTTGCATGGATGGGCCCCTTCGTCGGAGCGCTGATCCGCCCCGTGGGAGGCTGGCTCGCAGACAAGGTGGGCGGTGCGCGTGTCACCTTCTGGAACTTCTGTGTGATGCTCGTCGGCGTGTTCGGCGTCCTGCAGTTCCTCCCCCACGATGGTGCAGCGGGCAACCTGACCGGCCTCTTCCTGAGCTTCATGCTTCTGTTCGTGACGGCGGGCATCGGCAACGGATCCACCTTCCGGATGATCCCGGTGATCTTCATGGACGAGTGCCTGGACGCTGTCAAGGGACAGGACGGGGCGGCGCAGGCGGTCGCCGTGAAGGAAGGCAACAAGCAGGCGGCGGCGGTGCTGGGCTTCTCAGGTGCCCTGGGCGCCTATGGCGGCTTCTTCATCCCGAAAAGCTACGGCACGTCGATTGCGATGACCGGCAGCCCGCACATGGCGCTGTGGTGCTTCATCGCGTTCTACGCAACGTGCATCGGCATCACGTGGTGGTTCTACGCCCGTCGCGGTGCGGAACGTCCGTGCTGATCGCCCATTTCGTATCGACCGTCATGTCAAGGAAACTCCGATGAGCCATTTTCTCGACCGACTCAACTACTTCCGGAGCGCGAGGGAGTCGTTTTCCGGCAACCACGGCGTAACAACCGGGGAAGACCGCACCTGGGAAGACGCCTACCGCAACCGCTGGGCGCACGACAAGATCGTGCGTTCGACGCACGGCGTGAACTGCACCGGCTCGTGCTCGTGGAAGATCTACGTCAAAGGAGGGATCGTCACCTGGGAAACCCAGCAGACCGACTATCCGCGCACCCGCTGGGACATGCCCAACCATGAGCCGCGAGGCTGCTCGCGCGGCGCGAGCTACAGCTGGTATCTGTACAGCGCGAATCGCGTCAAGTATCCGATGGTGCGCGGCCGATTGCTGAAGAGCTGGCGCGAGGCGCGCCTCGCGCACGACCCGGTCGATGCCTGGGCGTCCATCGTCGAAGACGACGCGACGCGGCGCAACTATCAGCAGGTGCGCGGACTCGGCGGCTTCGTCCGGTCGAGCTGGGACGAAGTCAACGAGATTGTCGCCGCGGCCAACGTGTACACGATCAAGGCGCATGGGCCGGACCGCGTCATCGGATTTTCACCGATCCCGGCCATGTCGATGGTGAGCTACGCTGCGGGTACACGTTACTTGAGCCTCATTGGCGGCGTGTGCATGAGTTTCTACGACTGGTATTGCGATCTGCCGCCGAGCAGCCCGCAGGTGTGGGGCGAGCAGACCGACGTGCCGGAATCGGCCGATTGGTTCAACTCGAGCTTCATCATTGCCTGGGGCTCGAACGTCCCGCAGACGCGCACGCCCGACGCTCACTTCTTCACCGAGGTGCGCTACAAGGGAACGAAAACGGTCGCGGTGACCCCCGACTACTCCGAGGTCGCGAAGCTCGCTGACATCTGGATGCACCCGAAACAGGGCACCGACGCTGCCGTCGCGATGGCGATGGGCCACGTGATCCTCTGTGAGTTCTATTTCCCGGGCGAGGGCAAGGAGCGCAGCGCCTACTTCGACGACTACGTCCGCCGCTACACCGACATGCCGATGCTGGTGTTGCTGAAGGAGCACACGCTGCCCAGCGGCGAAGTGATCAACGTCCCTGACCGCTATGTGCGCGCGTCGGACTTCAACGGCAAGCTCGGCCAGGCCAACAATCCGGAGTGGAAGACCGTTGCGTTCGACGAGTCTGGCAAGGTCGTCCTGCCGAACGGCGCCATCGGGTTTCGCTGGGGATCCGAAGGGCGCGCCGACGAAGGCCAGTGGAATCTCCAAGCCAAGGAGGCGCGCCACGGCCACGAGGTGAAGCTCAAGCTCTCGCTCCTCGAGGGGGCGCATCCGAGCTCCGATACGGCCAAGATCGGATTCCCCTACTTCGGCGGGATCGTCAGTGAGCATTTCCCCAGCAGCCAGCAGAGCGATGTGCTGGTGCGCACGGTGCCCGTGCAGCGGATTGCTCTCGGCAAAGCGGGCGACAAGCGCGAGGCGCTGGTGGCCACGGTGTTCGACCTGCAGGTGGCGAACTATGGCGTTGCCCGCGGGTTGCCAGGCGAGTTCGCTGCGAAGGATTTCGACGAGGACACGCCCTACACGCCGGCCTGGCAGGAGCGCATCACCGGCACGCCGCGAGCGCAACTCATCACCGTGGCGCGCCAGTTTGCCGAGAACGCACACAAGACGCACGGCAAGTCGATGGTGATTATCGGCGCGGCGATGAATCACTGGTACCACAGCGACATGAACTACCGCGGCGTCATCAACATGCTGATGATGTGCGGCTGCATCGGACAGAGCGGCGGCGGCTGGGCGCATTACGTCGGCCAGGAAAAGCTCCGCCCGCAAACCGGCTGGACGGCGCTCGCGTTTGCGCTCGACTGGATTCGCCCGCCGCGCCAGATGAACAGCACGAGCTTCTTCTACGCGCACACCGACCAGTGGCGCTACGAGAAGCTCGGGATGGAAGAAGTCATCTCGCCGCTCGCCGACAAGAAGCTCTACGGCGGCAGCATGATCGACTACAACGTCCGTGCCGAGCGCATGGGCTGGCTGCCGAGCGCCCCACAGCTGCAGACGAATCCGCTGCAGGTCTTCCGCGATGCGGCAGCAGCCGGCATGGAGCCGAAGGACTACGCCGTCAGGGGGCTCAGCGACGGCTCGCTCAAGTTGAGCTGCACGGATCCCGATCACCCAGACAATTGGCCGCGCAACATGTTCGTGTGGCGCTCCAACATCCTGGGGTCGAGCGGCAAGGGGCACGAGTACTTCCTCAAGCACCTGCTAGGCACCAGCAACGGCGTACAGGGCAAGGACCTGGGCGCCGAGGAGGCCAAACCCAGCGAGGTGGTCTGGCACGACAAGGCCCCGGAAGGCAAGCTCGATCTCCTCGTCACGCTCGACTTCCGGATGAGCACGACGTGCCTTTACAGCGACATCGTGCTGCCCACCGCCACCTGGTACGAGAAAAACGACCTCAACACCAGCGACATGCATCCGTTCATCCATCCGCTATCCACCGCGGTGGATCCGGCCTGGCAATCGCGCAGTGACTGGGACATCTACAAGGGATTCGCTAGGAAGTTCAGTGAAGTCTGTGTCGGACACCTGGGTGTGGAGCGGGAAGTCGTCCTGACGCCGCTGATGCACGACAGCCCGTCGGAGCTCGCGCAGCCGTTCGACGTCAAGGACTGGAAGCGCGGCGAGTGCGACTTGATCCCCGGCAAGACGGCGCCGAACCTGCAGGTCGTCGAGCGCGATTACCCGAACGTATACAAGCGCTTCACTGCGCTGGGGCCGCTGATGGCCAAGGTGGGCAATGGCGGCAAGGGCATCAGCTGGAACACGCAGACGGAAGTGAAGCAGCTGGGGGAACTCGGCGGCTTCGTCACCGCACCAGGCGCGACCTGCGGCATGCCGAAGATCGAGACCGACATCGACGCCTGCGAAGTCGTGCTGATGCTCGCCCCCGAAACCAACGGTCATGTCGCGGTGAAGGCATGGCAAGCGCTGGGCAAGCAGACCGGGTTGGACCACACGCACCTCGCGATTCACCGCGAGGACGAGAAGATCCGCTTTCGCGACATCCAGGCGCAACCGCGCAAGATCATCAGCTCGCCGACCTGGAGCGGAATCGAGAGCGAAACGGTCTCGTACAACGCCGGCTACACCAACGTGCATGAGCTGATTCCATGGCGCACGCTGACCGGACGCCAGCAGTTCTACATGGATCACCCATGGATGATCGCGTTCGGCGAGGGTTTCACCAGCTATCGGCCGCCGGTGGACCTGAAGACGACTACGGGCATCCAGGGTGTCAAGCCGAATGGCAATCCCGAGATCGCGCTCAACTTCATCACGCCGCACCAGAAATGGGGCATTCACTCGACCTACACCGACAATCTGATAATGCTCACGTTGAGCCGTGGCGGGCCCTGCGTGTGGCTCTCCGAGGACGACGCGAAGCGCATCGGCGTCGTCGACAACGACTGGATCGAGCTCTTCAACATCAATGGAGCGATCTCGGCCCGCGCGGTGGTCAGCCAGCGCGTAAAGCCGGGCATGGTGATGATGTACCACGCACAGGAAAAGATCGTGAACACGCCGGGATCCGAGATCACCGGCGCGCGCGGCGGCATCCACAATTCGGTGACCCGTATCGTGCTGAAGCCCACGCACATGATCGGTGGCTACGCGCAGTTCAGCTATGGCTTCAACTACTACGGAACCATCGGCACCAACCGCGACGAGTTCGTCGTCGTGCGCAAGATGAACCGGATCGACTGGCTCGACACGCCGGTGGGTAACGAGCTTATTCGCCCAGTCCAGGCGCAAGGGGAAGTGGCATGAGCGCGCCGGGCCGTCCCAGGCGCGCAACTGCGCTCTGCCTCGGGGGGATGGCGCGCAGCGCCAAGGGGGCACATAACGGCGCGCCGGGCCGTCCCAAGCGCGCAACTGCGCTCTGCCTCGCGGGGATGGCGCGCAGCGCCAAGGAGGCAGTATGAAGATCCGCGCGCAGATCGGCATGGTGCTCAATCTCGACAAATGCATCGGCTGTCATACCTGTTCCGTCACGTGCAAGAACGTCTGGACAAGCCGGCCCGGCATGGAATACGCGTGGTTCAACAACGTGGAGACCAAGCCCGGGATCGGCTACCCGAAGGAGTGGGAGAACCAGGACAAGTGGAATGGCGGATGGGTGCGCAAGGCCAACGGCAGCATCGAGCCGCGCCAGGGAGCGAGATGGAAGCTCCTGATGCGCATCTTCGCCAATCCCAATCTGCCCGATATCGACGACTACTACGAGCCGTTCACGTTCGACTACGGCCACCTGCAGGGGGCGCCGGAGATGAGGGCGACACCCACCGCGCGGCCGCGCAGCCTCATCACCGGCAAGCAGATGGACAAGATCGTCTGGGGGCCGAATTGGGAAGAGATCCTGGGCGGCGAGTTCGCGGGTCGCAGCAAGGATCGCAACTTCGACGACATCCAAAAGGACATCTACGGCCAGTTCGAGAACACTTTCATGATGTACCTGCCACGGCTGTGCGAACACTGCCTCAACCCGGCGTGCGTCGCGAGCTGCCCCTCGGGCTCGATCTATAAGCGCGAGGAAGACGGCATCGTTCTGATCGACCAGGACAAGTGCCGAGGTTGGCGCATGTGCGTCAGCGGATGTCCGTACAAGAAGATCTACTACAACTGGAAGAGCGGCAAGGCCGAGAAATGCATCTTCTGCTACCCGCGCATCGAAGCCGGCCAGCCGACCGTTTGCAGCGAGACCTGCGTCGGCCGCATCCGGTATCTCGGCGTCCTCCTCTACGACGCTGATCGTATCCAGGAAGCGGCCAGCGTCGAGCATGACCGTGAGCTGTACCAGGCGCAGCTCGATATCTTCCTCGATCCCTTCGACCCGGCAGTGATCGCCCAGGCGCGCGTCGATGGCGTCCCCGACCACTGGATGGAGGCCGCGCGCAACAGTCCCGTCTACAAGATGGCCGTGCTGTGGAAGGTCGCGCTACCGCTGCACCCCGAGTATCGGACGCTGCCGATGGTCTGGTACGTGCCCCCACTCTCGCCGATCAGCGCAGCGGCCAATGCGGGCCACGTCGGCAACAACGGCGAGATCCCCGACGTCAACCAGTTGCGCATCCCGGTCAAGTACCTCGCCAATTTGCTGACCGCCGGCGACACGGTGCCGGTAGTACGTGCACTGGAGCGCATGCTGGCGATGCGTGCGTTCCAGCGCGAGAAGCACGTCGACAACCGCATCAACGAGGCCGTGCTGAAGCAGGTCGGGATCAGCCAAGCCGAGGTCGAGGAGATGTACCACGTGATGGCCATCGCCAACTATGAAGACCGCTTCGTGATCCCCACGACGCATCGCGAATACGCCGAAAACACGTTCAATGTGCGTGGCGGCTGCGGGTTCAGCTTCGGCAACGGGTGCTCCGAAGGCACCGGCGAGACGAGCCTCTTCGGCAGCGAGAAGAAACGCACCATCCCGATCAAGGCGGTGGTTTGACCATGTTCACGATGAATTCTCCCGGCTCGATGAGCCGCAGCCTGCGCGTGCTGGCGGCGCTGCTCGCTTACCCCGATGCGCAGTTGCGAACCCACCTCGGAGAGATGCGCGAATTACTCGACAGCGAGTCCGCCGTCTCGCCGTCGCGCCGCGCCGAGATCGAAGCGCTGATGGATACGCTGCGACGCGCGGATCCACTGGAGACCGAGTCTGCCTATGTCGAACTGTTCGACCGCGGGCGGGCCACGTCGCTACACCTCTTCGAGCACGTGCACGGCGACTCGCGCGAGCGTGGTCCGGCGATGGTCGACTTGGGACGGACCTACGAGAAGGCCGGCCTCCTCCTGGCTCCCGATGAACTGCCCGACTTCCTGCCGGTGGTGCTGGAATTCGTGTCGACGCAACCGCCGCGCGAAGCGCGTGCATTCCTTGCCGAGATCGTTCACATCCTCAACGCGCTGTTCGGGGCCCTGCGCAAGCGCGAGAGCGCTTACGCCAGCGCGGTGGGAGCATTGATCGAGCTCGCCGGCGAGACCGCGCAGGCGATCGAGCCCCCCGCGGACGAAGCGCTGGATGACAGCTGGGCCGAGCCGCCTGTGTTCGACGGCTGTTCGGCCAAAGGCCAGGCGAAGCCCGGCCAAGCCCAGCCGATCCGCGTAGTCCGCAAGAATGCGCTGAACAGCGCCACACCGGGAGCGGGGATATGAGCCCCCACGCTCACATCCGTTCGCTGCCCCCCGAGGGGGCGTATGCCTCCTTTGGGGCGGCCCGGCAGGAGGCAAAATGAACCCCGTCCTGACCTACCTCAACACCTTCCTTTTCGTCGTTTATCCGTACATCTGTCTCGCGGTCTTCTTCATGGGCAGCCTGGCACGCTTCGATCGCGATCAATACACATGGAAGAGCGATTCGTCGCAGATGCTGCGCGCCGGCACACTGCGCTGGGGGAGCAATCTTTTCCACATCGGTATCCTCTTCCTGTTCTTCGGGCATCTCTTCGGGCAGTTGACGCCGCACTGGATGTACGAACCTTTCATCAGCGCCCCGCAGAAACAGATGCTGGCGATCGTCGCCGGCGGCGTGGCGGGCGCGATCTGCTTCATCGGTCTCACACTGCTCCTGCATCGTCGCATTTTCGATCCCCGCATCCGGCTGACCAGCCATCGCACCGACCTGGCGATTCTCATCATCCTGTGGATCCAGTTGAGCCTTGGGCTGATCACACTGCCGTTGTCGTGGGAGCATCGCCACGACGCGAGCGCCATGCTGATCCTGGCGAGCTACCTGCAGAGCATCGCCACCTTGCGTCCCGACGCCGGCGCACTGGTGGCCGTAGGCTGGCAATTCAAGGTGCACATGGTGCTGGGAATGACGATCTTTCTGCTGTTCCCGTTCAGCCGGCTGGTGCACGTATGGAGCGGCTTTGCGACGATCGCCTACCTTTTCCGTCCTTACCAAGTGGCGCGCAGCCGACGGCTCGACGTGCCCGCTGGCCAGAATCTGCCGCGCCACCCCGGCGCGGGCGTTTGACGGAGATCGACGATGACAACAAGGACGCGGATCGCACCCGGCGTGGCGCAGATCAACGGCGTGGCGCTGCATGCGCAGGACATAACGCTGGCGCCGGACGAGTTGCGGCAACGGGCGTGCACCGAGCTTCTGCGTCAGGCGGCGCAGCGTTCCGGACTCCTCGCTGCAGACGACGCGTCGTCGGAGGACGGCGTGATCAGCGAAGCCGCTGCCGGTGCAATCGAATCACTGCTTGAGCACGCGCTGAGCACGCCTGAACCCTCTGAAGAGGCTTGCAAGCGTCACTATGCCGCACATGAAGCAACGTACCGGACCGGCGAGCGCGTGCTCGCCAGACATATCCTTTTCGCCGTGACCCCGGGCCTCGATGTCGTGGCGTTGCGCAAGCGCGCCGAGGCGACGTTGCTCGATGTGCGCTGTCACGATGGCAAGTCCGGCGACCATTTCGCCACGGCAGCCCGCGCTTCGTCCAACTGCCCCAGTGGCGCCCAGGGTGGCGATCTTGGCTGGCTTTGCGCGACCGATTGCGCACCCGAGTTCGCGCGTGAGCTGTTCGGTCATGCCGACGTCGGCGTGCTGCCGCGGCTCGTGCACAGCCGGTTCGGACTCCATGTCGTCGAGGTCCTGGCGCGAGAGCCCGGCAACGCGCAATCGTTCGACACGGTTCGCGGGGCCGTGGCGATGTCGCTTCGCCAGTTATCCTACGTCACGGCGCTGCGCCAATACCTTCGATTGCTCGCGGGAGACGCGGAAGTGACGGGTGTGGACCTCGACGCTGCCGATACGCCGCTGGTGCAATAGCGGATGCGGGCACGCATTTCGAATTCGGCATTGTTCCCCCGACCTATGTCCATGCTTGACTTGCGGATCACGAGCTTTGACGACCTCCTGCGCGCCGCGCGGCGCCAGGCGGAACCGCAACGCCTGCTTTTCGTATTCATGGGCGCGGAGTTGCCCGAAGACAGCTCCCCCGAACAGCGGCGCCGTTTCTCCGCAGGCGCCGGCGGGGCGCTGGTGCCGCTGATGTGCGTAGACAAGACGCCGGATGAGCTCACGACGTTCGCGGTATTGGCCGAGGAATCCCGGAGGTCGGGACCCGAGTGGTCGATCGTCTTCGTCGCCGCCCTGGCCGGGCAAAGGGGTCGCGCGCTGACGCATGACGACGCCGAAGCGCCCTTGCAACGGATGGTCGACGCGATAAGGGCCGGCTCGCACGGGTCGTTCATTCCCTTCGACCGCACGGGCCAACCGGTGATGCTCGAGTGAGATGCACCGGGCAGCAAATGATCAGGCTTGAAGCTCACTCGCCTGGCGCAGGTAACGTTGCTGCCGGTTTTGCGCTCTGGAATCTGGGCTTTCGGCCGTTCTACCTCCTTGCCGGCATTTTCGCTGCTTTGTCGATCCTGCTCTGGATCTGCCAATACACCGGCCATCTGCCCCGCGCGTATCTAGAGAGCCCGGCCTGGCACGGCCACGAAATGCTGTTCGGCTACACGATGGCGGTTGTGGCCGGTTTCCTCTTGACTGCAGTGCGCAACTGGACCGGCAGGCCGACGCCCGGCGGTGGCGCGCTGATGGCGCTCGCCGCTCTTTGGGTCGCCGGCCGCGTGCTGGTCCTGACCCCTTACCCCGCGGCCGCCGCGATCGCCAATGTGGCCTTTCCCCTCGCCTTGGCGTTCGGCATCGGCGGGGCGGTCGTGCAGAGCCAGAACCGGCGCAACTATTTCTTTCTTGTGCTGCTGATCGCGCTTTCCCTTGCGGTGCTCGCATTCCACCTTTCCCATCTCGACCTGCTGCCGTGGCCCGAGCAGGCGAGCCTTCAAGTCGGTCTCGATGTCGTCCTGTTCATCATGTCCGTGATCGGCGGGCGCGTGATTCCGACGTTCACCAATAACGGCATCCCGGGGGCGCAGGCCACGCGTCATCCGCTCGTCGAAAAATGCGCGCTAGTCGGCGTGTTGGTCTTGCTGGGCATCGACCTTCTGCCGGTGGCAGCTTGGCTCATTGCCGCGGCTGCGCTTGTGGTTGCCTCCGCGCACGCGGCACGACTCTACCTGTGGCAGCCGTGGCGAACGGGACACACACCGCTGGTCTGGGTGCTGCACGTTGGCTATGGCTGGATTGTCGTCTACCTCGTACTGCGGGGCCTCTCAGAGATCGGCCTCGTAGGCCCACTGTTCGCGATTCACGCGCTGACAATCGGGGCGATCGGTGGCATGACCTTGGGGATGATGACGCGCACGGCGCGCGGCCATACCGGTCGCCCCCTGGTCGCGGATCGCTATGAAGTCGCGTGCTTCGTCCTGATCGCACTCGCGGCAGCGATCCGCGTTTTCGGCGGCATGTGGCTGCCGGGCTTCTACGTTGCGACGGTCGTAGTGTCCGGACTTTTCTGGTCCGCTGCGTTCACGCTTTTTGCCATTCGCTATTGGCCGGTGTTGACGCGTGCACGCCTAGACGGGAAGCCCGGATAGCTCGACCTGTTCATATCCAACCGGCAAGCGGCCCCCAGACGGACTTGGTCACGGCAACACCGAAGATGTAGGCAAGCACGATAGCGGCAAGAAGCGCGGCAGCGATGCGCCTGCCGCGCGTGCGTCCTCGCTTGAGCGCCACCATGCCCAGCACGATGTAGATGACCAGGCCGATGAGCTTGGCGGGCAACCAGCCTTGCACACCCGCCGCACCCAGCTGAAAGGCGATCCAGACGCCGGACAACATCAGCAGCGTATCAACTGCGTGCGGCAGGAACTTGACCCAGCGTCGCGTAAGGTACTCGGGTCGCCAAGCCATTGCGGCAGCGCGCAACACGAAGAGGCATGCGGTCAATCCGGCCGCGCCGACATGCAAACTCTTGACAGTTGAATAGGGCAGGTCCATGCGATGAGCGAACCGGCGTGCCGGGATTGACCGTAATGTAGCCGCAGTGCGCGAATTTTGATCGGATTTTCGTGATGCCGCAGAACCGGCGAGCGACGCGTAGCGGAATCAGTTGACAAACATCGCCAGCCCCTCAGTCGAGAGCCACACGCACGGCGGCGACACGTAGGCGGGGCGTACGGCAATGCGTAAGCGCCACAGTGCGATCGCATGGCTTCGCATTCATCGCGATGCTCCGATGGCATTCGTCATCGGCTAAAGAGCAAATATCCGTGGCTGCCGGCTACTGCGCCCGCTACCGTGACGAGGCTTATGCCGAGCAGGAACCAATGCAAACGCGTCACGAGAGCAAACACGCGCTCCGGATCGTGTCTCACTCGTTCGTTGAACCACCGATGGAGGATCATTGGTTCGAGCACGAACAACCCTACTGTGAACAACGCCCACACCACAACCATCGCGTGCATCCACCAGAATTCGATATGCGCGAATCGTTGCCAGAGATCGAGCTTATGAACGAGATAGAGTCCGCTCGCTCCGGTGACGAGGGTCGTGCCCCGCGCCTGCAATGCGAATCCGCGCTCGATCGATTCGAAGAACGCGATACGTTCCGCCCGCGTCTTCATCCGCTTCGTTGCCGGCAGCAGCACGGTGGTCACCAGCGCGATCCCGCCGATCCAGAGCACGACGCCCAGCACATGCAAAACGCGCGCTGCAATGAGTCCCTCCATGAGGTCATGTCCCCGATCGATCCGTTTTCGGTGTGATGGTCTGGACTGTAGGATCGGCGAACGGGAGCGAACATGATCTGCGTCAATTCGGCATGTCGGGGAAGCGCTTATGGCTCATCCTTGTTGACGCATTCAACTCGCGGGCCACGAAAGGTCAGAGCCGGCTACGAGATGACGGCGTGGGAAGGACGGTTCGGCGAGGACGCGGAGCGGGACGGACTGAGGGTGCCGGTGCTGGATTGCTCCTCGGGATGTGCATCCTGGGACGAGTTGGGGTGAGGCTATCATCGACGGACTGTCCGAGGCCCGCGTCATGGTGCTCGTCTTTACGTCCCACTCGAATGAGTCTCCGCAGGTCACGAGAGAGGTGGAGCGCGCCGTCAGCAACGGCATCGCGATTCTGCAGCTAAAGATTGAAGACGTCCCGCTGTCAAAGACGATGGAGTACTTCATCAGCGCGCGGCATTGGCTCGACGCCATGACTCCCCCACTCGAACAGCACCTGCAGAAGTTGGGCGGGAGCGTGCAGTTCCTGCTGTCCCGGAGCGACAGCGGCAAGGAGGCGAAAGAGCTATCCGTCTCGCCCACAGAATCCATCAGGAAGGCACTGACGTTTGAGCGCCTGGATCGGGAGCCTGAGGTTCTGGTCGGCAGCCAGATCGGGTCGTATCTTCTCCAGGTGCCGATTGGCAAAGGCGGAAGCGGATTCGTCTATCGCGCGTGGAACCTGGCGCTCGGCCGAGAGGCCTGCGTCAAGATATTTCGACCCCTCAGGCAGGACTTCGCCGCGCTCGCCTCGACGATCGCACGCGGCGTACGCGGCTTAGCCTCGCTTGATCATCCCAACCTCATTCAGGTCCTCGACTTCGGCCGTTATGACCTCGACAACGCGACTTCCTTCTATCTGGCGATGGAGTTCGTGCACGGCAAACCCTTGGACGAATGGAGTCGAGAACTTCCGGACGGTGAGAGTTCGACCGTGGCGCGGCTGCGGCTCGCGCTCCGGCTGACGCAAGCTTTGCAGGCTGCCCATACCTGCAAGTACGTGGACGAAGTCGGCTTCCAACAGACCGGGGTTCTGCACGGCGACATCAAGCCGGCCAACATCCTGGTCCGATCCGACAACACGCCGATTCTGCTGGATTTCATGATGGTGGACGTGCAACGCTTGCTCGATCTGCCGGTGCTCCCGCCGCCTCTGCTGGCGGGTCTCAACCGACAGACCACCGCGCTTTTCGGGACTCCTGATTTCATGGCTCCGGAGCAGGAGGCCAAGGGCATCGTCAGCGTCTCGACCGATATCTACAGTTTGGGAATCACGTTGTCCATACTGTTCGAGAAGGAAGTACGGCAATCAACCGAGAGAGCGCTATCGCACATGCTGGCCACGATGACTTGCGAGGACCCCGAATCACGACCGAAAGATATGGCCACGGTGTTTCAGCGCCTGACACAGGCCCATGCGGTTGCTGAGACCGCGCCGCAGGAAGTCCGGGATGAGCAGCTGCGCGACGGGCTGTGGGCGCGGTTTCGCGCAGCGCTGGGGAGGCGCCATGAAGATCGCTGACATGAACTGGTGCAGGTTCAGTGGGGCCGAAACGGTCAGGGCCAAACGACGCCTATGACGAAAATTCGTGATCTTGCGATCGGACTTGCCTGATGCAGCAGGACCCGTCTATTGCAATCGCTGGCAGTTCGCCGCCGATGCTTCCTCGCAGCTGCCGGTGCACATGACTCGACCGTTAGCGTCCTGAGTGACGGAACCACCAGGCTGAGCCGAGCAAGTGATCTTGCCGAACAGATCGCGAATGCAACGCCCCTTGCCACACACGGCTTCGCCTGACAGGGTGACCAGCAGCTCGCCGCCGAAGGGTGGGCAGCTAACCTTCCCGTCGAGCGCCATGTGGCATCCTGCGGGCACAGGCGCGACCGGTTGCGCATGCACGGCCAAAGTGAGCGCCGCGGCGAGAGTTGCTGACGCGAGCAGCAAGCAAGATTTCATGGCGTAGTGTCCGATGTGTGGAAGCCGGGTATCGTACTTGGTCGCCATCCAGGAAGCAAAGACGGCGTTCAAGGTCGGCACAACAACGATGTATACTCGCCCATCGCCTCGGATCAAGCGACTCGCCATCATGCTCTCCGCACTGAGTGCGACGCTGCGTACTCGCTGGCTGTCTGCGCTGGTTCTGTTGTCCGCGATCGTGTTGGCCGGGTGTGACGCTCGTCCTCCCATCAACGCGCCGATCGCCAGCCAGGACCTCACGAAGGGATACAGGCTGCAGCGCGTAAAAGCCGATCCCGACAACCCGGGAGACGTGCTGGTCATCCTGACGTTGTCGGGAGGGGGCACGCGGGCAGCGTCATTGGCGTACGGAACGATGGAAGCGCTGCGCGACATCAACCTCAGGATCGGTGGCCGGAGCCGAAGCTTGCTCGACGAGGTGGACGTCATCAATGCCGTTTCCGGAGGCAGCATCGTCGCCGCCTATTATGCCATCCATCGGGGAGGCCTCTTCCGCGATTTTGAAGAGAGATTCCTGAAGCGCGATGTAGAGCGCCAGCTCCGGGCCGAGCTCCTCGCCAATCTGCCGCGGCTCGCCCAGTCGCAATTCTCGCGTGGAGAAGTCCTCGCCGAATACTTCGACCGCGAACTGTTCCAAGGAGCAACGTACGCCGACCTCGCCCGCGGCGACATGCGGCCATTCGTGGTTATCAACGCCACAGCGCTGTCGACCGGTGCCCGGTTTCCCTTTACGCAGACGCAATTTGACTTGCTGTGCTCGGACCTCGGCAGCGTATCGCTCGGAAGGGCCGTCGCCGCATCCGCCGCCCTGCCGCCCTTCTTCAGCGCGATCACCCTCGAGAGCTACGCTGGCACCTGCGGTCCGGTATCGCTGCCGGGAATCGCCGTGGACGTTGACCGGTCCGCACGTATGCGTATGGTCCGTCTCGAGGAAGCTCGCACCTACATGGATCGATCGCGACGTCCGCATATCCATCTGGTGGATGGTGGGCTGATCGACAACTTGGGTTTGCGTGTTGCCGGCGATTTCGCTGTGGAGCACGGCGGCTTCTTCGAGCTGATCGATGCGCTCGGCTATCAAAACGTCACCCACGTGGTTTTCATCTCGGTCAATGCCGAGACCGATCCCAATTATGCAATCGATCAAAGCGCCGACACGCCGAACTTCTTCCAAACCCTGAACGCGCTCAAGTTGCCGGGACGCGCACATTCGTTCGACGTGGCCGAACAGTTGAGATCGAGCTTCGAAGTCTGGCGAGACGAAGTGAGGAACCGGCGTCCGCTGCGGGGCGGTTCTCCGGGAGAGTCGGCCCCTCAGTTCTACTTCATCGATGTTTCCCTGCAGGCGATCGCGGACGAAGACGAGCGCAACAGTTTCCAGAGCATTCCCACTGCGCTGACCCTCGACCCTGCGACGGTCGATCGCCTGCGCGCTGTCGCACGCAAGCTCCTGCTCGGATCGGCCGATTTCAAAAAGCTGGTCGAGGACCTGGGGAGTTGATTCACGCGCGCCGCGCGTTCTAAGCCGTCACTTCCCGCGCCTTGAGCTTGTCCACCAGCGCGACGTACGTCCGCATGGCCTCGTCGCGAGAGACACCTTTGCGCTTGGCCCACGCCTCGTACTTTGCGCGGCCGACGACATCGAGCACGCTGGGACGATCCCCGGCGACATCTCCCGCATCGGCCTGCTTGTAGAGTGCATAGAGTTCGAGCAGTGTCGCGTTGTCGGGCGGTCTGGTTAGCGCCTTGGCTTCCGCCGCCGCGGCGACGAATGCGGCATCGAGGGCGACGGCCGCGTTGTCCGGCGCCGGCGCCTTCCCGAAAAACGCTTCTTCGAGCTCGACCTGGTCAGCGAACCAGCGCACCTCCAGGAGCTTCCCGCCGTAGAACGCGAGTAGCAGCGCGCCGGGTGATTCGAGGTGAGCCGAGTCGTTGCTCGCCACGAGCTGCGCAGGAACGAGCACAACGCCGCGATTGAAAACCGGCGTGCCGAACGCAGCGAAGCGGGCGTTCCCCAGCGCGCCGAATGTGCTCGCGAAGCTGCCGAAGGCCTTGCCGACGTGCGCGCCGGATAGCGCATGGGTGCCTGGATGCACCCAGGTGAAATCCGGAATCGCAAGGTCGCGCAGACTCGCCAGCTCGCCGGCACCGAGCCTGGCGAGCACCGCCTCGAGCGCTGTGGTGAGTTCCTCCGCGCTCATGCGTGGCTCGTTCGCCAGCGCCGATCCCGCACCTGGCAGTGCCGCGCCGAGAAACTCGAGGACGTTTTTCGCCACGATCTCCTTGTCGTTGTCGACGCAGATCATGTGATAGCTGTCCTCGAGTATGACCATGCGGGCCCGCGCTCCACCGATGGTTTCCACCATGAAGTTTGCCGAACGCAGGCTGGTGAGCTCGTCCTCACGCGCATGGACGATGAGCGTCGGGCAGCGGATCTTCGATGCCGCTTTCATTACCATCGCGCGCAAGCGATCGACCTGGCGGATGCACTCCAGAGGCACCCATTTGTAATGAAAATTCTCCCCACGCTCGAACTTCGCCTTGACGATCGCGCGCAGCTGCTCGTTCTTGATGCCGAACGGGTCTTCCTCTTCGATT
>Ga0157376_10001142_pt1 | contig 17414 bp, 24 predicted proteins | sample M45metaG_FD_121801 | JGI IMG/M metagenome (GOLD analysis project Ga0157376, IMG submission 121801) | Miscanthus rhizosphere microbial communities from Kellogg Biological Station, Michigan, USA - M4-5 metaG | ecosystem: Host-associated > Plants > Roots > Rhizosphere > Soil | place: USA: Michigan... | reverse complement strand
TGATTGGCCAGGCCTGAGCCTTTCGGATCAAGTGGCGCCGCGACCCGAAGACGAATAGTTGTCTTGTTCAAAAAAAACGCCAGGCACAAGCCTGGCGTCAAACACGTAGCCTCGGCTGATTCGATCCGTTGCGGGACTACTGCGGCTCGACCTCGAAGTGCGCCGTGCCGGATGCCTTGCCGTTGATGGCCAACTCCACGCGGTACGTGCCGACCGGCCAGCCTGCGTTCGGCTTGCTCAACGAGAAGTTGGCGACGTTGACGATGCCGCCGACGTTGAAATCGACGCTGTCGATCTTGTAGTTCGGCGGCGCGGCGCCGTGGCTGTCTTCGGCGATCCAGGTCGACGTAAGGTGCGTGCCATCGGGCATGTCGACCAGCCCCGCATGCAGATAAATCTTCGGCGTGTCCGGCGCGAACGCTTGCATTGGTTCGCCGTCGGAGCTGTCGGAAAATTTCAGGTCGGCGAAATGGGGCTCGGCAGCATAGGCGGCGGACGCGAGCAGCGCGCCGGCAACCGAACTGCATAATTTGGCGGTGAAGAGCTGAGTTGAATGTCGTGACATGACCGTGTCTCCTCGGTTGATTTGTATACCGTTGCTTAAAGGGGTGGCCCCAGCGCACTCCTCCACAACACTGTCATCAAGAACCGTGCCGCGCGTGAAGGCCAGGGATTTGCGCCAAGTGCTTGAATCTGCTCGACGGCCACGCTGCAGTTTGCAATGATGGCCGGGCAATTCGCGCGTTGCGCCACACTCTTTCGTGTTCGGCGCGGGCACCGTGCGGCGTTTGGATTCGGGACCAGTGGAACTCATCCGGAAACCATCATGATCGCGCCAAGGATTCTGCTTGCATCGCTTGTTCTGCTCGGCGCCGGCGCTTTTGCCGAGGGCGAACAGAAGATCGCCACCGCCGCGGACTGCACGCCGGGTGTCAGCTTCTGGAGCCTGCTTGGTTCCGTCGGTATCAGCTATGCAAGTGGGCAGCTGCAGCTCGAAAAGCTCTATGCGGTGTGTCTGCCGCAACCAGCCACACCCAGCGACTCGAACTATGCGTACAACCCCGACCAGGGCGGCAAGCTGACCACGCTGCTGAAAAGCGCCGATGGGCAGGTGCTGACGACGTACGTGTGGTCGGCAGAAAACATTTCCGGCTTGTGGGAGCTGAGCAACTACAAGGTGCTGGGCGGCGAACAGAACATCAAGCCACTGGCGGCGGGCAACTACACGCTCGAATTCCAGGTCGAAGGCGCGCCGTTCCAGCGCTTCGCATTTTCGGTGAGCACGCTGCCAAGCGACGATCCGTACCAAGCCGCCGGCACGCGCTGGTTCATCGATGGGCCGTGGAGCGAATACGGCAACGTGTTCTATCAGCGCAACGATCCGCAATCCTCATTGCGTTTCACCGTCTGGGTGCAGGACAAGGCCGGTCACGTGCAGCAGAAGTCCATGCCCTACACCGCCGAGCTGGTGCGCCTGCGCGATGGCGCGGTGATCGGCCGCGACGAAAGCACGCTGCGCGCGGATCAGCATTGGCGCCAGCTCGATGTGTCGTTCCATCTGGCGGGCGCGGAATCCGCTGCGCCGCTGAAAGCCGCGGCGTTGCTCGGCGAGGATGGCGCCTATCGCGTGCGCTTCGGCCTCGACGGCAAACCGCAGGGCACGTATTCGTTCAACGTCAGCGGCGGCAAGATCCAGTTGCAGGGACGTCAGCTCGAGAGCACCGCGCCGGTCGATCGCATCGTCGACTATCTGTATGGCGGGCGCTATCGTTCGTGGTGGGTGCTGCGCGCGGATGCGGCGTCGGCGAAGATTGCGCAGTAGTGCTGCAGCTGTCGGGACAATATTCTTTCGGAATTCGAGTGAGGCGATCATGAAAAAGATTCTGCTGCTTGCCGCGATGTCCGCGTTGCTGCTGCCGCTGTGCGCCCAGGCAGCCCCGGGCAAGAAGAAGGATGCGCCGTCGCGTCCCGCATCCAAGGACTGCAAGTGGGAGAAAGTCGAAGACAAGACGCTCGGGCTGGCCGCCTGGGTGCAGCGCTGCGACTACGGCTTCCGGAAGATCGACCTGTTCGCGGAAAAGAATGCACTGATGATGCGCTATTCGGACGGCGGCAAGCCCGATCCGCTGATCGAGACCTTCGACCTGAAGCCCGACGAGTCGCTGGAAGCCGGCGTCAAGCGCGTATTCGCGGAACACACGCCGGACAAGAGCGTGGTGGCGCGCTGCCTGCTCAAACCGTACAAGGGCTACAACGATGCGGGCCCGCCGGCCGGAGCGAAAAGGTATACCTTTGTCGCAAACGCGGAGCTGCAGAAGGAAGTGGACAAGAAGACCGATCCGGGCGACATCCCGGAACCCGCCTGCGGCGAATGGGGCGACGCACCGGACGGCATCCAGTATTTCGAGGTGCAGCCGGCCAACAATCCGCACAAGGTGATGTTCGTGCGCGCCGGCCAGGACGAGCCGATGTTCGATGAGAAGACGCTGCGCCTGCTGGGTGATGGGCCGATGGCCACGGAGAATCCGGAGAACTATTAGTCAGATGCCGTGACCTTCTCTCTCGACTTGTCGGCGTTGCTGTTCATCGTACTGGGAACCGCTCACTCCTACCTTGGCGAGCGCCATGTACTTGCGCCAATTCTTCGTTTACCCACACTTCCGAAGCTTTTTGGCAGCACGCGTTACATGCAGCAAATCCTGCGCCTGGCCTGGCATGTCACGTCCGTAGCATGGTGGGGGCTGGCCGGAATCACATTTCTGCTCGCCCATCCACCAGTCACTCCACATGCCGTTTCGCTTGCGATTGGCTTCACTGCACTCGCCAGTTTTCTATGCGTGCTTGTCTTCACGCGCGGCAAGCACGTTGCCGCATGGATCATGTTTCTCATCATCAGCCTGACTACTATCTACTACGGCGCTGGCCTCGACTAGTCGCGAAGGGTTGGGCCAAAAGGAATAGGACATGCCGGCATTCCAACACCTCAGCGTTCTCGTGTCGATCGTCGTCGGCATGGCCGTGTCGCAGTTGCTGTTTGGCCTGGGACAAATGGTGCGCCGACGCGGCAGCTACCGGATCGACCCGCTTTACATCCTGACCAACGTGATCATCCTGCTGGTCCTCGTCGATTCCTGGTGGTCGGCCTACTCATGGCATGACGTTCACGATTGGTCGTACCGGACGACATGGTTCGTGATGTTGAATCCGCTGCTGGTGACGATGACCGCGCAACTGCTGCCGCCGGATTGGGACGAAAAGCCCGTCGATTTCCACAAGACCTACTACAAGAATCACCGGCTGATCTTCGGCCTGCTGACGCTTTACCCCTTGATAGACATGCTGGACTCAGGCCTGAAGGGCAGCGCACACTTCAAGAGTCTGGGAGCCGGCTATCCGATTGCCTGCACGGCGCTGGCGCTACTCTGCGCCGCAGCCGCGCTGGTAAGGAGCCGCAAGATTCAAGGTATTTGTCTGGTCGGTGTGCTGCTGATTGTCTTGTCGTTCGTGTTCGACGTTTTTTCGTTGTTGCCGATGTGAGCTCAGGCAGGTGCGCTCATGAAATCATCATCGAAAACCAGCATGCCAGATCCTAACGTCGAACAGCGGCTTGCGGAATTCATCGACAAGTTCGATCCCGCCCACGCAAAATTGATCCGGCAGTGTCGTGTCGAACTTCGCAAGCTGATGCCGACCGCCATCGAATTGGTCTACGACAACTACAACTTCTTTGTCATTGGCTACTGCACGACCCCGCGGGCCTCCGATTGCATCGTTTCCATCGCGGCTGCCGCGAACGGCGTCGGCATTTCCTTCTACCAGGGAGCCAGTCTGCCCGACCCGGATGGTCTGCTTCAAGGCAGCGGAAAGCAGAACCGCTTCCTTCGCGTACCCGACATCAAGAGCCTGCGCGCGCCAAAAGCACTCGCACTCATCGCTGCCGCCATCGCGCAAGCCAAGACTCCGCTGCCGCTGAAGGGCGCGGGAGGCACAGTCATTCAGTCCATATCCGGCAAGCAGCGGCCGCGACGCAAGCCGGAAAAAGCCGCTAGTTGATCGCTCAGCGTGGACCACACGGTTCAAACGTCAAGGTTTGGAAGGCTCCGGAGTCGATGTCGTGAAAATGCCCGCTATTTTGCTGCTCCTGCTTCCTGCCGCGGCATCCGCCGCATGGATCAATCGAACCGGCGAGGCCTTGCCGGATACCGACGCAAGCAAAGCCGTGGGCGATTTCGGCGCGCAAATGGTTTTCGTTGCCGACGAGCGCGAGTTGCTGACGCGCTGGCGAACGCCATCTGAAACCGTCGAGGTCAAGACCATCAGCAAGGTCGAGACGAATTGCTTCATCAACGCGTTTGTCGTCTTCGGCGGCTGCAAAGCCGACGCGAATGGAAACTGCAGCGTGGTGATGCAATTTCGAGTTCTTCGTCCGGACGGCGGGATATATGCCGAAACGCCAACAATGGAGGTCTGGCAGAACAAGCCGGTGCCACCTGGCAAGTCGCTCGAGCTGAGTGTTCAATACCTCAAGATCAGGATTGAACCGCGCGACCAGACTGGCCAATACGTGATCGAGACGCAGGTAAAGGACGAAAACTCCGGCGTCGTCATGCACCTCAAAGGCCCATTCACCGCGTCGCAGTCGCCGGCAAGCGCGCCGTGACTGCTCGCCTGAGCATGCCGATGCGAATTGGCGCGCTGTACACTCAGGCTCATTCGCGGCAACGGCCGCTGGCGCAAGCGTCGACCCCATGGATCGCAAAGACGAGAGTCTGTTGTTCTTGCTTCTTGGCATTGCACCCGGTCTCATCGTGACGATCGGCGCGCTGCTCATCGTCCCGCAATTTCAGGACGTCTTCGTCAACTTCGGCGCGACGCTGCCTCTGCAAACCAGGATCTTGCTGGCGACGTTCCATTGGTGGGGCATCATTGTGCTGGGTACGCTCGGGTTTTGGATGTTCTGGCCAAACCCATCGCACCGAGGTACGGCCGCGATGACGTTTGGCTTGGCGTCTGCCATGCTGCTGTTTCTGTTTGGCACGTGGGCGGCATACGCTCCGATTTTCGAGTTGGCGAAAACTGTCGGATGACCATTCGCTCAATTGAATCGCCGCGAACATCAGCGTGTCGGCTAAAGCGCACTGCAATAGGGGTCGGCTTGCAATGACTATTGCTTCGGGCAGGCCAGGCATGTTGTAGCGGAGGTAACGCGTGGCAAAGGCAATCGCATACTTGATCGGGGCAGCTTTCAGCTTGCTGCTGCTGCGCTCCACGGGCTTGCTCGATGGCATGTTCGATCGCGGCAACCTGAGGGAGCGCGAAAAATTCTGGCAGGAAACCGTGGCGAAGGAGGCTCCGGAGGGCGCTCCGAAGAGCGCTGTGGAAGTGTTGGTAGCGCGTCATGGCATGACGCTCGACTGTTTCCACTCTTCCCTCAGGCCCCCTGTCGAAGATTGCCGAGCCGACGATCCGGCATCCAAGGGAGGTGGTATGTCGGCTCATCCGATGGCCCTGCAGCTGCGCTTTGTCTTGCGCGACGAAAAACTGGCCAAGTTCGAGACTGGCCCACATGCTCTCAATTAGGGCGTCATCAGGAGACCTGCATGCGTTTTTCAAGCACCACGCTAGTCTTCGCCAGTGCTTTGCTGGCGGCGTGCTCGTCCGGATCAGGCGCAGTCGATTCAGCCTACGCAAGAAAACTCGTGGGGCATTGGTCGAGCGCAGGCAACGACAACCTGTATTTCGGTGAAGCAGATACCGCGAGCAAGACTGGAAGTTACATCCTGGTCCATCCCGATGGAAAAGCGTTCACGCATCGTTACAAGGTCGAGTCGGTCACGGCACGCGAGCGAACCATCAAGACCAACCTGCTGTTTGCCGGTGGCGACCAGCGCGAGCAGACCTTCGTGCTGTCCGAGGACGGCAAGTCCATCGAGACGACCACCGTCATCACCGGCATAGAAACCCATTCCGCACTGACCAGGGCGGACGACAAGACCGCGCCATGAGCATGTTCGTCGTCTTGTATCGCTGGCGATTGCATCCCGGCAGCGAAGATTCCTTCGTCGCCGCATGGTCACGCGTATCCGAGTTGCTGCGAACGCAGCGCGGTTCGTTGGGCTCGCGATTGCATTGCGGCAACGACGGAGTCTGGTACAGCTACGCACAATGGCCAAGCGCCGAAGCCCGCGCGGAAGCTTTTGCTGCCGGTGAGGTGGACACACGCGCAGGCGCACAAATGAAAAATGCGATTGCCGAGAGCTATCCGGAAATCGTGCTGCGCACCGTGGCGGATTTTCTGGCCCCGGTTCCATGCAACGTCATCTGACCATTCGTTTCGCGCGGCAGGACGATCCACATGTACGGAAGAAGCAGGTCACATGCACGGCTTTGATCGAGTCTACGGAGTAACGCGCCCGGCCAGCCGGCTGCTGTTCCAAAAGGCGCCGAAAGCCAATGATCTGATCACAATCTACGAGCCGTTGGATGAAGTGGATTGCCGATTCATCGGCGAAGTCGCCGGCGCTGCAAAGTGCTGGCTTCGATTGACGCCCAAGGTCGGCCAGAGTTTCGATTCACTGGCCTGGGCGAAACACTTCATCGGTTGCGAGAAGGTGTGGATCGATATCGGCACGGACAGCAAGTTCTCGTGGCAGGATATCGAGAGCTTGCCCGCGGGGATGCACGAGCTGCTGCTACCGACGGTGCGCGACGATAGATACTCCCGAATTGATTTCAGCAGATTCGAAGGGCTGCGCAAGCTCACGATCTCCGGCAAATTGAAGGATCTGCGTTTCCTGGCGCCGCTGCGGAGTCTCCGCCATCTCGGGTTGTGGCGCATCACGCTGGATTCGCTGGACGGTATCGAGTTGTTGCCCGTGCTCGAGGTGCTGCGGATCCAGCGTTCACGGATCAAGCATGCCGCAAAGATTGCACAGTGCGGCACGCTCAAAAGACTGGCCGTCGATGACGCTCGCTGGATCGCGGGACTGGATTTGCAGAACAGCGGCCTGGTCGTCACGGCCGATTTGTCTGCCGAAGAGAGCTGACTGGTCGATCCAGCGGACTGCTTCGATTCGCGGCGCCGAGCAAATCTGCCGAGGCCGCCAGAAACAAAAAAGGAGGCGCCAAGCGCCTCCCACAATCAATTTATACAACATGGGGGGGCTTGCGGCAAGGTCCGCCGTATGGGGCAGCATCGCCAGCCTGTCGAAACGACAGGAAACCGGAGAGACCCGCGATGACTGACGCGCAAACGTACTATCACGGCACCAAGGCCGACCTGAAGATCGGCGATCTGGTCGCGCCCGGCTACGCCTCCAACTACGGCAAGCGCAAGCAGGCGAATTTTGTCTACCTCGCCGCCACGCTGGAAGCAGCGGTCTGGGGAGCCGAGTTGGCCATGGGCGAAGGCAACGGTCGGATCTATCTCGTGGAACCCACCGGCTCCATCGAAGACGATCCGAACCTGACCGACAAGAAGTTTCCCGGAAATCCCACCAAATCCTACCGCTCCCGCGAGCCGTTCCGCGTCATTGGCGAGGTTGCGGATTGGCAAGGACACTCGCCCGCCCAGCTGAAGCAAATGCACGACCATCTGGCGGACCTCGAGCGGCGCGGCATCGAGGCGATCAACGAATGAGCGCGACCTGACACTTCCATCGAGCCGGCGTCGCTTTTCGGCGCCGGCTCGAGCCGGGCATTGGTCGACTGCGTGCATCGCGGGCGGCGTCTGGTTGCAGCCACTCGGCGTGGAGCTGAGGTACGCTACGAATCCTCGAAACTTCGCTGGCAAAAATTGTCGGCTCGCTTCGAGCCACGTCGCAGACTCTGGGAGTTGTCCGTGACCGTTAGTCGCGCGCTTGTCGCGGTATTGATCTTGTTGGTCGCTGCGTGTTCGCAGAGCGACTATTCGTACATGCGAGAAGGCGAACCCTTCGCTACATCGCTTGTTCAGGATGTCACGAAAGACTGGAGTTCGGACAAGCTCGTGGCACAGGCTGATCCCAGGATGCTCAAAGTATTCCCCGAGTCGGAAATCAAGAAGATGCTGGCTCAATGTGCCGAGGGCCTGGGACCGGTAAAGCGTCAGGAGACGCTGGCGGGTCGAGTCAGTGTCGAGACGGCAATACCCGGCAAGACGGTGCTCTATACAATCGATGTCGAGGGCGAGAAAGCGAACGGAAGAATCACAGTCAAGCTGCAAAAGCTCGATGGAGAATGGAAGGTCCTCGGTTTCTGGATTCAGCGGCAAAAATCGACGGCGGACAAGTAATGAGCCGGCCTGTGCATCAAGCATCACGGAAGCGACCTGCGTGGCTCGAGCGGGGGCTGCAGGGAAAAGCCCAATGAGACGCACCTGGACAATTGTCGGTCCGGTCGGATATTTCGTCACGATCAGCGCGTTTTCGGCGGCCTGATCGGTACCTCGGCACCCGCTCCAATGTCACATGCCGCGCTTCTTCTATCGGTGGCGATCCTGACAGGGCTTGTCATCGGACAGTGGCCGCGCCTTCGGGCACTCGCCCTGATCATTGTGTTCGGCTCCATCCTGGCTGCGACTTGCTATGCGTATTGGTGGTTTTCGTATGCCGGCAACATCAGCACACGTTTTGACTCCGAAGCCTGGAAAGCCAGTCTTGCGCGCGATGATGACGACGACAATCCCGTTCGCCTGCAGATGGTCGACAGCCTGCTCGATCAGTACCATCTGCAAGGCATGAGCCGCGAGCAAATCGTTGCGCTGCTCGGCAAGCCGCCCGAGACCCGGTACTTCAAGGATAGCGACTTCGTCTACTGGCTCGGGCCGGAACGCGGAGCGTTTCGCATCGATTCCGAGTGGCTGACGATACGCTTCGATCAGACCAAGCATGTGCGTGAAGCAAGAATTGTCCGGGACTGACGATTCGGCTTTTTGCCGGATCGACGTGGCGTAAGATCTCTCTCGCCCGCGGCCGTTGCCGCGCCTTGTCGGTTGGCAATCCCCTGCGCATCGCACTGTTGCTACCAGGCATGCTGGTCTGTGCGAACGTGTGCGCTTGCACGTGCATGTCGTATGCGGATGCGACCGAACAGGAAGAGATCGACGAGGCCTTCAAGGACTACCCCGCCATCTTTGTGGGCTCGATCGTGGATGTCAGAAGATTCTTCGATCCCGGAGAAACCCTGGGTGGCCGGGCCAGACTTGGCCATGGGGGATTCTGGGTCGAAGAAGTGGTCTTCGAAGTTCTCGAATCACTCAAGGGCACGCAAGCAGGAACGTGCAAGACCCGCACGGTCATCCAAGGCGGCTTGTGCGGGCTTTCGATCGGATCGCAAAGAGAGAAGTATCTGGTGTACACCGCTCCCAGCCGGGACGGCACATATATGCTGTCGACGTGCTCGCGCACCGTCGAATACGAGAGCGTGCAGGCGGAGGCGGCGTTCTTGAGAAGCAAGAGCCGCTGACTGCTTGTGTAACGTCGCACATCTCGACGGCTCTGCCTGTCAACCTCAAGGCGTGCCCGTGTCGCGGATAGAGCGTGTAACCGAAGTTCGCTGGCTCGTCGGCGACACTCCGAAGGATGCCCTACCCGACCTAGAAGGTTTACTCCACCCCGCTTTTGTAAGTTCTCCGTCAGGGGCACACTGACGGAGAACGAACGGCATGACTCATGGTTTGATCTATCGAACTCTGGCGTTGTTGGGATTGCTGTTCGCGGCGATCGTCGCGATCGCACGCACATCGGGCACGCAGGTGGAACCGGCGCTGCAGGCAGCCAAGAGCGGCGTGGTGCTGGATGCCGCCACAGGCAAGCCGGTCGAAGGCGTATACGTGGCCGTGCGCTGGCTCGAGCAGACCAGTCAGTTGCCGCTGCTCGGCGGCACGATACGCGGCCAGTGCGTGAACCGTGTCGTGGTGCGCACGGATGCCGAAGGGCGCTACCGCATAGCGGCCGCACAGTTGCAGGCGGAGTCAGGCCTTCAGCCGGGCGTGCGCACGGAATATTTTTGGGATTTGCATGCTTATGCTCCCGGCTACGACGCGCGCAACCTGACCCAGACACATCCGCGCACGGTCGCCAATCAAGCCGGCGATCAGGCTGTAGTCGAACCAGTCCTGCTCGAGACCGGCCACACCACACCGCAGCAGCGCCTGGCGACGCTCGCGGATACGCTGGCGCAGTTCACCTGTCATCCGTTCTCGCACGATGCCGGTGCGATCGAGCAGTCGGTTGCCGGGGAAGCAGCGGCGGCGGCGTGCCTGCCGGGCGCGGACGACGCGCAAGGAAATTGCGCAACGTTCCGCCACGCGAGCGCGCAGGTGTTGTGAGTCGCAGGAGTCGAATGCGTGCCGCGGTTTGCCAAGACGCGAGCCGCGGCACGCCGACAGACCACGACGATGGCGAAACGCAGACATCCCGTCCACGCCTGCGTACGAAGCTAGGGAATTCGTACGGCACTCCTGTGCAGGCGAAACGCGGGTGCCCTGCGATCTTGGCTCTTCCTGAGCGCCGCTGCACCGCACCCAACCCGCCATTTCATTTCGACCATCGTCGTGTTCCAGGGCAAAGAGCCTGATGTGACATCAGCCTTGGATACAACCAGACGGCACGCGCCGCGTCCTTGCGGCGCCTGCCAACCCTCTAGACGCGCAGCCACGACACTTCCCCCAAACGCAGCGTGATATCCGCCAGTGAGCACACTGCGTCGCGCACGTACACGGCGTTTCTTGAACGCGCAGCAGCATGCTGGCTATGCTTCCAGCGTCGCAGCCGTGCGACCCGGGGAAAAGCAATGGCCAAGAAGATTGTCGTGTGCTGCGACGGAACCGGCAACGAGGTCGAGGGCAATCTGTCGAACGTGCTGAAGTTGTTCCGCATCGCGCGGAAATCCGCAACGCAGCGCGTCTATTACAACCCGGGCATCGGCACGATCAGTCATCGCGATGCCTGGGCGCGATTCCGCCAGGACGCCAAGGCCGCATTCGGCCTGGCCACCGGCTACGGCATCGACCGCGACATCCTCGGTGCCTACAACTTCATCTGCGAACACTATGCGGCCGGCGATGCGATTTATCTGTTCGGCTTCAGCCGCGGCGCATACACCGTGCGCGCGGTGGCCGGACTCATCCACCTGCTCGGCGTGTTGTCGGCGGATCAGCGCAACCTCGCCACCTATGCGCTGACCGCGTACAAGCGTGCCAGCGAAAAGGACGACCTATCGATTGCCTGGAATTTCCGGCGCATCGTCGGCAGCCGGCGCGCGCCGATCGCCTTTCTCGGCGTGTGGGATACGGTTGCCTCGGTGATCGTGCCGCGTGCCGATCGCCTGTTCGTGCCGAGCCTGCAAACCCTGCCCTACACGCGACGCAATCCGAGCGTGCGCGTTTTTCGCCACGCGATCGCCATCGACGAGCGACGCCGCATGTTCCGGGTCAATCATTGGCTGCAGCTGCAGGACTACGTAGCCAACCCGTTTCGCGACAAGCGTGCACCGCAGGATATCAAGCAAGTGTGGTTTGCCGGCGTGCACTCCGACATCGGTGGAGGCTATCCGGAAAGCGAAAGCGGCCTGTCGAAATTTCCGCTCGACTGGATGCTCGGCGAAGCGGTCGCGCATGGACTGGAAATCAATCCGGCCTCACGCCGGCGCATCGCGCTGGGCATCGGCAACAAGCCCGGGCGCCTGCAATACGTCGCGCCGGATGCGGCTGCGATGATGCATCAGTCGCTGACCTGGCCGTGGCAACTGCTCGAGTGGCTGCCGAAGGCGGTGAAGTGGCGCGAGACGCTGCGCGTCTCGTTGCACATGCCGCAACTGGAACCGATGCGGGACAAGTCCGCCACTTCGGCGCACGACGCCTTCCTTGGCATGTATCTGCCGCGCGGCGAACCGCGTTCGCTCATGCTCGACGTTGCCGGTGCCAGCGCACCGCAAGCGCCGTGCATTCACCGCTCGGTGCTCGATCGCATGCACGCCACCGCCGACTACAAGCCGCTGAACCTTCCGGAAAAATATACCGTCGAGGAGTATTCCAGCACGTCGTGATCTTCAGCAGGCCGGCACTTTCAACAGGCCAGCTGCGCACAAACCAACGCGCGCTTGAGCGACGCCAGTGAATCGCGCTCGAGCGAAAACGAATCCATGTTGTCCGGTCCGCGGAAATAGCGGAACGCGCCATTGTATGGATTCTGCCGGATATGCCCGACTGGAACGTCGCCGTCGCAGACGTGCGCCAGCCAGCCTTCGCCGATCTTGTTGGTCTCGATGAAACGGATCGCCATGTGCTCGCTCCCGGTTGCAATTGCACGCTTTGCAGCAGCTGAGAGCAACCGCTGTGCCAAGAACAAAACATCGCAGAATCAATCGCCTGCAAACCATTACCGGTCGTGCAATTTTGCAATTCGCGACTGTCAATCCGGGCGCGCTGTGCAAAATGAACACGCCGGTGCTGAGCCTGCCACAAGCCGCTAACACGCTCTTAACCGGTCAACGCAAACCTGCTGCTGGCTTAACGGAATCGTTCCGGATATCTCCGCACCAGCGTTGCGGCATGCGTTTCGCAATCTGCGATCCGCATCTTTTGCAATTTGCAAGGCGGTTGCACGCGCACCCACGACAAATCAACGCTTAAGGCCCAGCTCGCCACTGGCACAGTCGTTGTAATCGATCTACCGCAGTAAACGGGGGCACCACAATGCCATACGCGACGAACATTTCGCGTGCTGCGCAACGGGCGCCAGAGATCGATGTTCGCGAAAGCGAGCACGTTCGGTTTTGGTGTCGCGCGTTGGGCATCACACAACATCAGCTGTTTTGCGCTGTGTCGACCGTGGGCGGGCATGTCGACAACATCAAGCGCCACCTGCGCCGCGCCGTGCCGGCTTCACGGTAATGGATACCATCTTCGGCAAGGATGTCGGGGCCGGCGCGGCCCTCAATGTGGCTGCGTCTGACGCTACCGCGGCAGCGAACGATTCGTTCAACAGCGACGCCGCGTTCCAGGCGTTTCGCGTGCCGCTCGAGTTCGAGGCGTTCGTCGCGCAAGCCGCGACGCTGCCGCTGCCAGGGCGCGGCAACACGATCGAGCGCTGGCGCGAACTCGCGCGCCTGGCCGCCGAAGACCTGAATCTGTGCAAGGTCGCCGAATCGCATGCCGACGCGCTGGCGATTTTGACCGAATGCCGCGCGCGCTTCACGCCGCGGCCGCGTTCGCGCTGGGCAGTGTGGATCACCGACATGCCGTCGGCGGGTTTGCGCGCGACGCGTCTGGAAGAACATTTCATGGTCAGTGGCCGCAAGACCTGGTGCGCCGGCGCTCCCTGGGTGACCGATGCGCTGGTGTCGGCGCGCGACTCGGCGTCACAACCGCTGTTGCTGCACGTGCATCTGGATCAACCCGGCGTGCAGATCGAATCCGAGCGTGACGTCGGCGTCGGCTTGCGCGACTGCGGCATCCGCGAGGTGACGTTCGACAACGCGATCGCCGAAGCGATCGGCACGCCCGGCGAATATGTTTCACGTCCCGGTTACTGGCATGCGTCGATGGGCATCGCGGCGTGCTGGTACGGTGCGACACTGGCGATTGCGCAGCTGCTGCGCGAACGTTGCGAGAAGCGCCCTGACGCGCACGCGCGCGCGCACCTGGGCGCCGTCGACATCGCCATTACCGCCGCCGCCGGCATGCTGCGCGGTGCGGCGGACGTCATCGATGCAGCGCCCAAGCGCGATCTACAGGGGCTGGCGTTACGCGTGCGCGGCATCGTCGAGTATGCCGCTTCCACGACCGTGGAACGCGTCGGCCGCGCATTGGGCGCTGCGCCACTTTGCCTCGATCCGGAACATTCCGGTCGCGTCGCCGACCTCATGGTATTCCTGCGTCAGAGCCATGCCGAGCGCGATCTGGAACAGCTGTCCGCCTTCTCGATCCGGGAACATGCTTCGTGGATTCTCTGAGCGCACCGTCCTTGCTGCAGGAGATTGCGCTCGAGCCCTCGTGGACGCAGGCGCCGTACATCGACGACACCCCGCTGATCGACGTGGCAACGCTGATCGCCGGCGCGCGCCGCGCCGTGATTGTCGCGCCGCATCCTGAAGACCAGGTGCTCGGCACCGGCGGCCTGCTGGTCGAGTTCGCGTATTTCGGCCTCGATACACAAATCATTGCAGTCACCGACGGCGAGGCGAGCCAATTCGCGCAGCAGCAGATCACGCGCGCAGGCATGCGCGACAAGCGGCTGACCGAGGCCGTTCAGGCACTCACGGCATTGGGCTTCGACACCGAAAGTGTGCAGCGCCTGCTCATTCCGGATGGCCAGGTGTGCGAGCACCAAGATGAACTCGCGCGCAAACTTGCCGCGCTGCTGCGCCCCGGCGACGTGGTGTTCACGACCTGGTGGGACAGCCATCCCGATCACGCGGCCTGCAATCGCGCCGTCGAACAGGCGGTGTACGGACGTGGCTCCGCTCTGCGCGAGGCACCGGTGTGCATGTGGAACTGGGCCGATCCCGATGATCCGCTGCTGCCGCACGATCGCGCCGTGCGGGTAAGTCTCGGCGCCGAGGCCGTCGCGCGCAAACGCCGTGCGCTGAACCTGTTCGATTCGCAGCTGCGTGCCGCTCCCGATGCAGCCGGATGTCCGCTGCTGAGCGAGCACACGCTGGAACGCTTCAGCCGTCCGTACGAGACTTTGCTGTATGCGCCAGACGTATGAGTACTACCGCGACGCGTGGCATGAGCGTCGCAAACGCCAGTTGCTATTGAGCGCACTGCGCCGCCCGCGCTACCAGCGCGCGTTCGAGCCGGACTGCGGGTTTGGTCATCTGACCCGCGCGCTGGCGCAGCGCTGCGAAAACGTCGTCGCCGCCGACCGGGACGAACTGGCTGTGGCGCAGGCACAGTTGGATCTGCGGCAGATGCCCAATGTGGATTTGTCCACAATGCGCGTGCCGGAAGAATGGCCGCAGGGATATTTCGATCTGATCGTGCTCGGCGAATTCCTCTATTACCTGACCCGCGACCAGATCCGCGCCGTGGCACGCTGCGCCCTGCAGTCGCTCGAACCGAACGGCGAGCTGATCGCGTGCCACTGGCGCCAGCCGATGCCGGAAAGCCAGATCGGCGGCGACGAAGTGCACGCCGAACTGCACGCCGCGCTGCCGCTGCAATTCGCGCTGCGCCACCAGGAAGCGGACTTCATTCTCGAAAGCTGGTCGCGCAATGGCGGCGCGGTCGCGCCGCGCGCTTACGCGGCGTGATTTCGACGGTGCGCGGAAATGCGTGTCCGCGTAGGGTGCGTCTTGACGCACCGCTCTTCTTGTACGTCAAACAAAAAAACAAACCAAGGCAAGACCGTATCAATCGCCAAATGATGGAGAGAGCGGTGCGTCAAGACGCACCCTACGATCGCGGCAGACCGTACAATACGCCATGACGCTGGCGCCGCCTCACTTGAATGTCCGCAAAGAAGAAACCACGGTCTGACGCCGATACCGACGACACGCGCCGCGGCGTGCGCCTCGACGTATGGCTATGGGCGACACGTTTTTTCAAGACGCGCGCGCTGGCCAAGGTGGCGATCGAGGGCGGCAAGATCAAGCTCGGCGATGTTGCGGGCAAGGCATCCAAGCTGGTGCACATCGGCGACCAGTTGCTGATCTCGCGCGGCGAGGAACGCTTCGAGGTGCAGGTCACCGCGCTGTGCGAGAAGCGCGCCTCGGCTGCGCTCGCGCAAACGTGCTATCACGAAGCCGAAAGCAGCCGCACGGCGCGCGAAACCGCGGCGCGCGAACGCCGCATGGCCAATGCCGGCTATACCAAGCCGGCCACGAAGCCCGACAAGCGCGCGCGACGCCTGATCCGCGCCCTGGGCGATATCGACGCGCTGTAGCGCACTGAAGGCACCCGGATCTCGCCGCAATTGGCGTACTGACTCTCCGACATCCCAAGGAGCAGCTTCATGTACGCAGCACAACGTTGCACGAATTCACGGTCCTGCACATCGCGCCACGCCCTTGCACTGGCCCTGCTGGCAAGTACCGGCGCTGCGAACGCGCATCAATTCTGCGTCAGCACGGCGGCGCAACTGCAGAACGCGCTCAAGCAGTCCGGCAGCGGCGGCGCCTACAACAACGAGTCGAACATCGTGCGCGTGGTGCGCGGCACGTACCTGACCGGCGCGGCCACCAACAACGGTCCGTTCTACTACTACTCGAACGCGGGCGGTCATCTCGACCTGTACGGCGGCTACGACAGCACCTGCACCTCGACGAACTGGCATGCCGCGCAGACCGTGCTCGACGGCAATCACCACACGCAGGTGCTGTCGCTGTACGGTTTGCACGGTGAGATCGACGTCGCCGGCTTCACGATCCAGAACGGCGAGTCCGACCAGTGGGGCGCTGGCGTGGCGATGACTTCCGGCGAATCCGCCGTGCTTGTCGGCAATATCATCCGCAACAATCACTCGAGCGCTTACGGCGGCGCCCTGGACATGAACACCTTGCTGGGCGGCAGCCTGCTGTATCTGGCCAACAACGTGATCGTCGGCAACGCCAGCGACCAGGGGCTGGGCGTCGGCCGCGCCTATGCGCAAGGGACCGAAACGCTGGTCTACAACAACACCATCAGCGACAACACCACTGCTTCGACGCAGGACATGGGCGGCCTGTTCTTGCTGGGCGCCAACAGCGCGTACGTGATCAACAATATCTTCTGGGGAAATACATTCGCCGGCGTGCGCATCGACTCGAGCAGCCTGACCTACGACTACAACGATTCCGGCTACACGATCTTCAACGTCATTCCCGACGAGAGCGTCGGCAATCTTTCCGTGCCGCCGAAGTTCGTCAACCGCAACGCCGGCAACTATCACCTGGCGCCTGCATCGCCGCTGATCGGCATCAGCCCGTACCACTTCACCGAGACTGATCCGGACGGCAATCCGGGCTCCACGTCAGGGCTCGAGAACCTCGGCGCGTATCACTGACATTTGTTGCCCCCGCTAAAACGTGAACAACAGCGACGTGTACCACGTGTAGCGATCGTTGGCGGCAATGTTCTGCAGGCTCGGCCCGGCGTAAGCAAGCACGTGCAGCGTGTCGTTGAAGTCGTATTTCACGCCAGCGCCAACCTGCGTGGAAGCGCTGCCGCCCTTGCTGGCGGCGGTCTGATGCACCAGCTCCGCGCCGAGTTGCAGGTTCGGCAGGAGCTGGTGCGTCAGCGCCCAACCGGCCATGCAGAAATCCTTCGAATCGTCGCCGCGGTTGATCACGCAACCGCCGCCGCCGAAGGTCGACCAATCGTTGCGCAGATCGTGCTGGAACCAAAGCGGCAGCAGCAGTGAAGCATGCTGCTGCCGGCGTCCTCGGACAAGGTCGGCGAGAAGCATGCTTCGCTGCTGCTGCCGCTTTGGTTCCAGCACGATCTGCGCAAC
>Ga0157376_10001136_pt1 | contig 17463 bp, 12 predicted proteins | sample M45metaG_FD_121801 | JGI IMG/M metagenome (GOLD analysis project Ga0157376, IMG submission 121801) | Miscanthus rhizosphere microbial communities from Kellogg Biological Station, Michigan, USA - M4-5 metaG | ecosystem: Host-associated > Plants > Roots > Rhizosphere > Soil | place: USA: Michigan... | reverse complement strand
TTCCACTTTCGCCAGGCGGATTTCGCCTTTGCCCGCAAGGCTGGCAAGCAATGCCTCGCGGCCGACACCTTCCAAATGAAGCTCTACTGAACCGGAAGCCGTTCCATTGAGGTGGGTTGCTACCGGCACGAGCCAAGGAGTTTGAGTGATGGCCACGCGATCGAAGGTAGCTAAGATTTCGTAGCGTGGTTTTGCGGAAAAAGTTGCTTCTGCCGTGCCTTTGACATCGCCACCCGACCACTGCGCTTGCACCGCGCTCATGGAAAGTCTTAATGCATCGAGTTTTGTTTGCGCGCGAAACTGCTTCAGCCTGATTTTCTCGATCGTCAAATCATCCACGGCCAATTGACCGCTAGCACGAATCCGCCGAAGCAGCGCGCTAGGTGGCTCAGCAGCGGCGCCCCCCAAACCCGCAGGAAGCAATCGTTGCAGCCATCCTGGGCGGGCGCGCGGACCGACCCACCGATCGAGTTGGGCTGCATCAAGATGATCGGCCTGCAATTGAAACGTCCAAACGGGATATTCGCTCTCGCCGAATTCGCTGGCCAAGAACTCAGGCTGTTCGACGGAGCCGGACCAGGTGGCGCCAAAGGCTGCCACTTTTCCCAAAGTAAATTTCCGGCCGGTAATGCGCCATTCCGCGCGAACGCTCTCAATTTGCACCGGTTGGTTCAGGCCAGCGACCTCCAGCGTCGCTTGCGAAACGTCTGCGCGGCCGTTCCACACCGGCGCCTTCCTAGTGCTCCAGTCCCAATGCAACTCCGCGTTGGCTCTGCCCTTCAACTCCCAGCCATTCTGTAATGGATGCCCAAACGCCGCTGCAATACTAAGCGTGTCTTCTACCCGATTGGTCTGCCCTTCGAAGCGTACGCCTCCAGCTCTAGCGTCGAAGTCGTGCAACAGGGACAGATTTGCCGTTCCGGAGAGGTTGGAGCCAAATTCCTTGCCGGAAACACTCTGAACTTTCGCCGAGGCGCCAGGCGCTTTAGCGTTCGGGAGCAGCACTGAAAAAGGCTCGATCACCAGTTTCCGTTTTTGAGTTCCACCTCGAATCGCCTTCACTTCGAACGGTGCAACAAACCCCGGCACGGTCCAACTTCCGCCCGGGCTGGAAAACGCGGCGTCGCTCAGTTTCAGCGGCCAGCCGCGGAAGCTCGCGGCACCCGTGAAATATTGATTGGCGCGAATTTCGTCGTTCACGTCCGGCCGAAACGCGCGATACCAATCCAAAAGATCGGCGGCCACAATACCGGCGGAGTCCACGTGAATTTCCACGCCGGAATTGGCAATGCTGCGAAACGCAGCAGTGCCACGTAGATTCGAACGCGGCGACTCGACAACGAAGTCGTCTGCGTTGACCAAGCCCGCTCCGGGATTCCATCGCCCGGTCATGCTGACTCCAGCCCGAGGGTTATCGGATCGCTCGGTTAAATCCCAGCGGTGAATTTCGGAGGCGCGCGCCTGCACGGTAAAGAGCCAATCGCCTGGCGCGGCATTTTTCGTGCCGGCGACCTCTGGGCCACCACTTTCGGCTGTGGCTTCCGCAGAGAACAGCCCGCGAACTCCATAATCTTGGCCTCCGATCAACCGGAAGACGTCAGCCAACGAACATTTTTGCCAGGTCATTTTAAGCCGTGCCGGCTGCAAGCGGGCGGAAGTGCCCGCAACATCACCGCTGATTCGAACCGTGCCGGCGAGCTGTAACGGGACGCCACTCCGCCATGGCTCGGCTTTTAGATCCAGGCGCCAGCGCCCGGGAGCGGTTTGTTCAACGCTGCCTTCGACCTGATTGAACGCGAAAGAGGTCTTGTCGTCGCCAATTTTGAAATTCGCGCGACCATCGAAAATTTGAAGCTTTTGCAGAAGATGAGCCGGCGTGGCTTGCGAGCCTTGTGCAGACGTTGACGCGACGCGGGAATCAGTGGAGGTTGTTGTTGCCGGAAGCCAGCGCTCCAGATTCCAGCGGCCTTCGGCATTGCGCACCAGAATCAGGCTGGGGCGCTCCAGGCGAAGTGTGCCCAGTTCAAATCGACCACGCAGCAGTCCAGTCCAGCGCAATCCTGCGGAGAGCCGATCCGCGCGCAAAAAATATTCATGACCGAATGCCGGATCCTCGCCGACCGAAATGGCATGGGCTTCGAGCCCGGGACTGGGAAAAAGAGTTACGGAATACTCGCGGACTTCCACGGTTCGACCAAAAGAGAGTTCCAGTTGCCGGGTAAGAAATGCCTTGGCGTCTGCAGTGCGGCTCAACAACGAGACGCCAAGCTGCAAGGCAATCAACGCCAAGAGGACGACCAGCCCCGGTTTCCACCATTTGCGTAATCTGTTCACTAGGATGATTCCGAAACGCCGTGAAATGTCTCGCTGATTGAAAATCTTCGCAGAGTCAGCCGTAAATTGGTAGCGCTCGACGGAATTCAGCTCAAGGCAGACTCACCGATCACTGAATCATAGAAGCGCTGGGCATTCTGCGCGTCAATGTACTGTGTGGAGCATGCGGCTCCAGCGCGTGCGTGAGGGCAGATGCGCCAAAGTGTCGAACACGCTGTACAATCGCTGGGCAAAGGTCGATTGGCCGTAGTCAGAGGAGGTCGCGTCCACCGACCAGTAAATTAAAAACGGGCGGCCCATGATGGCTTCGCGATCCACGAAGCCCCAGTACCGGCTATCGAGGCTATGGTCTCGATTGTCGCCCATCGCAAAATATTTTCCTGCAGGCACCACCAGTTCATCAGCCTGAACGTGCTTTCGGATTTCGCCCGCCCATTCGGGTTCCACCGGAGAGCTGTAAAGCGGGTTGCCCACCGGAGGGAAAGCGTAGTTCAGGGGGTCGTAAGGCGCCGCAGAATCGTGAACGACGTACGGCTCGACTAACAGCTTGCCGTTGATGTACACCTGCTGATCAACAAGTTTCAAATGATCGCCGGGCAGGCCGATCACGCGCTTTACGAAATGTTGATGATCGGCGAAAGGAAACTTAAAAACAATGATGTCGCCACGTTGCAGCGGACGGTACGGCAAGAGTTTTTCATACCAAGCCCCAGTGCCGCCAAAGATAAATTTGTTAACCAACAGATGATCCCCAACCAGTAAAGTGCGCTCCATGGACGGTGAAGGAATTTTGAACGCTTGCACCACAAAGCTGGTGCCGAACAGCGCCAGGATCACCGTGACCAGTAGCGATTCCAGATACTCGGGAATGGTCGTAACATCGCGATGAATTTCTTGCGGGATCGATTGTTCGATGGTGGCAGTCTCGGTCATTCAGGATTGGTCTCGGCGTCCGTAGTCTCCAGGCGTTGCAGAGCGGCTCGTGCTGCCCGTTGTTCTGCCTCTTTTTTGGTGCTGCCGTCACCGATCGCGAGGCATTCGCCGAGCGACCACACTTCGATGTGAAATACTTTCTGATGGTCGGGACCATCTTCCCTGGCCAGCCGGTATTCCGCTGTAGGCTTTCCGCGGGCCTGCAAATACTCTTGCAGCGCAGACTTACGATCGGAATCGGCGAGGTGTACTCCGCTGCCTTCCAGTGCTTGTTCGAACAGAGCGTGGCGCAACAGTTCCCGCGCGGCATCCAATCCAGAATCCAGGAAAATCGCTCCTACGACGGCTTCGAGCGCATCGGCAACAATGGCGGCTTTTTCCCGGCCCCCGGTCTTTTCTTCGCCCCGGCCCAATCGTAAGTACGCCCCGATTCCTAACCGGCGCGCGGCCAATTGCAGTACGTGGGCATTCACCAGCGAGGAGCGGCTGCGCGACAACTGCCCTTCGCTCCAGTCTGGAAACCTGGCCACCAGATATTCACTGGCCAGAAGATCCAAGACGGCGTCACCCAGGAATTCCAAGCGTTCGTTATCCTGGATTTCCTCGGCCTTGCCGTCTCCAGAGTCCGCAGCGCCGCGCAGCTCCGGAATGGCCGAACTGTGGGTCAGCGCGGTCAAGAGCAACCGCGGATCGCGAAACCGGTAGCCCAGGCGTTGTTGGAATCCTTCGTCTTCGGTATGCGTCATCAATGCCTGCTGGAGGGCGCGAGCTGTTTCATTTCGGCGCGCTAAGTTGCGTCGAACCCTGCTTTTTCGATTCGTCCGCGCCGCTCTTGCAAGCCGCTTGCAGACCGCTGGTCATTGCGGCGCACTTGGTAAAAGCCGCGGCAGCTTCGTCAAAGTGCGAAGCTTTCTGGTTGGCCATACCCAGAAGATAAAGGTTCACCGGATCTGGCGACGGATTGGGATCGATCTTCACCGACTGCTCAAGCTCTGGAATGGCATCGGCATATTTTCCGCGCCGGAAATAGACCAGGCCCAGGCCGCCATGGGCCATGGACAGCGTTTCATTTTTTGCCACCACAAAATTCTGGTCGGCCATTCCTTCCGGCTTAGGCAGCGTCGGAGTAATTTCAATCGCGCGCTTGGCGTAAGTTTCTGCTTTGGCAAGTTGCTTCTCTGGCTCGGTAGTATTCGGCCCCATAGCTCGGGGTATGGTCTGGCTCAGAACGGCCATGGTCTGGACGTCGTCGGGCTTCAGCGAAACTTCTTTGTCACCAACTTCAAAAGCTTTCTGGGCGTTGCCCGACTGGATATACGCAAAAACCAGGGCGGAATAGACTGTCGGGCGGTACCGGCTTTCCGGATATTTGTTCAGAAAATCTTCGCCGGCCGCAATCTTCTTCGGCAAATCGGTGCTGGGAAGGGCTTGAAACGCTTTTACCGCCGCATCTTCTTCGGCGTTCACCGGAGGCTGTGCGGCCGGAATGTCCAACTTGCTTCCCGAATCTGCGGGTTTCTTGTCTTTGGCGGCAGGAGCCGGTTGTTGGCCGCTTTGCGCCGGCGGAGTCTGCGCGAACGTCGCTGTTGTGAAAGCTGAGAGGCACACCGCCAAAGTAGCACTTGTCAAAATCTTCGTTCTCTTCCCGCTCATCGTACTTCTCCCTCTTAGACGAATTGGCAATTCTGGCTGGTGTTCACTCTTCATCATACACATTTCAAGCAGGCCGGGTCAGCCCCGCTGAAATGTTACGGGCGCTCTGAATTCTTGCTGGCGCCGACGGAGATGAGTCCTTTGTTCGCTGCTTGTTTGGCTTTTTCCGGTGCGCCATTCACCGCTAGCGCCGCCTGATATTCGGCTTTCGCGCGATCCGGCTTGCCCTCAATGTCGTAGAGCGTTCCTAGATGAACGTGCGACCACGCTAGTACCAGAGGATCTTGAGTCGCCGCGTGTTCGCCGCTCGTCAATCGGCCAAACACTTCTTTCGCGCGCGGACCGTCTTGCTCCATCATCGCCACTACGCCCAAGCCATACCACGCTCTCGGCTGATCCGGATATTTCACCAGCACTTTTTGGAACGAGGCTTCGGCCGCACGCGGATTCTTCTCGGCGATGCGGCGTTCTCCTTCGGTCAGCGCGGCGATCGCCTCGGCATCGTTGGGAATTGTGATGGGAGCCGGGGTCTTGTGTCTGGCAAGAATCTCAGCCTCCGTATCGCTTGCCGAGCCGCTGCGCGGCGAGAACTTAATCGTCGCTACTCGCTTCTGCTCCGTCGCAAGATCGACCGAACGCACCAGGTCCGGAAAGTACAGCTTCATTCCAGGCTCGGACTGCTCAAACTTCGCAAGCGCTGCAAATAGCGGGCGCGTCAGCACATACCCATCGGCGTCATCAATGTCCATCGTGGATTCCCGCTCGCCGGGCGACATGCGCTTCAGCTTCAATTCCACTGCACGCACCGTACACTCCGCAAAGTACGACGAGAAGTCATCCTTCAAATCCGGCGCCAATCGCGGCGCGGTGGCCGCGGCCAGGAACAACGGTAGCTTGACCGCGATCACGTGGGAATATTGCAGCGGCAACTGATCAATCAGGAAGTGCAAAAACGCGTGACGCACCGTGTCCAGCGGCAGTTGGCCGGACCCGCTGACCACCAGAGTGTAGTGATCGCCGAAGTTGCGCACGTTGGTGATGCGCCCCACCAGTGGTTCGACAATGATCGTGAATGACCGTTGACTGGTTGGATCGATGATTTCGCGCAAATATCCGGTGGCCACAAACACCACTTGCGCCACCGAATCGTGCATCTGTTCGATTTCGTGATTGTAGACCGGCTGCACTTGCTGCCACAGTTCGCCGATTTTCTGTTCCTTATAATAATTCGAAAGAATTTCCTGGAAGCCTTCCAGCGCAATCACTTCCGGCGGCAATTCATCGCGGCGCAAAGTCGGCTCAAATTTGGGCGCTGGGCCGCTGACCAGCCCGAACCAGATATACCGCGAAAGCATCTGCCCGGCGTCGGCCAATTCATGCTGCTTGTAGTAATTGCGAAGGATATCGACGGCGGGTCCCTGCTGATGTTGCAGCCGGTCGCGCAACTGCGCGCGCATCGGACTCCAATTAGCCGCGCTCACGTCTGCTTCAAATCCGGACGCCAGCAGCGCGCACATCGTGGTGAACATCGCTTCGCTGCCGTCCACGGTCACCGTAGTCGCCGGCGCTGCTTGCATTTTCGGCCGCGGCAGCGGCGCCTGTGCCAGCGCAACTTCTGAAGCAAAGAGTGCCGCTGACAACAGTGTCGCCGTAATTATTGGGATGGATCTCATTCGTTTGGTCGCAGATTCGCCTTTGAATTTCGTTCGTAATTCACGCTGGGCGCCTATCTAAAAGCCGTATTTCAATCTACAAGCGCTAAACATTCGAGTCAAGAAACCGGCTTCCGTTCCTCGCTGGTTTGCTCTGACAACGCTTGCCCCTGGCCGCCGCATCTGCTTAAAGTGAAGATGCTTGGTTAGTTCCGCAGGATGGCTCGACACGTGCAACGCTTTCATTCCCAGCTCACCTTCGCCACTCTGTTCTTTGCCATACTGTCGCTGAACTGCCCGTCCGCCGCACGCTCCCAATTGCAGGGCGACACCGCGCCCGCTCCCCAATCGGATGCCCCACAAGACCCTGCAAACACTTCGCCGACTTCGGTCACTCCGGCTCCCAGCGGGAAAAAACGGCTTTCAAAAGAGTTCACGCTCCGGGGCGACTCTGCTTGGACGGACACCGGAGTCGATCTGCAACCCGGCGAACACGTCGTCGTCACCGCAACCGGCACCATGCGTTATGCCGATGCCAAAGAGGGTAACGGCCCCGAAGGCCTGTCCCGCGGTTTCAAGGACCTGCTGCGCATCCTTCCCTTCAACGACGCTGGACGCGGCGCATTGATCGGACGCGTCGGCGATGCCGACACCGCGCAGGCTTTTCTGATCGGCGCTTCGCGCGATGCCGTTTCCCCGATTGCCGGACGCCTAAGCCTGGGCATCAACCAATCCAAAACCGACACCGGCGACGGCTCATTCGCCGTGCATGTGGAAGTTTACACAGCGGACTCTTCTTCCGGCGGGGTCCGCTCTGTCGCCAAATCAATCACCTCGCTTCCTGGCATCGACAATTCCCTGTTCGCCAAAATTCCCCGCCGCATTGGCGACAAAGACGGCAACCCCGGCGACATGGTCAATTTCCTGATTCTCGGCTCGGAGTCCTCCATGCAGCGCGTCTTCGCCACTGCAGGCTGGGTGAAAGTGGATTCCGACGTAAAAGACGCCGTCCTGCACGGCTTGATTGGCAGTCTTTCCAAAGAGTCATATCTCACCATGCCGATGAGCCAGCTCTATCTTTTCGGACGCCCGCAGGATTACGGCTGGGCGCACGCTGAACCGATCAGCGTGGTCGCTTCGCGCAACCATCTGCGTATCTGGAAAGCGCCATTTAACCTCAATGGCCAAACGCTGTGGGTAGGCGCGGCTACTCACGACATCGGCTTCGAACGCGACCAGCGCAACAACGGCATCACTCACAAAATTGATCCGAACATCGATCTGGAGCGCGACTACGTGGAAAAAACTCTTTCCAGCACCGGACTGGTCGCCGAAGTTTCCCACTTTCTGCCCAGCAATCCAATGCTCGGAGCGAAAACCGCCACCGGCGGCTCGTTTAATTCCAACGGTCAGGTGCTCATCCTCAAGCTCAGCGATTCCGGCCAGGATCTTTCGGCATCGTTCACCGAAATGTTTTGCTCCGTCCTTACAGACGAAAATCCCGATGGCGGCCAGTGGGACTCCTGCGCGACCTATCTGAAATCGGACGCCGCTCCTGCGTCGGCAACGCGCAAACTCGAAAACATCTCCTCCAACTACCGCGTGCTAGTGGTCCCCGGTATCCTCAGCTCTTGCCAGGCGAACACTCAGGCTTTCGGCGAAGCGCAAGCCCATCTGCGCGACAAACATGGCATGACCGTGGAGTTCTTGCAGACCGCCAACGCTTCTTCCACGGCCAATGGCCAGAGTATCGCCACCTATCTACGGGAAAAAATGCAGTCCGACTCGCGCAAATATATCTTAGTGGGATACAGCAAGGGAACTCCGGACATTCAGGAAGCCTTAGCCAACGACCCGCAGACGCGCAACGCCGTCGCCGGATTTGTCAGCATCGCCGGCGCGGTTGGCGGGTCGCCGATCGCCGGCACCATGCCTTCCATCGTGCAGCAATACACCGCCGCTTTAAAACTCGGAGCGTGTCAGGGAGACATTTCGGAAGCTTTCAAGAGCCTGCGGCAGGACGTGCGCAAGCGATTTCTGGCCGACCATCCCGATCCGCTGGTCCCAACCTTTTCGCTGGCCGCGGTTTCCGACGCCACCACCACTTCGAAAATGCTCCTGGAAGCCTGGAAACTGCTCGCCGCCTACGATGCGCGCACCGATAGCCAAGTCTTGCTCTCAGACGCTCTTGTGCCAGGTGGCAATTTCTTCGGCACCCTGCACGCCGATCATTTGGCTGTCGCGTTAGACTACGCATCATCAAATGACTCCGCCGTTCGCGCCATGGCCGATCACAATCGTTACCCGCGCTCTGCGCTCTTTGAAGCGGCCATCCGCTCGGCTATCGCCGCTCTGAATTCGCGGCCCGCTCAATAAAACGCTTGTTCGAACAAAAAAGCGTCCGCCCTCCTGCGGTACTCGCACTGCATGGCCTTAGAAAGGAGAGCGGACGCTTCAACTACTTGTTGGTCATGGTGCTTACCCGGGCCAGCGTGTCCCTATGCCCGTGCGCATCCACCAGCGTGCGATACGCAGCCAATCCGGTAGGATTGTTCTTGCCCATATCCTTTACGGCAGCGTCGAATTTATCCAGGCCTTCCGCGCCGTTCGCCACAAACACTACAAACATTGTCCCTGGATCTTCCGAGTGCACCACTTCTTCATCAATCGTGTAGGAGTGAAGCGCGCCCTCCGCGAAAAGTTTCTCCAGCATCGCCACCATCGTTGCCTTCAGAATTTTTCCGTCGGAATCGCTGCCGCCGGCCTTTGCCGGCCAGCGTGCCACGCGCAGATATCCGTTAGTGAACGTTCCTGAATGCCCGTTGTGCTCAGTGGAGTTCAGGATGTAGTCCCAGTGCTTCGACGCCGCCAACACTGGTGCCGTCGCACCCGGAGTACTACGCAATCCTTCCAGCACCTTCATCAGATTGGCCATGGACGTCGCCGAAAACCATGATCCATGCGTCGGTGCGCCTTCCTGATGGTTCAGCACCGCAAAGGTTCCATACGACACAATCGTTCCGTCGGTCAGCGCTTTTTTCATCACTTCCACATCCGCGTCGTCTTCTTTCTTATAGTCCGCCCACATCGCGCGCGGCACGGCCCACTCCGAAACGTAGGTGTATACCGCGGGCCTTTCGGCAGCCGCAGCTTGTGCTGCTGCCGCGCTTGCATTCGCCATCGTCAACGTCAATACACCCGCCAGCAAGACAGATCCTGCCAGCACCGATTGCTTAAGCATGCTCCGCTCCTTCAAGCAGAAATTTTCAATAGCCGAAACTCGGGTCGAAATTCGAGCCGCATTATTTGGTAATGGACGACCGCGATAAATGTGCGCTGAGGTTACGTCTACGGCCCGCGAGAGTCAAGGGGAGATTATCTCTTAGAGAATATTAACCACTCGTTTAAGCGTTTCCGCCGAAAGATTCGCTCCGGTCACCAACAATGCAACCGTTCGTCCATCATCCTGCGGCGATTTCAAGAAAGCCGCGCTGGCCGCTGCGCCGGCGGGTTCCGCCACCACATGCTCGGCCATCAACAGCCTGCCGATAGCGCCGAGCATCTCGCCTTCGCTCACCAGCATAACCTCATCCACCAGTTCGCGAATGGCCGCCACGTTTTCGCTCACTGGAGTTCTCGTGGCCAGCCCATCCGCGATCGTGTCGCAAGTTTCCGTCTCAATCGCGCGGCCTTCCGTCCACGAAAGAAAATAGGACGGAGCGCGCTCACTCTGCACCCCGATAATTTTCACCTTAGAAGAAAGCTGCTTCGCCGCCGAGGCGACTCCTCGAATCAGCGCGGTGTCTCCCATCGGTACATAAATGGCATCCACTTCTGGAGCCTGCTCCAGAATTTCGCAAGCGATGGTTCCCGGTCCAGCAGGCAAGTCCGGGTCAGTCGCATCATTCAAGAAATATGCGCCTGTTTCCCGGGCGTACTCGGATGCCTCCTCAAATGCCGCGGCCAAATCGACGCTGCCATTTTCCACAATTTCCGCTCCGAGTCGCGCAATATTTGCGCGCTTCACCGGATTGTTTTTTTCCGGCAGGAAAACCCGCGCCTTGATTCCCAGCAATTTCGCCGCGTAGGCCACCGCTGCGCCATGATTGCCAGTGCTGGAGGCAACTACCTCGCGCACTTTTCGCCGCTGCATCTCCATACCAAGCGCGTACAGTGCACCGCGCACCTTGAACGACCCGGTCGGCAGTTCGCATTCCAGCTTCAAATAGACATGCTGTTGGGAAAATTCTGTAAGTGATCGAGAAGCAATCAGCCGAGTTTGCGGCAAATATTGCGAGAGGAACTTCCGCGCGCCTGCAAAGACTGGATCCAGCATCGTCAGGGGTTGGTCAGATTCGATCCGGCCATATCTTTTTCCGGATACATCAACTCAAATTGTGCTTCGCCGTGTAGAATCGCCAGATCCGGGTCGCGCCGCGCATGGCTCACATCCCGGAATCCCGCTTCCCACGCCTTCTTCAACGCTTCCAGTGATTCCGGCTTTCTTTTCAACATCGCGTACAGGCACGCAGCGTTGTAAAGAATCGACGCTTCGTTCGCGCGCAAAGTCATCGCCAGATTCAATTCCTTCAGCGCATCCTCGGTCCGCCCGATTTCCGCATAGTCGCTTCCCAGAAGAATGCGTGCGCGCGCATCTTCCGGCACATGCTTCAAATGATTTTCCAGCGCGCTCATCCGCCGCTGCAACAAATTCATATAAGCGTCGCGCTTGCCCAGGGCTCCCAGCGAATTGGCGATCGGCACGTACACGTTGTAGTCTTCGCCACTTGCTTCCAGCGCCGTTTCCATGATGTCCACAACTTCCTGGAATCTCCCGGCAGAAAACAATGCGCGGCACAGGAGGTAAAATGCACCCTCGCAATCGCGTTTGCGCTCAATCGCTTTACGCACCATTCGAACCGCTTCATCGTGCAAATCGGTAGCGTAGAGCACCCACGCCTGGCTCACCTGCACATCCGGCAAATCCCATCGCAAGTTTACTGCGTGGCCCGAAGCCGTTCTTGCGCGCTCCACCCAGATTTCATCACGGCTGTAATTGCAATAAAACATCGCGCAAGCATTCGCGCACGATGCGTAAGCCAGCGCGAAACTTGGGTCCATGGCCACTGCGCTCTCAAACATCTGGAGCGCGAATTCCAGATCCTGCCTGGTTTGCCGCCGCGCGTAGCGCTTCCCGCGCAAATACAAGTCGTATGCCTGTAAATTCTCAGTAGGTTTTACCGCCAATGCTTCCAGCTCCTGCGGCGATAAGGTCACCCGCAGCGCTTCAGCGATCTTTCGCGCAATTTCGTCCTGCACCTCGAAAACATCTTTCATCTCGCGGTCGTAGCGCTCCGACCACAGCGGAAAGTCTGTCTGCGTATCCACTAGCTGTGTGGTGATGCGCAGCCGGTTGCCCGACCGCCGCAAAGTTCCTGTCAGTACGTACGCAGCCTTCAGTTGCTGCCCGATCTGTACCGGTGTTACCGACTTATCTCGAAACGCCAGCACCGTCGGCCTCGAATAAGTATTCAGCCCGCGAATCTTCGATAGCTCGGTGATGATATCTTCGGTAATTCCATCGCGCAGATATTCGTCTTCCTTCACGCCGCTCAAATTCTCAAAATACAAGACCGCCAGCGATTTTGGCCCGGCCTTGGAAGTTCCCACTTTCGAATCCGTAGAAGTTGCCGCCGACGCTGCTTTCCGGCCCGATTCCAAATCTCTTTTCAAACGGATCAGGTCCGTCTTCAACTCCGTCGCCGACTGGCAACGCAAATTGCGGTCTTTCTCCAAGGTCTTCTCGATGATTCGTCCGAACTCTCTCGGCAGTCCGGAATTCACCATGTCCACCGGCATCGGTTCGCGATTCAAAATCGAATCGAAAATCACCGCTGACGTATCGCCCGAAAACGGAAGTGTGCCGGTGGCCATCTGGTACAACACTGTTCCCAAGGAGAATAGATCCGTGCGTGCATCCACCAGTCCGCCGCGCGCCTGCTCTGGCGACATGTACATGATCGTTCCAATCGCTGATCCCGGCGAAGTCAACGCATGGGTCTCCGCGCTAGTTTCTCCCATAGCGAACGAGGTGCTCTCAGATTCCAGATGAAGTCTTTCTACTTTCGCCAAACCGAAATCCAGAATCTTTACTTGTCCGCGCTCGGTAATGAAAATATTTGCGGGCTTTATGTCCCGGTGCACGATTCCCTTTGCATGTGCGGACTCCAGCGCATCTGCAATCTGAATCGCCAGCGGCAACAGCTTTTCCAGGTCGAAACTTTGTCCGGCCATCCGCTGCGAAAGGGTCTGCCCTTCCAGCAACTCCATCACAATAAAGTGCTGGCGCTCGTGCTGCTCAATCGCGTGGATGGTGCAGATGTTGGGATGATTTAACGCCGACGCCGCGCGCGCTTCGCGCTGAAACCGTTCCAGTAGTTGACTGTCGCTGGCCATTTCGCCCGGCAAAAATTTCACCGCAACTTTTCGCCCCAGCCGCGAATCTTCAGCTTCATACACCACACCCATGCCCCCGCTGCCGATCTTGCGGAGCACCTTGTATTGGGAAAACGTCTGCCCTACCGGAGAAATTGCTTCGTTCATCGCGTGCAAATACTAGCCGCCCTGCACTACTGGGTCAAGGCGCCCAAATCGGTGCGGCGATTGCACCAGGCGCCGCAGGGCACTAGTCACCGGCAACCGCAGCTGCCGCTTCCTTTTTCCGCGAATCTTTCCACAATTCGATATACGGCTTTAGCTCTTCCATCATTTTGCCGAACTGCAGCATGTCCAAGGACTGGGCGCCATCGCTGATCGCTTTTTCTGGTGCCGGGTGCACTTCCACGATCAACGCGTCGGCTCCGATGGCCACTCCCGCACGCGCCAGCGCCGGAACCAGGCTTCGCTTCCCTGTCGCATGGCTCGGATCGAGGATCACCGGCAAATGCGTCAACTCATTTAGCGCCGGAATCGCAGTGATGTCACAAGTGTTTCGCGTAATCGTTTCGAATGTACGAATGCCCCGCTCACACAACATCACATCGGGATTTCCGTGCGCCACGATGTATTCCGCGCTCATCAACAATTCCTTTACCGTGCTGCTCAATCCGCGCTTTAACAGAATCGGCCGTCCACATTTTCCGAGCGCCTTCAGTAGCATGAAGTTCTGCATATTCCGTGCACCGATCTGCAGCACGTCCGCGTAATTCGCCACCAGGTCCACGTCGCGGTCGCTCATCACTTCGGTCACAATCGCCAATCCAGTAGCCTTTTTTGCTTTCTGCAGCAGCTTCAATCCTTCTTCTTCCATTCCCTGAAAATCGTACGGCGATGTGCGCGGCTTGAAGGCTCCGCCGCGCAGCAATTTCGCGCCGGCTTTGGCCACTCCTTCCGCCGACCGCAAAATCTGCTCTTCCGATTCCACCGAACACGGTCCAGCCATCACCACAAATTCGTCGCCGCCGATGACCGTTCCGTTCACGCGAATCTGCGTCTTCTCTTTGCGGAATTCTTTGCTGACAAATTTGTACGGCGCGCTGATCCGCATCACGTGTTCGACCTGCGGCATCGCCTCAATCGACACCAGGCACGCGGTCACGTCGCCCACGCCCACAACACCGATCACCACGCGCTCCTCGCCTTCAATCGAGTGCACTTTGTATCCGAAGTGATTCACCTGATGGGTCACCGCATCGATCTCCTCGGGCGTTGCGTGCCTCTTCATCGAAATGATCATCGCCATTCCCTTTCGCGGGCCGTGCCCTATAAGAGTTGTCGTGCCCAAATCGCGTCATAAGAACTCTCTACAAGTAGCGGCCACCTTTAGGTGTTCATCTTGCTTCTATCTTCTAGCGCACAATCTCCGCAGAAAACTTCTGCCGCGAAAAAACCTACGCCTAAAAATAAAAAAGGCCCACTCGCTGCGAGTGGGCCGAATCTTTTCGATTCTAATTGCAGTTACAGAGACGCCCCCCGCCACACACGTGAGTGGTCCGTAAATCGATACCAAAACCGATAAGGCGTCTGAATCATGAGAGGAGTGTACGCAGATGCGTTCAAAAAATCAATGCCTGCCTTACGAGTTCATGCTCGGCAATAATCAGAGGTAGGCTTCAGGGATAAAGAAGGACCGTCAGACGGAAGCGGGCGAAGTTGCCAGCCGGCAATTCGCAAGCGCCCACGGACGCGCGACGGAACTTACCGCTGTCTATCATCCGGGTCAAATCCGGCGGCAGTTTGCTTAGCTCTGACGCTTCGAAGCGCGCAATTGCCGACGGCTGGGTACTGAAAGAAGTCCGGTTCTGATCGCAACTGCGGCGAGCTTCTTCGACGCCGTAAATGATCGAAAGCCCATTCAGCTGAATCAGCCGCGCGACTTGCTGTTCCTGTTCTTCGCGCGTGAGCGAGGCCACCACCGCAGCGAAATCCTGGGTAGCGTAATACTGGTTGCCGCGGCGCTCGATGGCGATACCGATGGAATCCACTTGCGGATCCAGAATATTGGCACGATGCGGCGCGGAATTCATCCAGGCAATGTGCAAGGTGGAAACGTCGGGTGCTTCGGCAACATTCTCGGCGACTAGACGGAAGCTTGCGCCGGCCAAGTGCAAACGGGTCTGCAAATCCGCTTCCCCGTCGAAGCGATGCGAAAGCGAATCGTGATCGGCCAGCAAAGTGGTGTGCAGCCGAGCGGCGTTGGCCAGGGCGTTGTCCCATTGCAATTGATGCAAACCCAGCAAAGCGCGTTCGCGATTCACTGCGTCGTAGAGCAACTGTTCGGCGGAATTGAAAGGACGAGCGGCAGGTGCAGCGGGCGCGGCGTAAGCGCTAGCAGTAAAGGCGCAGACGAGCAGAGCTGCGATCGCCGCGACGAATGCCAGGCGAACCAGCACCAGAGAAACCGGTCGTTTCGCTGCTCGGTTCACGTAGGCAATTACAGCCGGGGGGAAGGTTCATGAAAATGGAACGCGCGAACAGGTACGGAAAAAACCTTCGTACCTGCCCAGGAGTACAGGCTGGGGAATTGCACGTATAACTATAAATTTATATTAACTAATTATTAGCCACGGACGCGGAACGCGCTGAAGCTGAGGATTACATGGCCGCCGGAGGTGGGCCGGCCAAAACTGGTCATCGGATGGAAGCGCGAGAACAGCAGCATCTGATCGAGCTGCTTTTCCATTTCGCGGGTCTTAGGACCGGCCAGAATCTGGTAGCCGATCATCTGGCCGTGCTGGTCGACAGTCACATCCAGCAGCAGTCCGTGTGGAAGGGCCAGTTCGGTATCGTGTGACTCTGGCGCCCAATTTCCGGGAGCGTCAGAAAGGGTAATCAATTCCGCGGGCTGCATAATGTTCAGTTGAACGTCATTGGGAATCGCCTGAACGGTGATGCCGGGGGCCATTAACTGCAGCACAAACACAAACACCAGCATCGCGGAAATGAATCCGCCAGTGGCCGGCAGAGTGATCGGCCGAAAAACATTGTCCAGCAAGATTTCCGCGCGATCGCCAAAACGCCGCCACTGCCTGGCCCAGCCGTGCGAAGGCTGAGCCTGCGCCGCGGCTACTTTGATGCGCACTGCCAAATCTGAAGGCGGAATAGCCCGCGGAGCACGGGAAAGCAACACCGCCAATTTACGGTACCGTTGCAACTCCTCGCGGCAAGCGCCGCAGCCATCCAGATGCGCCCGCATTTCATTGCGTTCGCTGAAGCGCGAAGCGCTCTCGACGACGTCATCGAGATACCCCGAAAGTTTAAGCCGAACGGTGGTGCACTTCATGGCCGATCCTCGCTAGCAGTCACCGAATGCACGCCAAGCCCCGGGGCATTAGGCGAAAAATTCATGCGATCGGTGGCGATCGCTGAACCAAAGGCGTTCGTCGCGAAATTCTTTGCTTGCTCATCCAACGCTGCGGACCGCGGCGCATGCCCTTCACCCAGTAGCGGATCGAGCAGCTCTTTCAGCGCGCGGCGTCCACGCAAAATCCGCGATTTCACGGTGCCCACGCTACATTCCAGAACTTCGGCAACTTCTTCGTAGCTCAAGCCTTCCAGGTCGCGGAGGATGACCGCACTGCGAAATACGTCGGGAATCTGCCCGAGCGCATTTTGCACTACGGTCTGAATTTCTCTGGACGCGAGTTGGTCAAAAGGCGTTGCGTGCATATCTTCAATTTCGAGTTTCGACTGACCTTCTTCCGGTTCAGCGTCAATCGAAACGTTTTTCTGCAAGTGGCGCTTGAACCAGCGGCGGTGATTAAGGGCTTCGCGAATGGCGATGCGGTAGAGCCACGTTTTCAGCGAGCTGCCATGCCGGAAATTCCTGATGCCCTTAAACGCTTTCAGAAAGACTTCCTGAGCGCCGTCGGCCGCATCGGATCGGTCGGCGAGCATGCCCAGGATCAGGTTGAAAACCGGAGCATGGTAGTGGGTGACCAGGAAATCGAACGCGGCTTCCGAACCGGCCTGCAGTTCGGTGACAAGTTCGGCTTCGTCACGACCCCATGAGAGAGCGCTGGCCCAATCGGACACGCGATGCCTTTCTGGCGAGGCATCCCTTTGCGCTGTCCGGGGTGCCTGGTTGGCCTTGCTTGCGAGACCTTGGGTCTATGTCGCCTAAGAGTCTCTTGTCCGCTCAACAGGTTAGACACCGAATCGAGCAGAGATGTTTCCGCCTTGCGCTAGGGCGTCAGGGGCGGCCACCGCTAAATCTTGCACTGGAGCGAAGCGGAGTGCAATGGGCACACAAGGTTAGTACGGCCGAGCGGGGCAATCTTGCGCCGCCGAAGGGGCCCATACCTCGCCGCATTTACTGCAACTGTGGAATAAGGAGTTAAGATCTTAGACCCGTAACTGCAGATTCTGGAGAGGTTAGAGGATCATTCCCGTC
>Ga0157376_10001135_pt1 | contig 17471 bp, 13 predicted proteins | sample M45metaG_FD_121801 | JGI IMG/M metagenome (GOLD analysis project Ga0157376, IMG submission 121801) | Miscanthus rhizosphere microbial communities from Kellogg Biological Station, Michigan, USA - M4-5 metaG | ecosystem: Host-associated > Plants > Roots > Rhizosphere > Soil | place: USA: Michigan... | reverse complement strand
GATCCGGGTGGACATGCCGGGCGCCGCCACCTTCAACAGCGCCGAGCACACGATGATTCCCGCGACACGCGCACCGCTTCGGCCATAGTCGAGCGCCACCATCCCGCCGGCGCTGTAGCCCAGGCAATAGACCGGCAGCTCCGGGCCGAACTGAAGCCGCATGGCCTGCACGCACGCGTCCAGCGCCTGCACGCCTTCGTCCCGATGGTCCATCAGCCGCTTCACCATGGGGCCCACCTGGCCGGGATCGTCGGGGCTGAATCCGTCGCCGTAAAGATCGGCGATCGCCACCGCGCATCCCTGCTCCACCAGGTAGCGCGCATGATCGCGGGCCAATTCGCTTTGCCCGCGCCAGTCGGGCAACAGCGCCACGGCGGCGGTGGTTTGCCGGTCGGGTGCGCTCACGAGCAGGCCCAGGTACCGCTGCGCGCCGGCAGCGTAAGGCAGAGGCGTTTCGGTGATCTTCGACATCGGGGTCCTCCTGTGAAGTTGCCTTTCGTCCAGCTCGCCTGCCCTGCGCAAGCGCCTCAGTGCGCCCCCGCCGCCGCCTCTCCACCCCCGCCCCCTCCCGGCGCCGGGAACGGATGGCTCAGCCACACCAGCGGGATGAGCGCAAGGAACAGGATCGCCGAGACGTAGAAGATGTCGTTGGCGGCGAGCATGAAGGCCTGCTGGTCGACGATGCGGTTGATCTGGCCCAGCACCTGCTCGGGCGAGAGTCCCGAAGCCGCCAGTCCCGCCATCACTTGCTGCGTGGCGGGGCTGCCCGCGTTGACGCTCTCGGCGAGTTGCGTGTGGTGCAAGGCCGCGCGGTTCTCCCACACCGTCGTCGCGATCGACGTGCCGAACGCGCCGGCCGTGATCCGCGCGAAGTTCGTGAGGCCCGAAGCGGCCGGGATGCGATCGGGCGGCAAGCCGGACAGCGTGATCGTGATCAGCGGGATGAAGAAAAAGGCCATCGCCACGCCTTGCACCACTGTCGGGATCATGAGCGTCGCGAAGTCGGCCTGCGTGTTGAAGCGCGAACGCATCCACAGCACGAGCGCGAAGACGATGAACGCGAACGACGCGAAGCGGCGCGGGTCCACCTTGCCGGTGAGCTTGCCCACCACCGGCGACAGGATGATCGCGAAGAGGCCCACCGGCGCCATCACCATGCCGGCGTCGGTCGCGGTGTAGCCCATGTACTGCTGCAGCCACAGCGGCAGGATCACGATGTTGCCGAAGAAGAGGCCATAGCCGATCGCCGTTGCTATCGTGCCCGCCCAGAAATTGCGGCGCTTGAACAGGCGCAGGTCCACCACCGGGTGATCGTCGGTCAGTTCCCAGGCGATGAAGAACGCCAGCCCGACCGCCGCGACGACGGCGAGCGTCACCACCAGGCCCGAGTGGAACCAGTCGTGTTCCTTGCCGGTGTCCAGCATGATCTGCAGCGCGCCGATCCACACGACCAGTAGTGCGAGCCCGACCCGGTCGATCGGCAATTTGTGCGTCACGCTCTCGCGCTTGCGGTAGATCGCCCACGACGAGAGCGCGGCGATCACGCCGACCGGGATATTGATGTAGAAGATCCAGGGCCAGTTCACGTTGTCGGTGATCCAGCCGCCCAGCAGCGGCCCGGTGACGGGTGCGACGAGCGTCGTGATGGCCCACATCGCCATCGCCAGTCCCGCGAGCGCCTTCGGGTAGCTCGCGAGCAGCAGCGACTGCGACAGCGGGATCATCGGCCCGGCGACGAAGCCTTGCAGCGCGCGGAACGCGATCAAGGTCGCCATGTTCGGCGCCAGGCCGCAGAGGAACGAGGCGATCACGAACAGCACGACGCTGCCGACGAACAGGCGCACCTGGCCGAAGCGCTGCGACAACCAGCCCGTGAGCGGCACCGCGATGGCGTTGGCCACCGCGAAGCTCGTGATGACCCAGGTGCCTTGGTTGGCGCTGACGCCCAGGTCGCCCGCGATCGCGGGCAGGGACACGTTGGCGATCGAGGTGTCGAGCACGTTCATGAACGTGGCCGCCGACAGCGCGATCGTGCCCCACAGGCGCGCCGAACCCTCCAGTGGCGGCGGAGCCAAAGGTGCGGATGCGGCCATGATCAGTGGGCGGTGGCAGCGGAAGCGGCGGCTGCCGTCTTGGCGATGGCTTGCGTCGCCACGGACGAGGCATTGCGCGGCGATGCGGAGGCCAGCGCCGTTCCGGCGGCGCCGCGTCCCGCGTTGGCGACGATCACGCGGCGCACTTCGGCGTCGGCGCCGTTGTCCACGGCGCTGAACACCTGCGTCTGCGCGACCGGCGAAGAGCGTGGCGCATCGGCGAGCGTCTTGCCTTCCTGGTTGCTCACGTCGACTTCGGCATCCATCGACAGGCCGACCCGCAGCGGGTTCTTCGTGACTTCATTCGCATCGAGCGCGACGCGCACCGGCACGCGCTGCACGACCTTGATCCAGTTGCCGGTCGCGTTCTGCGCGGGCAGCAACGCGAAGGCCGAGCCGGTGCCGGCGCCCAGGCCTTCCACCGTACCGTGGTATTCCACCTTCTTGCCGTAGACGTCAGCCGTGAGCTTCACCGGCTGGCCCAGGCGGATCTTGCGCAATTGGACTTCCTTGAAGTTGGCGTCGACCCACACCTGGTTCAGCGGGATGATCGACATCAGCGGCGCGCCGGCGGCGACGCGCTGGCCGAGTTGCACGGTGCGCTTGGCGACGTAGCCGTCCACCGGCGCGGGCAGCGCGGCGCGTTGCGCGGCGAGCCACGCTTCGCGCACCTTGCCCGCGGCCGCCTGCACGCTCGGGTGCTGCTCCACGTTCGTGCCTTCGGTCATCGCCTGATTGCTCGCGAGCTGTTCGCGCGCGGCGGTGGCGGCGGCTTGCGCGGCGGCCAGGGCGCTCTTGGTGTCGGCGAGCTGCGTCTGCGCGTGATTGAGTTCTTCCTTCGACACGGCGCCGTTGCCCACCAGCGATTGCCGGCGGTTCAAGTCGTCGTTGGCGCGCGCGACTTCGGATTGCGCCTTGGCGATGTCCGCCTCGCGCAGTTGCACTTGCGCTGCGAGCGAGCCGTTGTTGGCGTAGAGCGTGCGGACCTGGCGCACGGTCTGCGCGAGGTTCGATTCGGCCTGGTCGAGCGCGACCCTCGCGTCGGCCGGGTCGAGCTTCTCCAGCGGCTGGCCGGCCTTCACGAAATCGGTGTCGTCGGCGTAGATCGCCATCACCGTGCCGCCGACCTGCGGCGTGATCTGGATGACGTTGCCTTGCACGTACGCGTTGTCGGTGGATTCGTAGTGGCTCGCGACCAGCCATTCGTACGCGCCCCAGCCGAGGCCCGCGACCACGACGGCGGCGGCCAGGCCGGTGAGCGCCTTCTTGCGGCGCGGATTGCCTTGCGGAGCGGCAGGTGCGGATGCGGGTGCGGCGGAAGGCGCGTTCTGTTGTTCGTTGCTCATGTTTCTTCTCTCGCGAAAGGTTTAGCGGGCGGCCGTCGTGGACAGCGCAGCGGAGTTGTCGATGGCGACTGCGGCGTCGGGGCGATAGCCGCCGCCGACAGCGCGAATCAGGCCGACTTGTGTTTCGAGCGCGCGGCCGGCGAGGTCGACGCCCAGGCGGCGCTGGTTCAGCACCGCGGTTTCAGCGGCCAGCACGTTGAGGTAAGTGCCCAGGCCCGCCTTGTAGCGTTGCAGCGCGATGTCGTAGGCGGCTTCCGCCGAGGCCTGCGCCTGCTGATGTTCGGCTTGCTGGCGCGCGATCGATTGGCTCGACGCGAGCTGGTCGGCGGTGTCGTGGATCGCGTCCAGCACCGCGTTGTTGTAGCTTTCCACGGCGGCGTCCAGGTCGGCGTTCTTGCCGCGCAAGTTGGCGCGCAGGCGCCCGCCCTCGAAGATCGGCAGGCGGATGGCCGGGCCGACGCCCCACTGCTGGCTGCCGATGTCCAGCAGCTTGCCGAGGCCGAAGCTGGACAGGCCGACGAACGCGGTGAGGTTCACGTTCGGATAGAACTGCGCCTTCGCATTCGCCACGTCGTGGCCGGCCGCTTCGACACGCCAGCGCGCGGCGACGATGTCCGGGCGCTGGCCCAGGAGGTCGGCAGGCAGTTGCGTCGGCGTCGGCACTGCTTTCAGCGCGGCCAGCGAAGGCGGGGTCTGCACCACCGCCCGATTGCCTTGCCCCGTCAATGCAGCCAGCGCATTGCTCGTAAGCGTGGCCTGTTCCTGCAAGGCTTCGATCTGCTGCCGCGCCTCGGGCAAGGCGCCTTCGTTCTGGCGCAGCTCCAGTTGCGTGTCGAGGCCGGCGCGCACGCGGTCCTGCACCAGCTTCAGCGAATCTCCGCGCTGCGCCAGCGTGCGCCGCGCGACGTCGAGCTGGTCATCGAGGCGCGCCAGCTGGAAGTACGTGCGTGCGACATTGCTCGCGAGCAAAATGCGCGCGGCCTCGACGTCGGCCTGCGCGGCGCGGGCGGAGCCGAGCGCGGCTTCGAGCGCCGCCTGGTTCTTGCCGAAGAAATCGATCTCCCAGCTGCCATTGAGTTGCAGCGTGCCGCTGTTGAGAGTCGAGCCTGCGATCGGCGGCGGGTACAGGCCGTTCTCGGTGAAGTGCTGGCGCGACGCGTCCAGCGATCCTTCGACGTGCGGGTACTTCGCGGAACGAGCCGTCTCGGTCACGGATTGCGCCCGCGCCAGCCGCGCCTGCGCCAGCTTCAGGCTCGGGTTGCCTTCGAGCGCCTGCGCGACCAGCCGATCGAGCTGCGGGTCGCCGAACGCGCGCCACCATTGCGGGTCGGCGGTGAACGTGCTCGTGCTCGTGCTCGTGTTGTCGGCGGCCAGGCCGACCGAGGCGGCATCGCGCATCTTGGCGTGCGAATCGATGCCGCTCATGTCGGCACAACCCGCGAGGACGGTGATGGCGGCCGCGGCGGTGGCGGCGACGACCCAGGTCGTCCACGCCGCCCAAGCAGCTGCCTTCGGCGACACCGGCCGTGCGCGCCGCAGCGTTTCGATGCTCAATGTGTTCATTGTTGTTTTCCTTCCCGTTCGGCCTGGATCTCGAGCGCGTTGGCCAGGACGCGGCGCAGCAGCACCTTGAGTTGTTGCCACTCTTCCAATGTGAAACCGCGCATGTGGTCGTTCTGCACGCCGCAGATGACGGCGGGGATTGTCTTGGCGACCGCGCGGCCTTCCTCGGTCAGTTCGAGGTTCACCACGCGCCGGTCTTCGCTGGAGCGCGTGCGCCGCACCAGTCCTTTGGCTTCCAGGCGGTCCAGCAGGCGGGTCGTGCCGCCGGCGTCCATCATGCATTCGCGCGCCAGCTCGGCCACCGTGGAGGCGGAGCCCATATAGAGCTTCACGAGCGGCACCCATTGCGCGTTGGTCAGCCCCGTGGGCTCCAGCTCGTGCTCGATCGCCATCGAGACTGCGCCCATGATGCGGCGCATGAGGTAGCCCACGCTCTCCTCCGTACGGAGGTTGTCCGGCTGGTAGAAGGCGACCGCGGCGGGGGCCGCGGCGGCAGCCGGCGCCGGGTGCGCGCGCGCCGGCGCAGTCCGGGAGCGGGCATGGGATTTTTTCGCGGAAGTGGCCATGAACCGCATATTAGTTGTCTAAACAAATATTGTCAAGGCTGTCTTTGCTGAGGCAACGGATGGGTACACTTGTCGCATGGCCACTACCGCTTCATTGCCCGCCGCCGTTTCGCCTTTGGCGGCCGCTACTCCCGCCAAGGCTTCGCCGCGCTCCCTGTCGGGCCTCTTGCCCTTCCTGCGCCCCTACCGCGGCCGCATCGCGCTGGCCCTGCTCTTCCTCGTGCTCGCAGCCGTGGCCACGCTCATCTTCCCGATGGCGCTTCGCAGCCTCATCGACGGCGGCCTCACCGCGAATGGCAAAGGCGCTGCCCTGGTCGCGCTGCGCGAGCATTTCGTCGAACTCTTCGGCGTGGCGGTCGCGCTCGGCCTGTTTTCCGCAGCGCGCTTCTATACGGTGAGCTGGCTCGGCGAGCGCGTCACCGCCGACCTGCGCAATGCCGTGTACGCGCACGTGCTGGACCAGAGCCCTGAATTCTTCGAGACCACGCAGACCGGCGAGGTGCTGTCGCGTCTCACCACCGACACGACACTGGTGCAGACCGTCGTCGGCTCATCGCTCAGCATGGGCCTGCGCAACGCGGTGATGGGCGTCGGCGCGCTTGGCATGCTGGTGTGGACCAACCCGTACGTGATGACGCAGGTGCTCGGCATCCTTGTCATCGTAGTGCTGCCCAGCCTGTGGTTCGGCCGCCGCGTGCGCAGGCTCTCGCGCGCCAGCCAGGACCGCGTCGCCGACTCCAGCGCGATCGCGGCCGAAGTGCTGAACGCGATACCGGTCGTGCAAAGCTACACCGCCGAACAGCGGGAAGCGGATCGCTTCGAGCGCTCGACGATGAACGCCTTCGGCACGGCCGTGCGCCGCACCAAGGCGCGCGCGATCCTGGTCGCCTTCATCATCATCGCCACCAGCGCGGCGCTGTTGTGGGGCCTGTACCAAGGCACGCAAGCGGTGATCGCGGGCAAGATCACCGCAGGCCATCTTGGCGAGACGGTGGTGTACGTCATCATCCTGGCCGGTGCCGTCGCCGTGCTCGGTGAAGTCTATGGCGACCTGCTGCGCGCGGCCGGCGCGACCGAGCGCCTGATGGAGCTGCTGCACAGCCGCTCGCCGGTTTCGTCACCCGTGCAGCCGGTGGCGGCGAGTGCGGCGGAAGGCGGCAGCCGCATCGCGCTCGAAGCGATCACTTTCCACTATCCCTCGCGGCCCGCGACGGCGGCGTTGAAGGATTTCACCTTGTCGGTGGCGCCGGGCGAAACCGTTGCGCTGGTCGGGCCGAGCGGCGCCGGCAAGAGCACCGTCTTCCAGTTGCTGCTGCGCTTCTACGACCCGGCGCAAGGCCGCATCGCGCTGGACGGCGTCTCGACGCGCGAGATGGCGCTGCACGACTTGCGGCAACGCATCGGCATCGTGCCGCAGGACGCCGCGGTCTTCTCGACCAGCGCGATGGAAAACATCCGCTACGGCAAACCGGGCGCGAGCGACGCAGAGGTCGTCGAAGCGGCGCGCGCCGCCTTCGCGCACGACTTCATCACGGCGCTCCCCGAAGGCTATGACACGTTCCTGGGCGAGCGCGGCGTGCGGCTGTCAGGCGGCCAGCGCCAGCGGATCGCGATCGCGCGCGCCATGTTGAAGAACCCGCCGCTGCTGCTGCTCGACGAAGCGACGAGCGCGCTCGATGCCGAGAGCGAGCGCATGGTGCAGGCGGCGCTGGAGTCGGCGATGCAGGGCCGCACGACGCTGGTGATCGCCCACCGCCTCGCGACCGTGCAGCAGGCCGACCGCATCATCGTGCTGGATCACGGCCGCATCGTCGAACAAGGCACGCATGACAGCCTGGTGGCGCAAGCCGGCGTCTACGCGCGGCTGGCGGCGCTGCAGTTCATGGAATAAGTCCCGAGCGCTACGCCTGGTACATCTGTACCGCGCGTTTGTTCAAAACGATGCCCGCCCCGGGTAGTTCCGAGGCCACCGCGAACCCGTCCTGAAGCTGCAGCGGGGTTTCGTTGATCGGGTTCCACCAATCGACGTACTCCAGCCATGAACCTTCGGTCCCGCAGGCCCCGGACGCGAACATCAGCTGCGCGCTGACCTCGGGCCACAGATGGCTCGAAAGCGGCAGGCCCATCGCACTGGCGATGGCATCCACCTCGAGCCAACCGGTGACGCCGCCGCATTTCATCACGTCCGCCATGAACCTGCGGGTCGCACCGAGCGCACCCGCGGCCGCGAACTCGTGGGCACTCCACCAGTTCTCGCCCGCCTGCAAGGGATGCGCGGTGCGGCAAGCGAGCGACGCCAGGGCCCGGAAGTCGTGCGCGAAGACGGGCTCTTCGATCCACTCCAGCCGCTCGCCGGAGAGCGCCTCGAGCCTGCGGCCCGCCTCGGCCGGTTCGAGGCACTGGTTGTAGTCGACCATGAGGGCCCGCTCGGTGCCCACGACCTCCCGCACCGCCCTGATCACCGCGAGATCTTCTTCGACGCCGGGATAGCCGACCTTCACTTTCACGCCGCGCATTCCCATGGCGACGGCAGCGGCCGCCTGTTGCGCGCCGCTGGCGGCCCCATCCAGGCCCACGCACCCGTACGCCGGTATCTTCTTCGGCTTGCCCCTCAGCAACCTGTGGAGCGGCTCGTCATGGAATCGCGCATAGGCATCCCACAAGGCCATGTCGACGCCGGCGATCGCCATTCCGAGCATGCCGTGCGTGCCCAGCAATTTGAACCTCGACTGCAATTGCTGCGCGATGCTGCTCGGATCGAGGGGTGCGCCGGCAACCATGGATTCGAGCTTGCCGATGATGTCGGCCACGGGCCGCAGCATCGAGGGCGTGTAGGTGAAGACGATGCTCGACCCCTCCAGGCCGTCATCCGTTTTTACGGTCAACAGCACGAGCGGCGAAACACCGACGGTGCCCGAAGCGGTCTTGATCGGCGTGGTCAAGGGGACGGCTACGCATTGGATGTGAAACGACTTGATCTTCATGGCCGCGCAGTCTAGGAGACCGGCCGATGGCGCGGCAAATACCGAATCGCTATACGCGTATCCGGCAAAGCTATGGCCGGGTGCCGCATTCGCTGCCTACACTTTGCGCACTCAACGGAGACCTGAATGAATGCCATGCCCGAGCAAAAGCGCGCGCCGCCCGAACTGCTCTCTGCGCTTCGAAACGAATTCGGCGACCGCTTCTCGACGAGCGAAGCTGTTTGCCTGCACCACGGCAGCGACGAGTCGGCGTACCCCGCGCGCCCGCCCGAGGCCGTGGTGTTTCCGGCCACGTCGCACGAGGTGGCGGCCATCGTGAAACTGTGCGCCAGGAGCGCGACGCCCGTCATCGCATACGGCGTCGGCACGTCGATCGAAGGCCACCTGCTGGCGGTGCATGGCGGTGTCTGCATCGACATGTCCCGCATGGATGGCGTGCTGGCACTGAACACCGAGGACCTGACCGCCACGGTGCAAGCAGGCGTCACGCGCGAGCAGCTCAACACGCACCTCCACGGCACCGGTTTTTTCTTCTCGGTGGACCCGGGCGCGAACGCGACCATCGGCGGCATGGCGGCCACCTGCGCGTCGGGGACCAACACCGTGCGGTACGGGACCATGCGCGACAACGTCCTGTCGCTTACGGTGGTCACCGCGGAGGGCCGGATCGTGAGGACGGCCAGCCGCGCCAAGAAGTCCTCGGCCGGCTACGCCTTGACCCAGCTTTACGTCGGCTCCGAAGGCACATTGGGCATCATCACGGAAGTGGTGGTGAAGCTTCATCCGCAACCCGAGGCCATCGCCGCGGCTGTCGTCAATTTCCCGGACGTGCGCTCCGCGGCCCAGGCCGTGATCCAGGCGATCCAGATGGGCGTGCCGCTCGCCCGGTCGGAATTGCTCGATGCGCTGGCGATACGCGCGATCAATGCGCACAGCCGCACGAACCTGCGCGCCTTGCCGACCTTGTTCCTGGAGTTCTGCGGCTCCTCGGCGCAGATCGAGGAGCAGTCACAAATCGTCAGGGAGATCGTGGCGCAGTGCGGTGGGGGCGATTTCCAGTGGGCGACCCGGCCGGAAGAGCGCTCCAGGCTGTGGACGCCCCGGCACCATGCATACTTCGCGTGCCTTCAGCTCAAGCCGGGCAGCCGCTCGATCACGACGGACGCCTGCGTCCCCATCTCCCGTCTCGCGGATTGCATCACCGAAACCCTCGAGGACATCGAAGCGACGCAACTGCCGACGCCTCTCTTCGGCCATGTCGGCGATGGAAACTTCCATTGCCTGCTGCTGGTCGATCCCGCCGACCCTCGAGAGGTCGAGGCCGCCGAGGCCTTCAGCAGGCGCCTCGTGCGGCGTGCGCTCGCTCATGAGGGAACTTGCTCCGGCGAGCATGGCGTGGGCCTGCACAAGATGGCGTACCTCAATGAAGAATACGGCGCCGATGCCGTGGACATCATGCGCCGCATCAAGGTCGCACTCGACCCGATGAACATCCTGAACCCCGGCAAGGTGGTCGACGTCTCGCGCCCCTCATGTCACGAGGTGGCCTGAGGCCCCGATCATGGCCAGCCCCACGAAGGGCGATCCTTCGCGTGAGTCGGCCTTGTACCTGACCGGGAAGCCGGCCACTTCCGATTGCGCGGCCAACGCGGCGGTGAAGCGCGCCCGCGTGGGCTGCGATGCGTTTTGCCGGAGCGACTGGACGATCATGCGGGCGGAAATGTAGCCCTCTAGGCCGAAGGTGCTCGGCGTGGCCGCTCGCGCGGCGGCTAACTTGCGGTACTCCACGACCACCGGGATGTTGCTGGTGTCGGGCGCCGGCATGACTTGCGCGATGACGATGCCTTCGCTCAGCGGACCGAGCGCACGATAGAGACGATCCACGTTGCTCACGGACAGGCAGTAGTAGCGGGCGTTGCCTCCGGCGTCGTGGTACGCCTGGATGAACTGCTCGACGCTCGGCCCGGCGCTGCCGACGATGATCGCCGCCGGCGCCGCCTTGATCAGCGTGGCGACCGCCGGGGCCACCGCGGCGGCGCTTGTCTGGTTGGGCGGCAACACGCCGGAGGCCAGCAACGCCAGCCCGTTCGCCTTCATGGCCTGGGCGGTCGCGTCGCGAATGCCGTGGCCGAACGGCTCGTCTTCGTAGATGAGCGCGATGCGGCTCACGACACCTTGCGTCTTCAACTGCTTCACGATGCGATCGATTTCGCGGCCATAGCTCGCGCGCAGGAAGAACGCCTCCTTGCTGGGCCGCGCCGGTGGGCGCACCTGGTCGGCTCCGGTCAGCGCATGCACGAAGGGGACGCGCCGTTCCTCGACATAAGGCAGCAGGCGATCCGCGATGGCTGTGCCCACCGAGTGAACCAGGGCGAACACGTTGCGTTCTTCGACCAGCACGCGTGCGTTGTCCGATGCGCGATTCACGTCGTAGCCGTCGTCGAGTTGCAGGACGCGGATACGGCGGCCGCCGATCCCTCCGGCGGCATTGACTTCGGCGAAGTGCAGGCCGGCGCCTTCCGAATAGGCTTTCGTGATGGCAGCGCGGCTCGCCGTCAGGTCAGCCGTCTGGCCGAACAGGATCTCGGTCTTCTGGACGCCCGGCTCGCTCGGGGCGGCCAGCAGCCACGGGCAGGCGGTGGCCGCGGGAAGGCTCAACAACAGGTCTCTGCGCTTCATGGATATCTCCTCGTCAAGGCATGTTTGCCTCCCTGGAAGACAGCCTAGGAGCGAGTCGCCGCGTTGGGAAATACAGAAGACGTCTAGGGCTAGCCGGAAAAGCTATAGCAGCTGCGCGCCGGGCCATTCGCCGCTGCGCACGCGCTGCCGCGTCTGTTCGATCAGCAGGTCATTCATGGCCTGGCCGGCCAGCGAGAGCTGCACGTCCCGGTGCGTGCACACATGAACGCGCCGGGACAGGGGCGGATCCAGCGCGATGGCCCGGAACGTGCCTGCCCGGATGTCGTCGCAGACGGCCGCCCAGGGCATCACCGTGCATGCCCATCCTGCCTGCACCGCGCGCCGCATCACGCTCATGGAGTTGGCGACGACCACGGGCCGGGGCAAGCGCAAGCCGTGACGCCGCACGGCGATTTCGATCAGCGAGCGCACGCCGTGATCCAGCCCGGGCAGCGCGAGCGCAAGCTCCGTCAGTTCCGCGACCGGAAAGCGCTCTCGATCGGGCAGGCCGTCAGGTCCCGTGATCAGGAACAATTCTTCGTCCATCAGCGGTGTCGACGAGGTGAACGAGGCGTCGTCGTCGTTGACGATCACCGCGAAATCGAGCCGTCCGCTGGTGAGGCCGCGCAGGAGGTTGCCGCTGATTTCGTCGAAGAGCTCCAGCCGGACGCCCTTGTAGCGCTCCCGTGTCGCCGCCAGGAGCGGCATGGCGTAGTGGGCCGCCGTGCTTTGCGGCAAGCCGATGGCGACCGTGCCGGTCAGCGCATCGGCGACGGACGCAATGGCGCCCGGCAGGTCGTCCAGTCCCTTGAGAATCTGCTGTGCGTGGCGATAGAAAACCGCCCCGTGCTCGGTCACCGCGACGCCGTTGTGCCGCCGGTGCAGGAGCGGTTGCCCCAGCTCGTCTTCGAGCTGCGTCATCTGGTGGCTCAAGGCGGGTTGCGCGATGTGCAGCGCGGCCGACGCCCGCGACATGCTGCCCAGGTCGGCGATCTTGACGAAGTACCGCAGCTGTCTGATTTCCATGAGGGTCCGCGGTAACGGCGATGTCAGCGCCGCTCTACTGCAGCGGTTCCTTCAGCGCCTTCGGGATCGGCAGCGGCAGCACGCCGATGCCCTCTTCCACCAGCGCCTCGGTCTCCTGCAGCGAAGCCTGCCCGCGGATGCCGCGCTCCTGCGATTCGCCGTAGTGGATGCGCCGCGCTTCCTCGGCGAAACGCTCGCCGACATCCTCGGTGTTGGCCAGCACGTGGCGCACCATCTTCATCCAGGCGGCTTGCAGCGTGGCGTCGGGCGCGGCCATCACTTCCTGCTTGGGCTCGGCGCGGGCGGCGCCCAGATTCAGGCGCGGCGCGCTCAGCAACTTCACGACGGAGGTGTCGCCGCAGAGCGGGCACTCGACCAGGCCGCGGCTCAATTGGTCCTGGAAGTCGTCTTCGGACGCGAACCAGCCTTCGAACGAATGCCGATGGGCGCACTGGAGGTCGATCACCTTCATGGTGCCGACGGGCCGCCCCTAGGCACCATAGCCCCCTCGGGGGGCAGCGATGGCACGCAGTGACGAGCGTGGGGGTTCAACATGATTGGATTATCGCTGCCAGTCCAATTCCCACACGCCGGAGCGGACGTTCTGCAGCCAGAGCATGCACGAGAGCGTCTTGGCGTCGGTGACCTGGCCTTCGCGGCACCATGCCATCAATTCATCGGGCGTCGCGGTGAAAACCTCGAGGAATTCGCCTTCGTCCAGCGCCGCTTTCGAAAAAGTGAGGTCGCGCGCGAACCAGATTTCGATGAACTCGGTCGAGTACGAGATCACCGGGTGCAACACGCCGGCACGCGCCCATTCGCGGGCGGAGTAACCGGTTTCCTCGAGCAGCTCGCGTTGGGCGCAGGCCAGCCGGTCCTCGCCGGGATCGAGCTTGCCGGCGGGAAACTCGATCATCACCTGACCGATCGGATAGCGGAACTGGCGCTCGAGCACCAGGCGACCGTCATCCAGCATCGGGATGACGACGACGGCGCCGGGATGGATCACGTACTCGCGGTGCGTGGTCGAGCCGTCGGGCAGCCGCACCGTGTCCTCGAAGGCGTGCAGGAATTTGCCCTTGAACAGCTCGCGGCCGGCGACCTTGTGTTCGATGAGATGCGTGGAGTCTGGCATGGCTCCATTTTGCCCGGGCACGCCGGGCGACGCTCAGGCCTCCGACGGGCCGCCCCTAGGCAGGCCTGGGCCCCCTCGGGGGGCAGCGAACGGAGAGAGCGTGGGGGCCACAGTTTCAGGTCGTGAGCATCTTCTGGATGGCCGAGCCGCACAGCGTCATGAGGCCGCCGGGCAGGATGCCCAGGATCAGCACCAGCGCGCCGTTGAGCGTCAGCACCGCGCGGACGTCGGCCGGCGCCGACACCGTGGTGGCGGTGATCGGCGCGTCGAAGTACATCACTTTCACGACGCGCAAATAGTAGAACGAGCCGATCAGCGACATGATCACCGCGAACACGGCGAGCCAGATGTAGCCCACCTCGCCGGTGCCCACCAGGGCCTGCAGCACCGCCAGCTTGCCGTAGAAGCCGACCAGCGGCGGCACGCCGGCCAGCGAGAACAGGCACACCGCCATCACGCCGGCGTAGAGCGGGCTGCGCTGGTTGAGGCCGGCCAGGTCGGCGATCTCTTCGCTCTCGAAGCCTTCGCGCGCCAGCAGCAGGATGATGCCGAAGCTGGCGAGCGTCGTGAGGACGTAGGTCACGACGTAGAACATCGCCGAGCTGTACGCGTACTGCGCGTTGTTGCTGTTGCCGTTGGCGATGCCGGCCGCGAGACCCAGGACGACGAAACCCATTTGGGCGATGGTGGAGAAGGCCAACATGCGCTTCAAGTTGCTTTGCGCGATGGCCGCGAGGTTGCCGACCAGCAGCGAGCCCACGGCCAGCACGATCAGCATCGGCTGCCAGTCCAGCGCCAGCGGGCCCATGCCTTCGACCAGCAGGCGGATCGTGATGCCAAAGGCCGCGAGTTCGGGCGCCGCGCCGACGATGATCGTGACAGCCGTCGGAGCACCTTGGTACACGTCAGGAATCCACATGTGGAAGGGCACGGCGCCGAGCTTGAACGCCAGGCCGCAGACGACGAACACCGTGCCGAAGACAAGGACCTCGTGCTTGATCTGGCCCGAGGAAATGAGCTTGAGCACGGTGCCGATCTCGAGCGAGCCGGTCGCGCCGTAGATCATCGACAGGCCGTAAAGCAGGAAGCCGCTGGCCATGGCGCCGAGGACGAAGTACTTCATCGCCGCTTCGGTCGACTGCTCGTGGTCGCGGCGCAGCGCCACCAGCGCGTAGCTGCACAAGGTGAGCAGCTCCAGGCCGAGATAGAGCACCAGGAAGTTGTTGCCCGACACCATGACGAAGATGCCCAGCAGCGCGAACATCGACAGCGTGAACATCTCGCCACCGCGCAGCATGTCGCGGTCGGCCGCGTAGGGACGCCCGTAGACCAGGCAGACCATCATCGCGAGCGTGGAGAAGCACTTGAGCCAGTTGCCCATCGGGTCACTGACGACCATGTTGCCGAAGCCGTAGAGCGTGTTGTCGCCGATGGCGTAGAGCGCTTCCATGAAGGCGACCACGGCCAGTGTGAGCAGCGTGAGCACGTAGGTGCCGGTGCGGCGCGGCGACTTGACGCCCAGGTCGATCATCGCGATCACACAGGCCATCAGGAGCAATAGCAGATCCGGGTAGACCGTGATCCAGTTGTACTTGTCGATCATTTGCATCTACCTTAGAGCTTCGGCGTGGCCATGTGCTTGAGGAAGTCGGCCACCGTCACGTTCATGACGTCCGTGAACGGCTTCGGGTACAGGCCCATGTAGAGCACCGCGATCGCGAGCAGCGCGAGCATCAGGAACTCGCGCGCATTGATGTCGGTGAGCTTGCGCACGTTGTCGTTGGTCACGGGGCCGAGGTACACGCGCTTGACCATCCACAGCGTGTAGGCCGCGCCGAAGATCAGCGCCGTCGCCGCCGCGAAGCCGAGCCAGAAGTTGGCCTTCACGGCGCCCAGGATCACCATCCATTCGCCGACGAAACCGGCGGTGCCCGGCAGACCGCAATTGGCCATGGCGAACAGCATCGCGAAGGCCGCGAAATTGGGCATGGTGTTCACGACGCCGCCGTACGCCGCGATCTGGCGCGAATGAACGCGGTCGTAGAGCACGCCGATACAAAGGAACATGGCGCCCGAGACGAAGCCGTGCGCGATCATCTGCACGATGCCGCCGGCCACGCCGGTGTCGTTGAAGATGAAGAAGCCGAGCGTGACGAAGCCCATGTGCGCGACGGACGAATACGCCACCAGCTTCTTCATGTCCTGCTGCACCATCGCGACCAGGCCCACGTAGACCACGGCGATCAGCGAGAGCGCGATCATGAACCACGCGTATTCGTGCGAGGCGTCCGGCGCGATCGGCATCGAGAAACGCAGGAAACCGTAGGCCCCGAGCTTCAGCATGATCGCCGCCAGCACCGCGGAGCCGCCGGTGGGCGCCTCGACGTGCACGTCGGGCAGCCAGGTGTGCACCGGCCACATCGGCACCTTGACGGCGAACGCCGCGAAGAAGGCGAAGAAGAGCAGCGTCTGCGCCGTCATGCTCAGGGGTAGTTTGTGCCAGGTGAGGATGTCGAAGCTGCCGCCCGCCTTGCTGTACAGGTAGATCAGGGCGATCAGCATCAGCAGCGAGCCGAGCAGCGTGTACAGGAAGAACTTGAAGGCCGCGTAGATCTTGTTAGGGCCGCCCCAGATGCCGATGATCAGGTACATCGGGATCAGCGTCGCCTCGAAGAAGGTGTAGAACAGGATGCCGTCGAGCGCGCAGAACACGCCGATCATCAGGCCCGACAGGATCAGGAACGCGCCCATGTACTGGTTCACGCGCTCGGTGATCACCTCCCAGGCCGAGATGACGACCACCACGTTGATGAACGCGGTCAGCAGCACGAACCAGAACGAGATGCCGTCGATCCCGAGGTGGTAAGTGATCTTGAAGCGGTCGATCCACGGCGCCTGTTCGACGAACTGCATCGACGACGTCGTGTAGTCGAATCCCGAGTAGAGCGGCAGCGTGACGAGCAGGCTGACCACGGCGCCGATGAGCGCGATCCAGCGCACCACATGCGCCTGGTCATCGCGCCCGAGCGCCAGCAGCACGACGCCGAATGCGATCGGCGTCCAGATGGCAAGGCTTAGCAATCCCATTCTTGTTCTTCTCCTGCCTTCGTTATTTGAGCCATTGCCGCAGCATCGGCCAGCTGACGAAATACGTCATGAGCACGATCACGCCCAGCAGCATCGCGAATGCGTAGTGGTAGATGTAGCCGGTCTGGAACCAGCGGACCACGCCCGACACCCAGGCCACGCCCCTGGCGCTTCCGTTGACCATCGCCCCGTCGATGACGGCCTCGTCGCCGCCCTTCCACAGGCCCATGCCCGCCAGGCGCGCGCCGCGTGCAATGACGTTCTCGTTGAACCAGTCCATGTAGTACTTGTTGTCCAGCAAGGTGTAGAGCGGCTGCACCACGCGCTGGATGCGCGCCGGCAACGCGGTGTTGACCATGTACAGGTACCAGGCCGAAACCACGCCGGCCAAAGCGAGCCAGAACGGCAACGAGAGGAAGCCGTGCAGCGCCATCTGCAGCGGGCCGTGGAATTCTTCTTCCAGCGCCTGCAGCGCCGGGTGCCGCGCGAGGTCGACGATGATCGAATCCTTCATCAGGTCGCCGAACAGCATCGGGCCGATGGTGAGGTAGCCGATGACGACCGACGGGAACGCCAGGAGCAGCAGCGGCGCGGTGACGACCCACGGCGACTCGTGCGGCTCGTGGTGATCGTCATGGTGGTGATGCGGATCGGGTTCCTCGCCGGCGTCGTGGTGATGCGCCTCGGGGTTCTGGTCGTAGCGCTCCTTGCCGTGGAACACCAGGAAGTACAGGCGGAACGAATAGAACGCCGTGACGAAGACACCTGCCAGCACGGCAAAGTGCGCGAACTCGGCACCCGGCAAGTGGCTCGCATGGACCGCCTCGATGATGCTGTCCTTCGAATAGAAGCCGGCGAAGAACGGCGTACCGATGAGGGCCAGCGAGCCGAGCAGGAAGGTGATCCAGGTGACGGGCATGTACTTGCGCACGTTGCCCATCCAGCGGATGTCCTGGTTGTGGTGCATGCCCATGATGACCGAGCCGGCCGCG
>Ga0157376_10001128_pt1 | contig 17513 bp, 20 predicted proteins | sample M45metaG_FD_121801 | JGI IMG/M metagenome (GOLD analysis project Ga0157376, IMG submission 121801) | Miscanthus rhizosphere microbial communities from Kellogg Biological Station, Michigan, USA - M4-5 metaG | ecosystem: Host-associated > Plants > Roots > Rhizosphere > Soil | place: USA: Michigan... | reverse complement strand
GTTGCCGTAAATGTCGCCGGCGAGCATCGACAGCAGCGCCTCCTTGACGCGCCACCGGTTGCTCGGCGCCATGAACAGGTCGCGCATCGTCGGGTTGGTGACGCGGTAGATGAACCAGGAAAATTCCTTCGGTCCCAGGCGAACCTGGCGGTCGAATTCGCGCAAAGCCGCGGCCGCCTTGCCCGGCTGGCGCAAGCAGGTGTCCACCGCCTCGGCACCGGCGAAGCCGCCTTGCATCGCCAGCATCACGCCGGAGGAGAACACCGGGTCAATGAAGGCGAACGCATCGCCGATGAGCAGGTAGTTCGGGCCGTGCGTGCGGTCGCAGGAATACGAGAAGTTACCGGTGGCCTCGACCTCGGACGACAGCGTGGCATTCGCCAGCCGTTCCGCCAGCGCGGGGCACATGGCGATGGTGTCGAGAAAGAATTCCTTGACCGGCTTGGTGCGGCTTTTCAGGTAATGCGGCCACACCACGGCGCCGATGCTGGTGGCGCCGTCGGCCAGCGGGATCAGCCAGAACCAGCCGTGCTCGAACCAGAAGATGGTGATGTTGCCTTCGTCACGGCCCGGATGCCGGGTGGCGCCGCGGAAATGCGCGTACAAGGCGCTGCTGTTGTGCCGCGGGTTGCGGCGCTTGACGTCAAATTGCTTGCCCAGGAAGGTGTCGCGGCCCGAGGCGTCGATGACGAAGCGCGCGCGCCAATCCTGCGTGCGGCCGTCCTCGTGTTGCGCACGAATGGCCGCCCCGCTGCCATCGGGCGCGAAGATCACGTCGCGCACGCGGCAGCCTTCGATGACTTGCGCGCCCTTTTGCGCCGCGTTGCGGATCAGGATTTCGTCGAACTCCGAGCGCCGCACCTGGTAGGAAAACGGCATCGACTTGTCCCACGCATCCGCGAACTCGAAGGTCTGGCTCTTGTTGGCATGCCAGGGCGAGACGAATTCGGCGCCCCACTTCTGCATGCCGATGGCCTTGACGGCGTCCGCCACGCCCAGCTTCTCGAACAGCGCGAGATTGGCCGGCAGCAGCGATTCGCCGATGTGAAAGCGCGGATGGTGGTCTTTCTCGAGGACGGTGACCTGGTGCCCGCGCTGCGCCAGCAAGGTCGCCACGGTGGCGCCGGCCGGGCCGCCGCCGATCACCACGACATCGCATTCGATCGTTGCCGCGCCAACGACAGGGGCTGGCAAACTCTCGTGGGTCATTGGGGGGTGCTCCTGGTCTTCATTCTAGACGCCCGGTAGCGGCCCGAACGCTGGTCTTTCGCGCTTGACAAAGCCGGCGCTCTTGCGGGCCCCCCGATAATGGGGCCTCCATGAATTCCCGTATCGAACCGGCCGCGGACCTGGGCAAGCACACGCCCATGATGCAGCAATTTCTGAGCATCAAGGCGCAGCATCCCGACACGCTCGTGTTCTATCGCATGGGCGATTTCTACGAGCTGTTCTATGGTGACGCCGAAAAAGCCGCCCGCCTCCTCGACATCACGCTCACGCGCCGCGGCAATTCCGCCGGCGAGCCGGTCGTCATGGCCGGCGTGCCGTTCCATTCGGTCGAAGGCTACCTCGCGCGCCTGATCAAGCAAGGCGAGTCGGTCGCGATCTGCGAGCAGGTCGGCGACGTCGCCACATCCAAGGGCCCGGTCGAGCGCAAGGTGGTGCGCGTCGTCACGCCGGGTACGCTCACCGACACCGAACTGCTGAACGACAAGGCCGAAGCGATCCTGCTGGCCGTGCACCAGGGCTCGCGCCATCGCCTGGGCCTGGCCTGGCTCTCGGTGACGCAAGGCGCGCTGCAACTGGCGGAGATCGCGGCCGACGAACTCGTAGCCTGGGTCGCGCGCGTCGCGCCGAGCGAACTGCTCTTCAGTTCGGATGCCACGCCGGCCTTCGAACAGCGGCTGAAGGCGCTGCGCTTTTCCACACCGATGTCGCTGACGCAGCGGCCCGAATGGCAGTTCGAATCCGGCCTGGGCCTGCGCAAATTGCTGGAGCAGCTCAATAGCGCGACGCTGGCCGCCTGGAGCGCCGAGGAGATGTTGCTGGCGCATGCCGCATCGGCCGCGCTGCTCACGTACGCGGAGCACACGCAGGGCCGCGCGCTGTCGCACGTGCAAAGCCTGCAGGTGCAGCGCGACGACGAACTGATCGACCTGCCCGTCACGACGCGCCGCAACCTCGAACTCGTGCAGACTTTGCGCGGCGAGGATTCGCCCACGCTGTTCTCGCTGCTGGACACCTGCATGACCGGGATGGGCAGCCGCATGCTCAAGTGCTGGATGCTGGAGCCCCGGCGCGATCGCACGCATGCGATGCAGCGGCATGACGCGATTGCCTTATTGCGCGAAGGGCCGTGGCGAACGTTGCGCGACGAGCTCAAGGGCTGCAGCGACGTCGAGCGCATCACCGCGCGCATCGCGCTGCGGCAGGTGCGCCCACGCGAATTGGTGGGGCTGCGCTTCTCGCTGGAGAAGTCGAGGGCTTTGATACGGACCCTTCGACAGGCCTGTCCTGCGCTTGTCGAAGTGGCTCAGGGCGAACGGCTTCCTTCCGTTCGGGCTGAGCTCGTCGAAGCCCTCACCCAGGACCTCACGCCGCCTGCCGGCTGCGCCGAGCTGGTCGCTCGCGCGATCATGGAGGAACCGGCGGCGCTGGTGCGCGACGGCGGCGTGATCGCGCCCGGCCTGGACGCCGAACTCGACGAGCTGCGCGCCATCCAGGACAACTGCGACGGCTTTCTGCTCGACCTCGAAACGCGCGAAAAGGCGCGCACCGGCATCGCCAACTTGCGCGTGCAGTTCAACAAGGTGCACGGCTTCTACATCGAGATCACCCAAGGACAACTGGACAAGGTGCCGGCCGACTATCGCCGCCGCCAGACCCTGAAGAATGCCGAACGCTTCATCACGCCGGAATTGAAGGCGTTCGAGGACAAGGCCCTGTCCGCGCAGGACCGCGCGCTGGCTCGCGAGAAGTGGCTGTACGAACAGTTGCTCGACCAGTTGCAAGCGCACGTGCCCGCACTCACGCGTCTCGCGCGCGCACTGGCCTCGCTCGATGCGCTGTGCGCATTGGCGGAACGCTCGCTCACGCTGAACTGGTGCCGTCCGCAATTCACCCGGGAGCCCGGTATCGAGATCGTCCAGGGCCGGCACCCGGTCGTGGAGTCGCGGTTGGCGGAAATGTCCGGGGGCAGCTTCATCGCCAACGACACGCGCCTGGGCCCCAAGCAGCGCATGCAGATCATCACCGGCCCCAACATGGGCGGCAAATCGACGTACATGCGCCAGGTGGCGATCGTCTGCCTGCTCGCTTCGATGGGCTCTTATGTGCCGGCGCAGGCGTGCCGGCTGGGTCCGATGGACGCGATCCACACGCGCATCGGCGCAGCCGACGACCTGGCCAACGCGCAATCGACCTTCATGCTCGAGATGACCGAGGCCGCCCAGATCCTGCACGCGGCCAGCGCCAACTCGCTGGTGCTCATGGACGAGATCGGCCGCGGCACCTCGACCTTCGATGGCCTGGCCCTTGCTTCTGGCATTGCCGCGCACCTGCACGACAAGACCCAGGCCTTCACCTTGTTCGCCACGCACTATTTCGAGCTGACGGAGTTCCCGGCCAAGCACCATTGCGCCGTGAACGTGCACGTGAGCGCGGCCGAGTCCGGCGCCGACATCGTCTTTTTGCACGAGATCCAGCCCGGGCCCGCCAGCCGCAGCTACGGCATCCAGGTCGCGCGGCTGGCGGGCATGCCGGCCGCCGTGGTCAACCATGCGAAGCATGCCTTGGCCGCGCTGGAAACGCAGCAAACGTTGAGCCGCGAGCAGGTAGACTTGTTCGCACCGCCGCCCGCCGCCGACGCGCCCGCGCCCAGCGCCGTGGAAGCGGCGGTGGCGGCCCTGAATCCCGATGCGCTCAGCCCGCGCGAAGCGCTGGACGCGCTGTATGCCCTCAAGAAGAAGTTAGGAGACCAGAAATGACCTATTGCGTCGGTATCAAGCTCAACGCGGGCCTGGTGTTCCTCTCCGATTCGCGCACCAACGCGGGCGTGGACAACATCAGCACCTACCGCAAGATGATCGTCTATGAGCGCCCCGGTGATCGCTTCATGGTGCTGCCGTCGGCGGGCAACCTGAGCATCTCGCAATCGGTGCGCGAGATCCTGCAGGTCGAGCAGCTCAAGGAGCGCGCCGAGGACGCCGAGTCCACGACGATCTGGAATGCCAAGAGCATGTTCGACGCGGCACGCGTGCTGGGCAACGCAGTGCGGCACGTCTACGACCGCGACGCCGAAGCGCTCAAGTACGCGGGGGTCGAATTCAACGTCTCGCTGATCTTCGGCGGCCAGATCCGCGGCGAAGGCATGCGCCTGTTCCAGGTGTATTCGGCGGGCAATTTCATCGAGGCGACGCCCGAGACGCCGTACTTCCAGATTGGCGAGTACAAGTACGGCAAGCCGGTGCTCGACCGCGTGATCACGCCCGACACCGCGCTGGACGAGGCCGCCAAGTGCGCGCTGGTGTCCATGGATTCGACGATGAAGTCGAACCTTTCGGTCGGCCCGCCGATGGACCTGGTCGTCTACGAGGCCAACCGCTTCGAGACCGACAAGATCGTGAGCATCGACATGCAGAACCCCTACTACCGGATGTTGCACACGAGCTGGGGCCAGAAGTTGCGCGAAGTGTTCGACAGTCTGGAAGACCCGGTGTGGAACGACGCGCACACCGACACGCCGCTGAAGGTCACCGATGGCCGCAGCAAGCCGCTGAAGAAGATCACGCGGCCGGAGGAAAGGCTCATTTGAGTCTCGTCGTCTTCTCGCACGCCAACAGCTTTCCCGCCTCGACGTACGCCGTCATGTTCAAGAGCCTGCGCTCGCGCGGGTTCACCGTTCGCGCCGTGGAGAAGTTCGGCCACGATCCGCAATACCCGGTCACGAACAACTGGCCGCATCTTGTGCAGCAGCTGCACGACTTCGCGCACGCGCAGGTCGACAAGGCCGGCGAGCCCGCATTCCTCGTCGGCCATTCGCTGGGCGGCTTCCTGAGCCTGATGTGCGCGGCGCGGCATCCGCAGCTCGCGCGCGGCGTGCTGCTGCTGGACGCGCCGCTGCTGGGCGGCTGGAAGGCAACAGCGCTCGGCGCGATGAAGCGCACGCCGCTGGTGGGTTCCATCACGCCCGGGCGCATCAGCCGCCGCCGCAAGGACCGCTGGCCGTCTCGCGAAGAAGCGTTCGAACATTTCCGCCACAAGAAGGCCTTCGCGAACTGGGACGAGCAGGTGCTGCGCGACTACATCGCGCACGGCACGTACGACGAAGGCGGCGAGCGCGCCTTGAGCTTCGACCGCGACATCGAGACGGCGATCTACAACACATTGCCTGACAACCTCGACGGCCTGCTGCGCCGCCATCCGCTGAAATGCCCTGCCGCGTACATCGGTGCGCGCCAGTCCGAGGAGATGAAACAGGTCGGCCTGGCGATGACTCAGCAGATCACGCAAGGCCGCATGCTCATGCTCGACGGCAGCCATCTCTTCACGATGGAAAAACCAGTCGCCACCGCGGCCGCGATCGAGGCCGCGCTGCGCGGATTCGACTTTCCGCCCCACTGCGGCGCAAAGTAATCGTTTCGTTGCTGCAGTGCAGCAATCCGGGGCGTAGTCCTACAAAGCCGTTCCGTGCACGCTCACACGGATGGGCTGTGGCAAGCCGCAAATTGAGGGCATGGACTCAACACAAACTTATCCCTCGCCGTTTCGCGCCCCGTCGTTGTCGCTGCTGGCGACCGAGCCGATGCGCGCCTTGCTCGACTACGTCGCTGCCCGGGTGGCGGTCGCGCCCGAGCTCATCGGTGACGGCCATCCCGTAGTCGTCTATCCCGGCCTCGGCGGTGGCGCGCTGACGACGTCGCACTTGCGCAAGTTCCTCGCGAAGTCGGGCTTCGACGCGCACGACTGGGGCGGCGGCGTCAACACCGGCCCTGAAGGCGACTTCGATCATTGGCTGGCCCGCTGGGAAGAGCACGTGCGCGAACTGCATGGGCAGCACGGCCGGAAGGTGAGCCTGGTCGGCTGGAGCCTGGGCGGTGTCTACGCGCGCGAACTGGCACGGCGCTGTCCGGACGCCGTGCGGCAAGTGGTGACGCTCGGCACGCCGTTCGCGTCGCTGGGCGGCGCTAACCACGCGGGCGCGATCTACAAACTGATCAACCGAGACACCTCGCAGCTCACGCCCCAAGTGGAGGCCCGCCTGCGCGAAACGCCGCCCGTGCCGACGACGTCGATTTACAGCAAGACCGACGGCATCGTCTCGTGGCGCGGCTGCATCGAGCGCAGGAGCGACCGGTCCGAGAGCGTCGAGGTCAGCGCCAGCCACCTGGGCATGGGCACGCACCCCGAGGTGCTGCGCATCGTGGCGAACCGGCTCGCGCAGCCCGAAGGCCAATGGCGGCCGCTGCGCCGCGGCGAGCGGCTGGGCCGCCCGCGGATGCGCTGATCACGCCGCCCAGGTCACGAGGCCGGTCCACGCCGTCGCCAGCACGACGATGCCGAATGCGATCCGGTACCAGGCGAACGGCGTGAAGCTGTGGGTGGAGATGTAGCGCAATAACCAGCGCACGCACATCCAGGCGCTGATGAACGACATCACGAAGCCCACGGTGAAGAGCGGCAGGTCGGCCATGCTCAGCAGCGCGCGCTCCTTGTACAGGCTGTAGACGCCGGCGCCGACCAGCGTCGGGATCGCGAGGAAGAACGAGAACTCGGTCGCCGCCTTGCGCGACAGCCCGAACAACATGCCGCCGATGATCGTCGCGCCGCTGCGGCTGGTACCGGGGATCATGCCGAAGCACTGCGCGAAGCCGACCTTGAGCGCGTCGATCGGCGACATGTCGTCGACGCTCTCGATGCGCACTTTCACCGGCTTGGTCTTTTCCACCCACAGGATGATCAGCGCGCCGACGATGAACGCGCCGGCCACCACGCCCGGGTTGAACAGGTGCGCCTTGATCGCCTTATACGCGATGAGGCCGATGACGGCGGCCGGCAGGAAGCCGATCAGCACGTTGAGGGCAAAGCGCTGCGCCTGGCGCTGCGAGCCCAGCCCCATCAGCGTCGCCTGGATCTTCTGCCAGTAGACGATGATCACCGCGAGGATCGCGCCGGTCTGGATCGCGATGTCGAAGACCTTGGCCTTGTCGTCGTCGAAGTGCAGCAGAGCGCCGGTGAGGATGAGGTGGCCGGTGCTGGAGACCGGCAGGAATTCGGTGAGGCCCTCGACCACACCCATCACGGCGGCCTTGATCAGCAATACGACGTCCACGCGCGCTCCACAAAATTTAAGCAGCGCGCATTATCGCTGGCGTCAGTGCACGCGCGCTGCCGCCGGCTTGTAGCCGCGCTGCTCCAGGTCGTACTTGTCTTCCAGCGCCGCCGCCGTGACTTCGCGCGTGACCTGCGATTTCAGCAGGGGCGCGAGCCAGCCCATGAGGCGCGGCACCGGCAGGCGGATCGTGATGTCGACGGCCGTCGCATCGGTGCCTTCGGCCGGCACCGGCGAAAAGACGAAGTCGAGCGAGCCGCCCTTGTTGAATCCCTCGACCGAGACGTCGTGGATGGTGCCGTCCTCGTCGATGGTGCGCTCGAAGATGTCGCGCTGCTTCATCCCGAGCAATTTCACTTCCTGCGCGAAACGGGCGCGGCGCGGCTCCTGCACCAGCACCTCGAACTTCAGCTTCGGGTGAACGTTGGTCTCGATGTGGTGATACAGGTCCGCGAACTGCGAGCGCACCGCTTCGGGCGGCGCCTGGATGCGGATGCGGTGCTTCACTTCGACGAAACGGCCGGCTGTGGTCATGGTGGCTCCTTCGGTGGATGGACACATTACGCGCCATCTCCCCGGGTGGATGCATCCGGGCCCGGTACTCCCGCGTATTCCCTGCATGACAGCCGTTGCCCGGGCGAATTTTCCACACGAAACTTTCGTGCTAGCCTTGCGTCGGGCGTTCGCGCCGGCCGCCAGCCGCGCGCGCATTCGCCCGAAAATCGCCCGCACCATGCAAGAGCCGTCGACCGAAACGCCGACCGTCCCCGCGCCGCCCGAGCCCCAGCTTGCGGCGCTGCTGGCCTCGGCTGCGGGCGGCGATGCGCGGGCCTTCGAGCAGTTCTACGACGCCACGGCACGGCAAGCGATGGCCGTGGTGCGCCGCGTGACGTGCGACGCCTATGCGGAAGACGTGCTGTCCGATTGCTACTTCCAGGCCTGGAGGAATGCGGCGCAATTCGACCCCGCCCGTGGCAGTGCGCTCGCGTGGTTGCTCACGATGGCGCGCACCCGTGCACTCGACCGCATGCGCCAGGAGACCTTGCGCCACGGCGGCCTGTCGGGCGCGCCCGAGTTCGACGCCGACAGCGAGCAGGCCGCGCAAGATTGCGGCCCCGAGGCGCTGCTCGAGACGACGCAGGCCCATACCCGAGTGCACGCCGCGCTGGCGCAGCTGTCGGCCAACGAGCGCTGGGTGCTCGGGCTGGCTTTCTTTCGCGACTGCACGCAAAGCGAGATCGCCGCGCTCACCGGCATGCCGCTGGGCACCGTGAAGTCGCTGATCACGCGAGCACAGCACAAGATGCGGGAAACCTTGACGCCATGACCGACCGCAAGCCCGCACTCGACCCCGACATCCTGGACGCACTGGCCGGCGCTCAGCAGCCCGATGCTGCCGACGCCGCCGCCTTGCAGCGCGTGCGCTCGCGGGTCATGGAACGCATCGCCGCCGAACCGAAGCCGGGCCATGTCACCGTCGAGCCCGGCGGGGGCAAATGGCAGGCGTTCCTGCCCGGTATCCAGCGCAAGGTCCTGCACGAAAGGGCCGGCGTCATGTCTTACCTGCTGAAGTTCGCGCCGGGCGCCGTGCTGCCCGCCCATCGCCATCCCATGGACGAGCGCTGCGTGGTGCTGGAAGGCAGCGTGCGCATCGGCGGCCAGGCGCTGGCGGCAGGCGGCTTCCACCTGGCCCAGGAAGGCCTCCCGCACGACGACATTACCAGCGACGAAGGCGCCGTGATTTACCTGCATGGCGCGTCGCCGAAGGCCGAGCACCTTGTCTAGGATTCCGAGAGGCGAGCGTTTTGAGGTGCCCTGGATGGTGTCGCGGCAGGCGGTGCCCGGTGGGGGCTCATAGCATGACGGTCTCCAACTCGCGGCTGGCGCCGCTCCGTTTCCGACTCCGCTGAAAAGATCGGCTCGGGCCGGCACCGCGCAACTCGCTTCGCGCCTAAGGCCGCTTCGCTCAGACATGCACGGTGAGCATGAAACGAAGCGCTACGCGCCCGGCCCCGAGCCGATCTTTTCAGCCGCCACGCCAAAATCGCCCCCACCGGGCACCGCCTGCTGCGAGGTCACGCTGCTGGTGTTCGACCTGTTTGGCACCACCACAGCGCGTGCAACGTAATGATCTGCCCCTCTCCCCGCCGGGGGAGAGGGATGGGGAGTGGGGGTTCCTGTGATTCCGGTACTTGGTGGAGCCTGCATTTCGCTCCCGGCGGCTGCATTTCGCGGCGCCGTTTTGCCGTTTCGTCCCAAGGCCATGGCCGGCCGGGCGGCCGCCCGGCACAGTCCCTCCATCGCAACGCCGACCGGAGAGACACCATGCAACTCACGCCCACCATCGCCGTCCACATGACCGCCGCCATCGGCGCCATCGTCACCGGTCCGGTGGCGCTGTGGGCCCGCAAAGGCGGCGCCGCCCGCCCCAAATTGCACCGCGCCTTCGGCTACGCCTGGGTCACGCTGATGATCGTCACGGCCGTCTCGGCCATGTTCATCCGCGACTTCCGCCTGCCCAACGTCTCGGGCTTCACGCCGATCCACCTGCTGGTGCCGGTCGTCTTCGGCATGTTGTTCGGCGCCTTCTGGTTCCTGGCCCGCGGCAACATCGCCGCCCATCGCAAGTTCATGCAGCGCCTGTACTTCAGCGCCTGCATCGTCGCCGGTGTCTTTACCTTGGCGCCCAGCCGCTTGATCGGCCACCTCGTGTGGGGCTCGCTGGGCCTCGCCTGATCCGCTTCTTTTCCATCTCATCGCAAATCAAGGAGAAAAAACCATGTTGATCCAGATGCTCATCCAACAGCCGCAGATGATCGCAACCGTCCTCAAGAGCACGCCCACCTGGGTGTGGGGCTTGCTGGCCGGGCTCACCTTCCTCGGCCTCTCGCAAGTGCGCACGCGCACCGCCAGCTTCGCGCGCATTGCCATCACGCCGCTTGCGATGCTGGGCCTGTCGCTGTGGGGCAATATCTCGGCGTTCGGCCATGCGCCGAACTTCGGCTTCGTGCTGGCACTGTGGACCGGCGTCCTCGCCGTGACGGTGATCGCCGTCATGCAACTGCCGGTGCCTGCCGGCACGCAATACGACGAGGCCTCGCGCACGTTCACGCTGCCGGGTAGCTGGGTGCCGATGCTGCTGATCGCCGGCATCTTCCTCACCAAATACGTCGTCGGCGTGGACCTGGCGATGCAGCCTTCGCTCGCCCTCGACTCGCAATACGTGCTCGTCGTCGCCGGCCTGTACGGCGTCTTCAGCGGCATCTTCGCCGGCCGCGCGGCGCGCCTGTGGCGCCTGGCTGCCCGTCCTTCGCTGGCCATCGCCTAACTCACCACACACCGATTCAAGGAGAACCCTCATGCGACACGACCTCACCCCCGAAGCGCGGCTCGAACGCACGGCACGCCGCCGCGCCGGCGCGAAGATGGGCTGGTTCATCCACGCGTCGGTCTTCGTCGTTGTCAATCTGTTCGTGGCAGCTGCGGCGGCCGCCGCCGGCCGCGGCTGGCTCTTCTACCCCTCGACGGCCTGGGCCGTCGGCCTCGCGATCCACGGTGTCGTGGTGTTCTTCGTGACCGGCGGCGCCGGCCTGCACGACCGCCTGGTGCAACGCGAGCGCGAACGCCTGCAACTGCAACGCGATCCGTGGTGAGAGGCGGGACCATCATGAACATCCGCCTTTCATCCCCCTGGGCCTGGCTGCCGCTCCAATTGGCGACTGCGTGCGTCGCCCTCCTCTTCGCCGCGCTCACGCCGGCACGTGCGATGGCGCAGACGGGCATGACCCAGCTGCAGGCGCCGAACCTGCCGATCACGCTGGTCTACCCGACGGCAGCCACGGCCACCACGCAGACCCTTGGCCCCTTTACCGTGCAAGTGGCGCTGGGCGCGGCACCGGTGCGCGGCAACGGCCACCTGATCGTGCTGTCGCACGGCGCGGGCGGCAGCGCGCTGCCCGAGTTCGACATGGCCCGCACCCTGGCCGCCGCCGGCTTCACGGTGGCCCAACCGGAACACGATGGCGACAACTGGCGCGACCACCACCTGGCCGGCCCCGAATCGTGGAAGCTGCGTCCCGTCGAAGTGAGCAGGACCATCGACGCGGTGATGAAGGATCCGCGCTTCGGCCCGCTGCTGGATGCCAACAAGGTGGGAATGCACGGCATGTCCGCAGGCGGCCTGACCGGGCTGGCGCTGGCCGGTGGCGAATGGAGTCCCGCCGCGATCGCGCGCCATTGCGCCGTGCATCAGGTGGACGACGAGGGGTTCTGCTTCTTCAATTTGCGCACCGCCGCCGAGCGGGAGCAGCGCGCTGCGATGTACGGCCGCCCCGTCCCGGCGTCGGCGGAGACGCTCTATGGAGGTGCCGCGGTACACGACCCGCGCATCGCCGCGATCGCGTTGACGGTTCCCGTCTCCGCCATCTTCACCAGCGAGAGCCTCTCGCGCATCACGCTGCCGGTGGGCATCGTCGAAGCCACGGCCGACCACACGTTAACGCCGGCCTTCCATTCGAGCCGCGTGCTGGCCCTGTGCCACAGCTGCCGCTCGCTCGGTGCACTGCAAGGGGCCGACCACTACGACACGCTGTCGCCCTTCCCCGAAATGCTCGCGCGTCAAGCGCGCGGCCCGGACGCGCCGCCCAGCAAATTCGACCACGCTCTCCTTGCCGCGAGCCATCAGCGCGTCGCGCAGTTCTTCCAGCAAACCTTGCTGGCCGCACCGTGAGGATGAAGATGACGATGACACGCCTCCACTTCACGGCCACGTTCTGCCTGCTCATGGCGGCCGCGGCCGGATCGGCGCAGGCCGGCGTCGGCCTCACGCAGTTGCCCGGCCAGAAGGGCGACAACCCGGTCACCGTGTTTTACCCGACCGCAGCGGACGACAAGCCGGTGCAGCGCGGACGCTTCACGATCAACGTCGCCGAGCAGGGCGAACCGAAGCGCGGCAACGGCCACCTCGTCGTGATCTCGCACGGCTCCGGCGGCAACGCGTGGGTGCATTCGGACCTGGCGCGCGTGCTGGTACAAGCCGGCTACGTCGTCGCCATGCCGCAGCACCGCGCGGACAACGCCGCGGACCCCGCCAAGCCCGGCCCCGAGAGCTGGAAGATCCGGCCCGACGAAGTCTCGCGCGCGATCGACGCGGTGGCGCAGGACGCGCGCTTCTCGTCGCTCGTCAGCTTCGACAAGGTCGGCATGTACGGCATGTCGGCCGGCGGCCACACCGCCCTCAGCATGGCGGGCGGGCGCTGGTCGCCCTCGAAGTTCCGCGACCACTGTGTCGCGCACATCGCCGAAGACTTTCCGGCCTGCGTGGGCCTCGCTACCAAGTTGCGCGGCAACTTCCTCGACGACGTGAAGGAGAGCGTGGCGGTCAGCATCATCCGCAAGCGCTTCGAGGACGAGACCTGGTACACGCATGACGACCCGCGCATCAAGGCCGTCGTCGCGGGCGTCCCCGCGGCCGCGGACTTCGATCCGGGTTCGCTCGCCACGCCGCGCGTCCCGCTGGGCTTCGTCACCGCGCGCGGCGACAAATGGCTCGCACCGCGCTTCCACAGCGACGCGATCATCCAGGCCTGCGCGCCGCGCTGCGAGGTAATCGCCGACCTGCCCACCGCCGGCCACGGCGCGCTGCTCTCGCCGCCGCCCCCGAGTCAGGTGCTCAGCGAGATCGAACAGGACCTGATCGGCGACCCGCCCGGCTTCGACCGCAGCGCCATGCCCGAGGTGGACCGCAAGATCGCAGCCTTCTTCAACCGCCACCTGCTCCCCTAGAATCGACCTCATGGCCACACCGCTCACCCCCGAACAGATCGAGCGCCTCGCGCACCGGCGCGCCCGCTCGAAACTGGGTTGGTACATGCATGCAGCGGTGTACGTCCTGGTCAACTCGGCCTTCTTTGCGATGGCGGAATTCGGCGTCGGCAATCATCGCTGGTCGTTGGCGCCGACGATCGGCTGGGGCGTCGGCCTGGCGCTGCACGGCATCTCGGTGTTCGTGCTCGGCCGCGGCAGCGGCCTGCGCGAGCGCATGGTGCAAAAAGAGCGCGAACGGATCGAGCGCGAGCAGCAAGGCCGTTTCTGAGCACCCCGATCATGAGGATCGACTGGATCGGCAAGGTGCAGCACCTGCTGCAGGTGTTGGCCTTTTGCCTGGTGGTGGCGAGCATCCAGTACGCCTTCCAGCCCGACCGGCCCTACGCACCGACAACCGTCTACTCGCTGTTCATCGGCTTGTACACCTGGGCCGTCATCGACCTCGGCCGCCACCTGCTGCCTTCGAGCCGCGAAACGGGCTGGCCGCAAGGCGTGGCGGGCGCGGGCATCGTCGTCGCGGGCATTCTGGTCGGCTGGTTCATGGGCAACGCCAGCGCGGACCGGCTGTGCAGCTTGTACGGCCTGTATTCAGGGCCGCCACCCGACCCGGTCGCCGACCGGCGCAACTCGATCCTGATCACTATCCTCGCCGGCGTCACGGCCAGCTATTACTTCTACGCGCAGAACCGCGGCGCCTACCTCGAGCGCAAGATGGCCGAGGCGCACCAGCACGCGAACGAAGCGCGCCTCAAGCTGCTGGAAACGCAGCTCGAACCGCACATGTTGTTCAACACGCTGGCCAACTTGCGCGCGTTGATCGGTGTCGACCCGCCGCGCGCGCAAGGCATGCTCGATCACATGATCGCGTACCTGCGCGCCACGCTCGACGCCTCGCGCGCCGCCACGCACACCTTGAAGGCCGAGTTCGACCGGCTGCGCGATTACCTGGAGCTGATGACCGTGCGCATGGGACCGCGCCTCGCCTACGAATTGCGATTGCCGCCCGAACTCGCGAACCATCCGGTCCCCGCGCTGCTGCTGCAGCCGCTGGTGGAGAACAGCATCCAGCACGGCCTGGAGCCCAAGGTCGAAGGCGGCCGCATCACGGTGAGTGCGCGGCGCGAAGGCGAGCAGCTCGTGCTCGAAGTGACCGACACCGGCGCCGGCCCGAAAGGTGACGCCGCGAGCGCCAAGGGCTTCGGCATGCGCCAGGTGCGCGAGCGCCTGGACACGTTGCATGGCGACGGCGCCAGCTTCGACTTCGCGGCCGCGCCCGGCGGCGGCGCGCGCACCCTTCTTCGCCTGCCTTTCTGATGACCATGACGATCTCCCGTGCCACCGCATTGATCGCCGAAGACGAGCCGCTACTGGCCCAGGCGCTGCGCGCCGAACTCGCGAGCGCGTGGTCCCAACTTGAGGTGCTCGCGACCGTGGGCGACGGCGCGTCCGCCGTGACGCAGGCCCTCGCGCTCAGGCCCGACGTGCTGTTCTTCGACATCCGCATGCCGGGCCAGAGCGGCCTCGAAGCCGCGGCCGAACTGGCGGACGAATGGCCGCACGATCAACCCTTTCCGGCTCTGGTCTTTGTCACCGCCTACGACCAGTACGCGGTGCAGGCTTTCGAGACGCAGGCCGTCGACTACGTGCTCAAGCCCGTGCAGCCGGCGCGCTTGCGCAAGACCATCGCCAAGGTGCAGGACGCACTCGCGAAACGCGCGCAGGGCGCGAGCGACATCGAAGCGACGCTCGGGCAGTTGCGCAACTTGCTGGGGCAAGTGGCCGAGCCCGCGCCAGGGACCGCACAAGGGCCCCTCAAGATGTTGCAGGTCAGCGTGGGCACGAGCATCCGCATGGTGCCGGTGGAAGACGTCGTCTATTTCGAGGCCGCCGACAAATACGTGCGCGTGCTGACCGCCGGTCACGAGTACCTGATCCGCACGCCCCTCAAGGAACTGCTGCCGCAACTCGATGCGCAGCGGTTCTGGCAAGTCCATCGCGGCACCGTCGTGCGCGCCGACGGCATCGACAGCGTGACGCGCGACGAGGCCGGCAAGTTGCACCTGGTGCTGCGCGGCCGCGCGGAGAAGCTGGCCGTGAGCCGGCTCTACGCGCACCTGTTCAAGGCGATGTGACGCCGCGCGTCTAGCGGTCCCCTCGCTCGCCTTTCGTCTGGATCGGCGGCGACGGCTGCGGTTTGGCACGCGCGCGCCGCTTCATTTCCTCGAAGGCGCTCTTGGCGCCCTGTCCGGAATTGGTCTTCGGGTCGGCGCGCTGCCTGTCGTCGCCGCCCCTTGCGTTTGCGGTTGCCACGGGAACCTCGGAAAGTTTGTCTCCAGGTTCAATGTAGTCAGCGCCTCGGGGGCGATCTGTAGGCGCAAATTGGCGCCCCGGGTAAGGGGGCTCCGATGCAGTGCTGCGCATGGACGCCGGCCGCAAGCTCAGCCGGCAACCCGCCAAGCGCGCCGCTCAATCCTTCCAGACCACTTCCTTGTCGACCGCATAGAGCCGGCACTGCGATCGCGACCGGGCGTTGCATTGGACCAATGCGCGCTCGGCAGGATCGGTCGGCATGGCCGCATTGGCCGGCACGCGGCTCCAGGTGGCGGACCACACGCCTTCGGCCGACACGGCGAACGCGCGCGGCAGCGGACGCGTCAGCCAGGTACGGTAGCCCTCGCGCCCGCGCTCGGTGAGGAAAGGTACGGACTGCACGTCGTCGAGCTGCGCCCCGCGGGTGACGGCAGCAGGCTCGGCCGCCGTGGCAACGATCTGCTGCGGCTGCGGTGCCAGCTGCAACGGCCGTTGCGGCGATGCGGCCTTGGCAGCGCGCACCGGCGAGCCGTCGGGATTCTGGCGCGCCGGTGTGTTGTCTCGCGCCACCAACTGCTGCGCGGCGGCGATGGAGGCCGCCGACGGCGGCGGCGCGCTGCCCACCGGGGCATACGGCAGCGGTGCCGGCAGGCTCGCGGTGGTGCCGTTGCCCATGTGGTTCAGGTCGGCGGCGAGTTGCCATGCGACGTTGCTCAAGCCCTCGCCCAGGCTCTCGCGCACGTTCTCGCGCGTCACGGCGTGCTTCGTGAAGATGAACGTGCGGCGGTAGATGGCGTTGCCGTCGTCGAGCGGATTGCCGTCGTTCGGCTTGGCGCGCAACGCCATCAGCGCGCGCGCCTTCGGGTAAATCGCGTTCGTCGACATCACGACGATCTTGCCTTCGAGGAACTTGTAGCTCACGCGGGAGAACAACACCGCCGATGCTTGCGACCGGTCGAACGCGATGTGGCGCTGCGACTCGCTGTCGACGGTCTCGAGCTGCACGGGGGTGCGCAGCCGAAGCGTCTGTACGCGGCCGAACTCCGCGCTGAGCTGGTTCGCCATGCGGGTGCGGAAATCGAATTCGTTGACGGCCTCCACGACGCTGATCTGCGCCTTCTGCGCGGAAGCGCGCCGCGACTCGTCGATGGCCTGCACGATCAGCGCGCCCAACAGGCCGGTCGCGCCGGGGTTGCCCGGGGTCACGTCCACGTCCAAGGTGTTCTGCGGAACGTACAGGATGGTCTGCACCGACTCGATCGCCTTGTGCGCCTGGGGCGACAGCGGCATCGGGGGAGTGGCGCAGCCGGCCAGCAATACGGGCAGGACAAGGAGTGCGGCAAGGGTTATGCGCAAGGCGGGTCTCCGTCTGTTTGTTAGTTCGAACGTGCAAAGTCTACACACCGCCAAGGTCCAAAGTGTTCCTGCGCGCCGGTGTACAGACGCTTGCAGAACTCAGCAGCAGGAAACGGACAAAGCTCAGCAGCGGCGCTATATTTTTCGCAAGGAGGCTTTATGCGCAGAATCCAAGCGAAGCTGGTTCAGTGGAAAGACATGTACCTGGCCCTGGGCCGGGCACAGGCCCAGCTCAAGGCGGCCGAGGCCGAGAGGCAATCGGCGGCGGAAGTCGAGCGGCTGCGCGCCGAGGTCGGCCGGCTGGAGGCCGACAGCGAAGCCGCCTTGCTCGAGGTGCAGACCCAGGTCGCGAAGATCCGGGCCGAGACGGGCGTCCGCACGCCGACCAGCGCGCCGCGGCATTAAGGCGTCGCATCAGCCGGGCTAATAGGTAATGAGTACTCATCTGCCTCGGTAAAAACCCCCGCAGGCCTTCAGGGCCAGGGTTCCTACATTGCGGAACCCCCATGAATCTGCGGCAACTCGAGATCTTCCAGGCCGTCATGCGCACCGGCAGCATGAGCGCAGCCGCGCCCCTCGTTTGCATCACGCAGTAGGCGGTGACCAAGATCATCGCCCACACCGAGCTGCAGCTGGGCTATCCGCTCTTCGCGCGCACGCGCGCCGGCCTCGTGCCCACGCATGAAGCGCG